>BNJV01000389.1_pt1 | contig 311020 bp, 381 predicted proteins | sample 8540591 | NCBI WGS metagenome assembly BNJV01 (sample SAMD00202457, study PRJDB9452) | human saliva metagenome | host: Homo sapiens | reverse complement strand
ATTGAAAGAGATTTAAGTTATATATTTAACTTTAAAAGAAAATCAATTATTTGTGATTGAGAACCTTATACCCAATGTTTAGCGGGTGGGTAATACTCTAGAGGTTATGTTTAACCGAGAAAATAATTCAATCACTTGCACTAATAAAGTTGTTGGTGATATTGCTAAAGTTACTGAGCTTTATCGTTCACAAGGTTAGTGGTCAATTTCAAGGACAATAGTTTAAATCTTTCAAGCGATTGGGTCCTTTTTGGAATTGTTAAGTGCTAGTTGTATTGAAAAAAAAAAGTAAAGCAGAGACAAAAAGATAGCCAGTTATGAAATTCATTAGAAATTTTGACAATAGGATTTCAAAGTATTGGTACTTGCTCTGATTTCACCTTGAGGCGTATTCTTGACACACTTAATATGCGTATTGTTTGAGAAATAGAGAGTCTGATTATATAGTACTTGAGTTTTAAGTAGAGCTAATAAATTGGTGTGATTAAACAGCTCATAGGTTTAAACTGATTGAGGTGGAATTGCTTACGAAATATTCGAAAAGAATATCTGGTTTAAGTGTTCTGATGGGTTTTCAGAATTGGTTTGTTTAATTTAAATGGAAGTTATGTTTGATAAATTAAGAGCTTAGTTAAAGGAGAGACTTGCACAACTAACTCCTGCTCTAAAATTATACGAAGAAAGGTGAATACGATGCTTTGCTGAAGACAATGGAGCGCAAAGGGTGAAACCTCTGGGCAAGTTTGAGATTGATATTGAAAGTGAGAAATTGTTCAACAAAACAGCTGCCAAAAGTTGATAAATCCGATAAGTTGGTTCTTACGAAATTGCAGAAGGTTAGTTGAACATGTTGAAGAATTGGTTTCTCAGACTGTTGTTTGGGACTCTTCACAAAACAAAGTTTGCCTTTACCTATGTATTCGATATCTGCCAAATAAAACTCTCGTTTTGTAAGACGGGACTTCAGTTTAGTGGAGTATATGTGGCGGGGATATTGGATAGTTCTAAAAGCTCTTTTGAGCCCATATAAATCGTATGTAAGCAGACGTATATTTGTTCTACAACCTATTTAGACAAAAGGGTTAGATATTCAGATTTGAACCACTCTTGTTTATGAGCTTTGAACCCTGATAAAACACTATGTCCAAATTGGTTGTTTGCGATTAAAGAAGTTGTAGATAAGACTAAATTCTTCCGAATTCCAAAAACTCGCATTATGCAATGCCCTTGCTTTGTTGCAAAGTACAGAGTCTATAAGGTTTAGAGAACTAAGTCCTTTTGTCTTTGGGTTATCAATCGTTATGCACAAAAGGTTTTGACTTGAATAAAGAAAGATTACTTTATCAAGGCAATTGCTCTCATCTAAGTTTGATTTAAAAGTGCTAAAGTCACAAGGTCAAAAGAAGTATTGGAGCTGGGAGGTTCTTACTTGTGGTACATCAACATCAAACGATCGGATGACTTCGCCTTTTGAATAATAAGGTTATACGGTGTTTCTTCCAATAATGAGTGGGTTGTCATTGAGTTTATTGTTGATGTGAAGTAATCAACAATTTCAATGGGTTGCCTTTGAGTACCCGAGGTTTTGTGGACTTTGATACAGAAGGGTGATTGGGAATTTCCCTTCACGGCATCTAAAGTCATGAAGAAAATTTCCTTGATGTTGGAATATCTGCTTCTCAAAGAACCATGATTATATTAACTACATCAACCATGAAGGAAACTCTCCTTGAAGCGTTATAGAGAACAGAACTTGAGTAGTATCGAGAAGTCTCTCACTTGTTTTGCGGTTGTAGATTGAAAGGTCAATGGTCGATTGATGTGCAAACAGGCTCCAAGTTTTGGTTGATTGACATAATTTCGCGCTACAGGTCTGCTTTGTCTGAGTGTGTGCCAAAAGAAAGTTAAAAACAACACCTTTTGCCCCTTTTATGTTTGATGAGGGTTTGCTTGAAATAGGAGATTGATGGTGTTACGCCAATTGAAATTTATGAAACCATATTCCTCGCCAAGATAAAACCTCAAATTTAATTGAGTTGCTACAAACAATCGAGAGCGAATTTCTCGCAGCAGTAGACTTCAATATCAGTTTTATGCGTTCAGAGTTTGGTTTGCAGATTTGAGTGCTGATAATAGTTTAAACGTAGGTAGTTTATTTCTGACCAAGCGGTTTGGATAATTCTGTAAAAGAAGAAGCTTTAAAGGCTACTATATCAATGTAGTAGGTTGTACTCTTTCATTCCCATTACTTTTGTATGATAGAGGTTTGGTCTAAGGTATCTTATGTTATTAAGTGAGGATTAGACTATGAAGAAGTGGTTGCTTAATTTTGTGTTATCAAAGAGAGGTGAACCTCTCTTTCTTAATTAATTAAATAATTTTGATATAATAGAAATAGTAAAAGTTGGGTTCGTTAAAACCAACATTTTAGATTTTAATAAACTGAACAACAAGTAATAGTTGGCTTTGTAAAGGTTGCCAATTGTTTTGGTGCTTTCATGATGGATAACGCCAATAGTAAAGCTCTTTCCGAGATTTAGAAAGTGTTCGCTGCAATTAGGTATCTATTCTGAGTTGACCTTTCACCTCGTCAAGAATACCTCAATCGTATTTTGAACTTTGAAATTAAATGAAACGAACCAGTTGAAACTTGCAAGTTCCCAAACGACAATTAGCTTTGTACGTGCAGTTAGAAACTATGTGAGGGCACTGTAAGTTTTTCTATATCATGTTTGAGAAAGAGTTGAAGAATATCCAATTTAAAGAGGTGCGTTAAATGTCAGATATCAAAATTCGACCTAGTAGAAAAATCAAGGTGTTGAGATTAAGGCAGTTCGTTGTGATACTTACTCTTCAAGTTTTGAGGGTTTGTACAATACTTATACAACTTATTGAAGATTTCTTGGATAGTTCTTGGTTCTGAGTTTCAGCGTGGTCTAGTTGGACACAAGAGCAAAGAAAATTTGATTATTTCTATGCTCAATTGGATTGATTGGCTCTTTCTATCTAAATATGGTGGTTTGATGAGAAAGAAAAACGAGCGAATGGATATGTTTTGTTTGATGGTCAACAACGGTTTACTGCTATCTTAGACTTTTTAACAGTAAGTTTCAGATTACTTTTGAGGGCAAACAATTTTATGTAACAGATTTGTCTTATCGAGAGTGGCTAAACATCAGTATCCTATTAGTATTGCTAACTCGTATATTGAAGATTGGAATGATTTGATTACTATTATATTTAATTAACAAAGGTGGAACTCAGCATACAGTTCTAGAGGAGTTCCGAGAAGGCTTTGGATTACTAAGGAGAAATTTAACTTCTATGGTGGATCGAGCTTTGACTTTAGATGATTTGAGCAATTCAGAGGCCGGGAAGATTTATGATGATTTTTGGTAGTACTAAGTAACTCTCTGCACACGAAGTCCGTCAAATGGGTTTGAATGCTCATAGACTACCTTAGATGGTTTCTCTTTTAGAAGTTGCCATTTGGCAGCCACGAGATGGTCACTTACAAAAAGCAGCGTACTCTGAGTTTTTCTGAACAGTTTGGTGGTTTTCCAATGGGGTCACTTTAACTGAATTGAAAAGAGCTATTAATCGTAGCAAACAAAATCCTCCTTTTAGCGATACAAAGGGGATTGTTCAACTCGGTGGGAAAGAAATTAAGTTTTTAGCGGGTGGTAGGGATGCGCACAAAACAACTATTACAAGCAGTACAAACTGTGGATCGATATGTCAAACTTTTGTTGAATTACGCCAGCTTTTAAGTGGGGAGCATTTCGAGACTCATGCTGTTGCTTGAGACCCTTTTGCAGGAATATCTTGTTAGGACATAAGTTTCACCTGACCAGACAAAGGGTGAAATTGTCAAAAGGCTTATTGTACATGAGAGATGGTTTGAGACAGCCACATCACTATGAGTTAGCTAACTAACTTTAGAAGAGTTATTAACTATTGTGGGTTATACGAGAAACTCAACCACCTTCTGAGATTACAGAAGTACGTTTGAGAACAAATGGGAAGAATCAGGAAAGTCGCACTAGCTGAGATTTAGGTTTAAATGAGTATTATAGTTAGAAAGTTAGAAAAGGGTTGGAAAATGTTGGAACAACACTTAATAAAGACCAATTTACATTGGGTCAAGAGGTTTATATTGACCATTATGAAAATAAGAATTGTCCTCGGTCAATATACCGGATGATCATTTTACAACTGCAGTATGTACAAAAAGGTGAAGACGAGTTTAATCAAAACAACGTCGGTGATTTTTAAATTACCTGGTAGTATCCACGAGTAGATAGAAAGATTCCTTTGACTTTGATGGAGAAATATTCTTGTCTGCTAGAATATTTGATGAATAGCGAGATAGACTTTTAGCTTTTGCAGCGCTAAAGTCTGCTTTAGAAAAATAAGGAAGTAGTTACAGCAGTTCAGTTCGAGAAATTTCAACAGATGATTTAGCAAGATTCGCTTTGAAACTATGTTTTTGATAAAGGGGTATTTGATTGTGAGATCAACAGTATTAACCCAAAAAGAACAAAACTATTTGATAAATATAAACCATTGATTTGCAGCTCGACAGTTCCTTTTCAAATATCTAATTTAGGTGGTTCCTCAAATCAGCTGGCGCATTGAAGATAGTATTTTTCCGGACTTTTGAGAGGTCATAGGTTTTATAAAGTTTATGACTCAACTAAACATGAGATTTTTGAACTTTGGTTGCAGTTTTTATTTAGACTTTGCAACTTCATCATCGTCTTAATAATAGTTTAAACATATATAGTAAAAAGTAAAGTCCTTTGGGATAGTAGTGATTTAGATTATACTAAGTCAAACTATAGTTTTAAAATTGATTTTAGAACCTTCAGAACTCGAGCTTTTATGAAATTGATTTGTAAATTGAATTTTTGAAGTGAGAAGTTCTTCTCTTTATGGTGAAGTAGTAGCAAAATAAGTTTATATAGGCTCTAATGTGAATATCACCTTATTAGATGGAGACTCCAGTTAACTATAGAAGACCGTCATATTTCCTCTTACTTACTCGACCTTTCCGTACTGAGAGAGTGAGTCTAAAAGAAAGTATTGTACGTGCTATTGAGAAGTTAAGCAAATCTGCTTGAGAGAGTATATTACAAGAGGTTGATTAGAAAGGAATTTAATATGAATTCAACAAAAAATTTGGTTCTCGTCTAACATTGGGGATGAGAGAACGTTTTTTATAACTATCTTGAAAGTAACCAATAAGAGTATCTTGCTCTAAAATTGCGTCAATATGGTAAAGTTGAAAATTATAATTATGGTGCAAGTCCACATTATTACATTGACAATATGGAAGAACTTCCATGGTCTCATACGTTCCCTTGAGCGCATTGAAAAAAACCTTATAAGGTTAAGGTTTGTGGCTCACACCTCATAGCAGAAAAGAGATAAGGTTCAACTTGTACATTGAGTTTGATTTGGTTTAGAAAGAAGAAGAATGAATACACAATTTTACTTGAAACCTTTCCGTACTCTCAAAAAACAGAAAGGTGCGTTTAGAAAAGCTTTCAGCTTTTATCAAACAAGCCTTAGTGAGTGAGGATTTTGATAGTTACGGTGAGTTGAATAACTATGAGTTTGACTTTACGCTTAGAGGTTCTATTAACCCTATGTCAGATGGTTATGTTTACGAAACATTTGTTTATTTGGATGTGAAAGTAGTAGGCTGTGATTCAAGCATTTGCACCTAATTGGGTAAGAGGTTGCGATTTATTCCACCTACTGAAGTTAAAAAGATGTGCACAACTCAACTTACTTAGACTTCACAGATTTGGATAATGCAGAAGTCCATTTATGGTTCAATAAACTTACTTCCATTGACGACACAAGAGGTAAAGACAAGCTTTCCAATATCCATTTGGTTTCTCTGCAAGTTCTGAGATAATTACAATTCTAGGACTTAGGGGTAACCATACAGTTTCCTTGGAATTTCAATTAGGGATAGGGTTGTGATTATGTTTAAAAATTTAGAGCTGGTGTTTATCAGGTTGACTTTCTTTTCAATCTTTGGTTTAGGGATTTTTGGTTTTTGTTTGTCACTTTTTGGGTTGTTGTATTTATTTGCTCTAGTTTCAAATCTTTTTAGTAATACGTTTGATAGGGTCTATTCTGCATTTTTCTTTTTTTGTTTTATTTGGTTTACTTTTATATACTTATACACTGTTTCATGTTAAATACTTAGTGAGTGGGTCCAACTAGAAAAAGAGGTGTGATATGTTTTTGGTTGGGATTTTTGTTTGGCGATGAAAATCATGAAGTTAAAAGAGCTTGAACGTTCTCGAAAACAAAGGGAGCTTGAAGAGGAAGAAAAGAAGTTTCATTTATGATTGAGGATTTTTGAGCCTTTTTCTAACTTCTATGGAGAAAGAGATATACAGAAACTTCCGGTTGTGTTTTCTGATTGTTCTCGATTTAGTTATAATGCTCTTCCAAAAGTATTGTCTAAATTAGGGCTCTAAAATCAACTTATACACGACTTGAAAAGAAAAGGGTACATTTACCCTCACACTCTATAAAAATCATCAGAAGCGATTTCTCGGCTTTATTTAGCGTGGATATTACGAGGTGTACTGTTGATTATAGCTTGCTATAGTCATGAGTTCTATCCTTTTTACACGATTTCACAAATTTGTATTGACAGTTTCGCTTCGTTGAGTCAACCGTCTTCTATCGTACTAGGTTTAGTTTTAAACTTATATTAGTATTCCTTTGGGTTATCACTTCTAATGTATTTGCGGGGTTTTTATCTTTAAAGAAACCAAGATGGCAAAGTTTCAACATACTATCCGATTTGATAAGGTGGTAGCCGATGGGTGATTTACTTGATTATATAAATGAGATTTAGGAGTTTTTACCTAAAACTTATAAAAGTTCGCCTATTTCTCAAATCGAGTTAAAGCTAAAGTTCTTAGTGATGGTTAAACGGCTTGGTTTTTCTGCTCTTTTATATGACTCAGAGAAATTGAGACTTCCGTAGTTCTAGCAAATGAGGCCTTTTGAGTTAGGTTTATTCAGGGTAAAGTGTACAACTTTAAAGCGTAACTTTACTTACCTACAGAGTGGGAGAAAAGTGAGAGTTCAGATTATGAGTTGACTCTATACAAAAGAAAAGACCAAAGATTACACTCAGTATCTGTTGCAAACTTCTGTTTTTGTGGTGGGTTGTTGTTAATGATTTTACTTGCCTTTGTCACTGCTTGTTACAGTGTGTATTTTATCTGTATCTCAACTTTGGACGAGGTGTTGATAGCACACCTTCATCTCCTAGGAGGTTGTATTAGTTTTTATGTTTGTTTTTTCTTATCTGTACCCTAATTAACCATGGGTTTTTATACTTGTTGGTTTGAGACTTCTTATTTAGGGGAGAAATTTACTGATATTTTGTATTTCGGTTCTTTGAGATTCCATTGACAAACCTAAGGGTTTTATAAATACTAAAAGGTGTTATCTTGTTTAGGGATGAGTGTCATAGAAAGTAAAGATAGAGCAGTTTTGCTCCTTTTAGGTTGACTTTTTCTTTTTATTTTTGATATAATAAAGGAAATAGAAAAGAGGTTTTAAATATGGTCGTTTAAGTACAAGTCATATAAACAAAGCTGGTTACGTTGATTGAAGATAATCCTTTAGTAAGTACTTTCTCTGATGTAGAATTAGTGCTTACACGTTTGTATAGTTTCGGTTTCGCTTTTCTGAGGGTTTCTAGTGAGATAGTGTCTCCAAAGGTTCAACTTTTTGGATATAGATCTAGACCAACTATAGAGTTTTGGTTGTTAAAACGTATAAGATTGACTTTTGAGTCTCAAACGTTTAGCATTAAAGTTGAGCAGTCTGTTGAGTGGTGGTGTCGGTAGGGTTTTTAGTGAACTTTTATCTATGACGGGGTTCGGAAACTTATATAACGACTTTGTTGTAGTATTATTTGTAGAAATATTGGAGGTTTGAGAGAGATTATACTATGTTTAGAAAACAGTTGATTATAGCTAGTTATTCATTGATACATCTTGGTTTATTTAGTTTTACTTATTGGATCAAAGTGAGTTACAAAGTCTGCTCAAGTAGATATAACTAATTTAAATAAATTCATCTTACTTTAGAGATTATTAATTGTTTTTATTATAGTGTCTTTTATGTGATTAACTCGTATTTTGAGGGTTTTGTAGTTCTTTCTCATAAAATTACAAAGTAAAGTGTAAGATTTATTTTAGTTATTTAGATAAGGTTTCACTATTATTGTTCATTGGTTTTAGGAGTATCTCTATTTCTCAGAGATTTTGTTTATGTACTCTTAACTAAGATTTTTGTTTTTATGTTGCACTTGGGTTTTTATCTAAGTTCAAGCGCAGTTATTTTGTTATTTTTAAGTCGAAAATAAGTGGAAAGAGGGTATATAAAAATGACTGATGGTTATGTTTATGTACGATGCTATGATTGTGGATATCTGAGTTTAACTTCTGTCTTTACGAGGAGAAACTGTAGAGGATATTAGTGTCCTAATTGTGGCTCAAGTGATATTGAAGTAGATTAGAGTTGTGGGGTGGTTGTAATTAATGAGTACACTGTTTCAACTTTATAAAACATTGAACTTTGGTAGGAGAGTTCAAGTAATTCGTTTGTTAGCACTTATTAAAGTGCTTGGTTTTCAATTATTTTTGCACATTATAACTAGTTCTCAACTTCGTTTCTATTTAGAAACTTGGGTAGAGAGCTTCTTGGTTTTGTAGTAATCAGCTTTTGTTGCTAGTAGAGATTGCTATGAGGTAAAAACCTATGACGATTAAAAGAGCTATCTGAGTTAGCGATATCCCCTTTGCAAATTGAGGATTTTTGAGATTTACGTTAGGGGTAATGATGGAGACTTTTTGTTTTTATGACTTAGATTATGATAAATGCGGAACAAAGAAAGAGTTTATTATATTAAGAAAAGGAATAAAGATGAAAATTTAACCAAACACCGAACCGTTATCGGTCTTATAGATTTTGACTTTCCAACAAGATAGCGTAGAAAATACTGTTACTGCATTTTACCATAGTAAAAGTGAGGTGCTCTTTTACCTAATGGTGAGGTTTTAACAAGTACAGTTGAAAGTTTTGATTGTTCAGACAGAGGGCAGGGGTTAACGTTCTTTTGGACGCTCACAAAGATAAGCGTTTTATTGCACGTAAAATTTAAATCATATCGCTAAGGTACTAGAATATCTTTATAAATAGAATAAGAGTCAAGTATATCCTTGACTTTTTATTTTATTTTGATATTATAAAGAAAAATAAAAAAGAAAAGAAGGTAAAACAGATGACAAAATCTACGGAGTTAGATATTGAAATTAAAGAGTTGGAAAGCAAGTTAGGTTCTCTAAAAGCGGAACAACAACTATTGAAAGCTGCAGAGAGTTTGAACAAAGAAAAAGCAGCAAGCTTGCTTGAAGATGAAAGTTTGGCTGAGTTCCTTCAGAAACTACAAGAAAAACCTAGCAAACAACTGATTTAGGTCTAGCTTTAAGTCTCAATTACAAACAGAATTGGGTATTCTTGGTCAAAGATAACAAATCAAAAGACGGTCTTTCAGAGATTAAAGTTCTTGACCTTAAAGACAAGTGCATTTTCTATGGGTCTGTAGAGAGTTACAACCAAGAAATTACCGTTGAACGTATTCGAACTTGGTTAGGGCTGGTGCTTTGGGTCTTGTTGGTTTTTCTAAAGCGAGTTAAATCAAAGGGGTGACACAAGATGATCTTTATGGAGTTACTTTTACATTCTTACGATAGTGCATTCGATAAGATTTACTTTACCTTGAGTCATTTCGTATTGGACTCTTATGACTGTGTTTTGAGTGCAAAACACCCCTACAACTTAAAATTGAGCCAACAACTCAACTTTGATGCTGAGTCTTCAAGTATTTATTTCTTAGGTGGCGGGAATGTCCTTGGTGACCCAAGCCAACTCATACTATATTCATGATGAAGACTATATTGGGAATTTTAAACAAAAACTAACCGTAGAAAAGCTCATTTACAAAACTTACTGAGCTAGGGTGAAGTAGCAAAAGGAATTGCAAGATAAATTGGCTACATTTTGTAAAGCGATTGAAACTAAATTTGAGTAAATTTTTGAAAGTAGGGGGTTCATCATGCCAAGTCAATCAAAGTATTTAGAAGACTTTCACTGTAGAGGGTTTCGATCAAAGCCATCTCCTTTTCACAAGATACTTTCTCTAGGGTTAAATATGCTTTCAATACTCGTCTAAACGTTAAGGATTGCTCCTTTTACTGTAGATTTTGCTAAAAAGAGTTAGCTAAATTTGTTTCTGTTGCATTAAAAGAAGAAGAGAAGGTGTGGAGATATAAAAATCAGGTTTAGCTACTCACCTTAATAATCTCTCTCTTACTCGAGAAGAGTTTTAATTTTTAGGTGGCATAAAGAGCAGAAAATTTTAGATAGAAAAGGTTCAGATTTTTGTACTCTGGTATTATCGTTATCTAAGGAAGGATTATGACATGGGAGTACAATATACAGTGTTTATCACTGGTGCTTGGTAAATTAAGGAGGAATTATTTATGAAAGAATACACTAAAGAGTTTGACGGAGTTACTTATACGTTTACAGAAAGTGACCTATTTGAATATTCAAAATCTGTTTTAGCTGATTTAAAGAAAGATATTTCCGAAGCCAAGAAACTTATGGGTAGTTACTATACTGAAGAGGTTGACAATAAGGTGCAGTCTTTAGTAGACGATTTTATTGTTTTTCTTTCAGAATCTCAGGTAAACCTTGCATATTATATAAATAAGCGAGATAAGGATATTACTCCTAAGTTTGCCGTTAACCATGCTATAACTCTTGGTAACCTTGCAAGAGACTCTATTCGAGAGTGTACTGTAAGGCTGAATAGACTTGCAGATGATTTAAGAAAGATTGGAGTTCCTGTATGTAAACGACCTTTAGGCAACTAATTAAAATTTTACTCGTTCTTACCATATCTAATTGTAAAGGTAAAGAATAGGCAAGACTTTTTAGCTAGTGGAGTTCACTTACTAGAGGTCACTAAGAAAGATAAAAAGTAAAGTAAGTGTGGATATTATTTTAGTTACTGATTAGAAAGGGAAAATATGATTATTTATGTAGCTTATTTGACACAAGAATCTCTTCTAGATTCTTCAATTACTCGTCAAATTCGGTTTATTACAACCGATAAACAAATTGCAAAGTCTATTAGTTTTTTTATATGAAACATATTAAAGTTAGGGTCGTATGAGTCGAATCAAAAGCCAAATGGGAAGAAACTAACTTTGAGATGAAGTGCAGTTTATGTTAAATTGTAGTTACGATAAGGCACTTTCCATTTATAATAAATTGCAGCAGAAAGTTGTTGTAAATGAGTTTGAATTAGCTCAGTTTGATTACAATTTAGAGAGTTACTTTAGCTCTCTACTAGATGAAGAGAGGATTTGTTATGATTGAAGTACTGAAAAACAACAGAAAAAAATTAAGAAAAGAACTAGAAAAAGTTGAGACGAGAAGAGTTTGATGCTTGTTTAAATTTTTCTCATAAAAATTAAACCTTTGGAAGAACAACTAAAAGCAGCAGAAAAAGGAGATTTACTATTTGAAGATGTCCAACTACAAAGTAAATTAGCTTACGTAAATGATTTACTTACCAATAGTGGTATCCCACTTTTCCTTGCTCGCAAGTCTGAGGTAGTAACTCTTAGTGAAGAAGAACTCCCATTAGAAAGTTACAAGCAACTTGCTATTTATTATGGTAAAGGTAATGTTTTTGTACCGATTTTGGTCTACACTTTTGATGAAGTTGCTAAAGGTAATGAGTTGTTAGGGCAACTGTCTACCGTGGAGCAACAACTTGATTTATTAAAGTTCTTGTGTGATTTGGATAATAGTGTTCCACCTTACTTTAAAGGACAACTTGGGGAGAACTTTCTTTATGTTTATAGTTCTAACTTACCTCGTATTTTAGACTCTCAACTATTTATTTCCTATAACTCTCAGGTGGCTCGCTATTTGGTTAAATTGGAGGGTCAAATAGAGTGGTTCTGTGACGACTCGATTACCTTGTTGCCTTTTACTAAAGGGGTAGACTCTAAAGTTCTTCTTCAATTTAATCAAGTGCAAAGTGCGACAGTTCAAGCAGTACAAGAGGATGTTTCATCCTTGGATTTGAAGTCAACTTATGTAAGTTTAATTTCTCGTTTGGCAGAACTTGATACAGAAGATAATGATAAAGTAACGGTGCAACTCACCTTGGTTACTAAGTAAAGGTAGTGAAAGGGTTTCTTATGATTGATTTATTGAAAACAAAACAGAATATAAGTTGTGATTCTGAGGATATTTACACTTGGTTAGAAGAAAAATCCTTTGGTTTTTATGTTCTTTGATTTCACTATCAGAGGAATTGACTCACCAAGACTTGCCTTTATATTATGTCAGCAAACTTAGAGGGTATCTTAAGTTCTCCGACTTTTTTGGTGCTTACTTTATTTGACCGTAAAGCTTATTCTAAGAAGGTTCCCGTCCATAACTTAGTTACTCACTATAGAGATATTGAGGACTTAGATGAGATATTAGATTTATTAGACTCTTTGAGGTCTTATGTGCCTTTTTTAAAGGTTCTTTATGATTTGAGCCAGCGTAAAAGTGGTTTAATCTTTAATTACACAGGTTTGTTACAAGGAATAGTCACTTTTAGTTATTATGATTTTACAGGAAAATTGACACATGACTCTAAACTTGGTTTAACGAACATACATATTAGCACTTATTCGGATACTGCTAATTACTTTGAGTTACAGACTAAAGGAGCGCAAGGAAACAATCTAACTGTTCAACTCTCGGTAGAGGAGCAAACAGAGTTGACTTTCTCAAGTAAGAAAGATTTTGTGACTTTGAAAGAACTACCAGAGTCTTTAGAATCGATGTTTTCAGATATTGCACAATATATGGATAGAAGTCTCACAACTAGTTAATTTGAAAGGAAAAATACATGAAACAAAAACTAAAACAATTCGCAACTTCACAGTGGTTTGACCTTTTTGGGGTGTTGTTGGTTCTTACAATCTCAATCTCAGCAGGGTATCATAATACGTGGCTCAATCAGTTGGTAGATTGGGGTGCTTGGACAGTTCTTGTTCCTTTTGGTTGGATTTCCGTAGGAAATGTAGCGATTTCTATGATGTCCACTAGATTTACAGGTAAACTAAGTAAGTTAGGGAATTATCTCGGCATTATCAATGCAGTTTTGTCAGGGTTAATTGATTATATTCTAGGTAATAAAGCAGCTATTATTACCTATCCGATTACTTTCTTGATTTATTTAGGTGCTATTTACTGGTGGAATAAGTCACAAGACGGCAAAGCAAATACTTTTTCAAAAGCTCGTTTAAATTGGATTGTGCCTACTTTAGTAGTAGTTGCTTTTATCTTTTCATACTTAACAAATTACATTGGGTATCAGGGGAACATGAACGCTCTTGCTTATGTAACAACAGTAGCATTTGCTTTATCCTTGGTTGCTAATGGTCTCAACGCATTAAAACTAACAACTCAGTGGAGCTTTTGGTTGTTTTACAACTTTGTGCAGTTAGTAAAAGCACTCATTCAAGGAAATTTTGCGAATGTAGGGAAGTACATTTTCTACATTTTGAATAGTCTTGGAGCCTTGTTTGTTTGGAAAGATAGTGAGGAGTAAAGTGATGGGTAATTATCAGTCTTCGTCTGAGGTTTTCTACATGCACTTAGGTAAAAGTGAGGTTGAATATACCTTCAGCTCTATGAAGAGAGCTAAACAAGTTTCAAATCTTGTAGAAATAGCAGAGAGTTTAGGGTTGTCTCACTCTCAGAATTTTGTAGATACAGTAGCTATTCCAGTAAATTCTAGTTTTTACATCTCGCAAGATTGGGGTGGAAATCTTTACATGGTGGGTAAATATTCAGATTTCACTTATATGTCATCTAAGACTGTAAAGGAGCTTTTATCTGAGGGGTATGACTTAGAATTGGATGGTCTTTTAATTCTGATAACTACAAATAGAGATAAGACTGAAAGGGAACAGATAGAGTCATTAAAGGCTTTAGGAGATAAGTACCCTCTTGGTTTCTCTAGATTTAATTGAGGTGAGAACATGACAGTAATTTTTACAAAAGCAGATATTCAATCTGAGATTTTCGTTGTAGATAAGTACTTAGGTACGGAATTTATCTCTTTGGAAACTAAGTTAGCTGGGTTTAAAGATTTAGGATACTACGTGGTAGATGTTAGTTTAGTAGAAACTAAACAAAGTGGGTTGGGGAATTATTCTAAGTACCTTATTCGCTATGTAACACCTAGATATGAAGTTAAGGTAGATCGTAAGAACTATGATGATTTACGTGATGAGTGGTGGTCTTTTGGGGCAAAAACGGAGAAAATCTTTGATACATTGGCTGAAGCAGAAGCTTATAAGAAAGAAGTTGAGTCAGAAGGTGTCGTAGTAGAAATATTTACACATAGTCCGTTAGATTTGCCTTTTATAAGTAAATAAGGAGGGAGTATCTTTAGGTACTCCTCTTTTTACTTGACAAAAATAAATTTTTTTGATATAATTTAATTATTAAAATATGAAAAGGAAATAAAAATGGTTAAACAAAGCACAAGATATGTAACAGAGACACTTTTACGGTACACATTCTTTCACGAATGAAGTAGTGGCTCTTGCATTTTGAAACTTTAGCAGATAAAAGCTATAGCTTGATTATGATTTAGAGTTAAAACGCTGCAAGCGATGACTCTTTTCGCTTTAAGGTAAGTAATCGTTATGATTTGGTTTTTCGGAGGAGGGTGGACTTCGTTTAGTAGAAGATTACGACCCAGAGCCTTATGTCTCAACTAGAAAGGTCTTAAACCTTCATAAAAAGGTTTAATTTACGTATTAGACAGAGGTGTAGTGAGTTTGAAAACTAGCAGAGACTTTTTGGCTTAGAGATAGCTTTTGAGTTGTATCTTGACCTTGTGAAAGAGATTTAAAGATTGTAAAAGAGAGATTTACCCAGCGGTTTCTCTTTTTCTTTGACAAAATACAATTATTTTGGTATAATAAAGAAAAGTAAAGAAGAAAAGAAGGTAAACTATTATGGATTTAATTGATGTTATTGATAACCGCTTGTTGGACTTACAAAGTGAAATGTCTAAACTACAGATTTTAAAAGAGATTGAACAAAAGAAACAAGCTCCACAAGTTGAAGTTCCTCTATTTAAGTTGAGTGAAAAGTTACAACGAGAGCTTGATAGTTTGAACTCTACACTCACGTTCTAAATTACAGATGGAGGTTATAGTAAACCAATTTCTAGGTACATTGCAGTTGGTTCAGCATTACTCTGATATTTCGTACACTATTGCAAATTATTCTGAAACTGAAGTGCGAGCTAAAATGGAGAGAATGTTAGGTACTGCAACAACTATGAACCCAATTCAATATTGGTTCAATCATATTTCAGGGTTGGTTAATGCTTTACAAGTTTTATTTGAACTGACGGGTGGTCGTTTCTATGAGTTTGATTTGAAATATGACTTTACAAAATCAAAGCTTACATTTGAGTTTAATCAATTTCAAGTAGTTGTAATTGTTATTTCTAGCCTTAAGATTGACCGTGTTGAGGTTTCTAAGAAAGTCACAGGTTCACAGGCTTCAAAATTCAACTTAGGTTGTGATGGTTTAGTATTGGACTTCTCAAATTTCTCTAATGATCCCCTTACTGCAAAGATTAGTGTTCCTTTTAAGGTTTACAGCAATTCAGCAGTTATAACAAAGGTAAATGAAGCTATGGAAAAGATTGATAACTTTTTGGATAGTGCAAAAATACCAGTATAATTCCTCAGGGTATCCCAAATTTCTTTGGATTTTCTTATATTTTAGAAAGGAAATTATAAATAAAATGAAGTTAGGAAAAATATGGAAAGTTAAAAAGCATGGTAAATCGAAGAAACAAGTAGTTGCTTACGATATTGAAACTACTTATGATAACTCACTTTTACCCACGGTTACGGTTTCTTTTAAAGATGTAACCTCAGAACCTAACCCCTCGGAGAAACTTAGTAAGCCTATTCGTCCTCGGTCTTCACTGACTCAAACGGCAGCCCCTTGTGATATTTGTCATTGTAAAGCTAAGAGGTTGTTTTCGTTAAGTCAACAGGGTTTGATTTACTTTGTTTGCCATAAATGTTATACAGAAGTATGTGCGAACCGTGGTAAATTCACAAAGAATATAGTAGACCTAAGTAATTTAGTTCGTAACTCGCAACATAGCGTAAAGTGGGAAGTTATTGGTACTGATAATAAGAAGCTTACATCTCGATTGAATAAAAAGAAAAAGACAAAAATAAAAAAAGAACAAGGGGTTTAAAACATGGATTTTAGAGAAGATTTTTTAAATGAGTTTCGTAAAACTATTCAAGATATTTTAGTAGAAGGTGATTTAGAACGCCTAAATCTCGCTAAAGAGTTTTTAGGTTATGACAATCAAGCTTTTGGAGAGTTCTTAGCTCCTTTGTTTAAAGAAGAGCAAGAGTTAGTCTTACATCATACCCTCGCTTACCCGGAAACTCCACAAAGCCTTGTAGTGGTATCATCAGAAGACTGTGAGTGTTTATCTGAGGGTAAAGCACCACTTCAAGGTATTACTGCTCAATCTATGATTGAAACCGATGAACCTTTAACTGATGAGTGCAAACAAGAACCTAAATACAAGTGGTGTCCAAAGGTGTTTTCTGCAGATGCAAAGGGTGATTTGTGTGGTATTGTTCTTGTAACTGAGCGTGGTTTTGAGATTGAAGATGTTGAGACAGGTGAAGTTCTTTACGCTAATAACTTTGAGGTGTATAAGCGTTTCGATTTAAATCATGGTCTTGTGATTACTTTTAGTATTTCAGGTTCTTATCTATACAATGTTTCTTATGAGTCTAGTTTAGACCCTAAAGACGGTATGGTTTATATTGAAAATTGCCCTTTAGAGCGTGATAATATTGGTTACTATGTACCATCTGATTCTGAGGGTAATTCTCTTAGAGAACATGGTTCTCGATGTGGGGTTTACAATATAAGCGATTTTATTGTAAAGAAATATCGTTTAAGTAGTGCTAGTTCGGTAGACTTAGTGATAAAAGAAGGAGAGATTCCTCGTATTGCTTGGGTGCATCATAATAATAGCTTTAAACCTAAGCCTATTTCTCGTAGTAAAGATATTTCAACTAGTACTAAGAAGACTTTTGAGAAATATGACTTTGATTTACGAGGTAAAAAGGTTGCTATTATTGGGTTACCTAAGTCTCAAGTAGAGCGTTTCAAATCTCTTGTACTAACTGAAAAGGGCGCAGATGAACTTGAATTTATTGCTTCTAGTTCACACAATGATACGGAGTTGGTGCCAGATAAGTTAAAAAGATTTTGATATTGTAGTAGTTGTTAAACGTTTCGTTGGTCACGGTACGGTTTATCACTTAAAAACGCTTTTAACAGACTCTTCTGCGCAGTTGGTAAGTTCTACTTCTCATGGTTTTAGATGGACTTGAGAGAGCTTTATATAGAGGTCTCAAAGGGCATCCCTCTGAGGAAGGTGCAACTGTGGTAGATTATCCTTTATTAAAGGCTTGATAAGATTAAGAGAGAGGATTTAACTATCTTCTTTTTCTTATTTTTCTTGCCAATTTGATAACAGTCAGCGTAGGTTCTTGACTTTTATAATAATTTATGATATAATTAATAGGAAAAAAAGTAATAGAAAGAAGGGTTTTTATGGGTGAGAAAGGCTTAACTCGAAGTGAATATAGAGTTAAATACCAAATTCAAGATTCATCATTTAACTATCAACTACAAGCAGGTAGAATTGGGGTTTTTCATGTACCAGAGAGTAAAGAATCGGCTTCTAGAGTACGTGGTGTAACTTACGTAGATAAGTCGCCTTTGACGAATGAAGAGATTATTGCTAGTCCGAAGTACAGTAAGGATGGTCTTTTGTTAGATAATAGTAAGCTTATTTCTTTACATGAATTGGCTGATATTTTAGGTGTTGGTCGTTTATCGAAGTTGTCTTCTATGCTACATGCTTTTAGCCAAGAAGAGGGTATTGACTTAATTCACTTTAGTTGTTTTGAGGGTTCTCAGCAAACAGTTTGGTTAGTGGGTATCCTTCGAGATTATGAAGATGCGTTTAAGAAGTGGTATCACGAACATACAGAGCCAAAGAATCAATCTCGTAAAAGTAGAGCTAGTGGTATTGTTGCTTATCAAGAAGTTAGCTTTGAGATTTTGACTAGCTTGTATCCATACAATGTAGTTGCGGATTTGTTTAAAGAGAATCAGGATGATTTGTATAGAGTAAATCCGTTGAAGTTGAAATCTTACATTTCAGATAAGTTCACGAAACAACAACGTGAAGACACATCTGCGATTTATTTCAAAGGTATCCCGGTTATTCAGTGGGCTAAGAAACAGGATATTACGAAGGCAGCTATGTATTTACGTTTAGAGCGTAATCGTGAACAACTCTTGGCTGATAAAGACCAATTTATGTTTAGAGAATAATAGATTAGAGGGGTTGGTGTTTTGTGAAGAAAAAGCAAAGCAGATTTAGATTTAGTTAGATTTCAGCTACTCCATTTGTTGAGGTTACGAAAGAAATCAAGTCTTATTGGGAAAAAGATGATTTTTAAAAGAATGTTTTAAAACAACTTTATCCTAACAAAGATTTCAAACTAAACACCAAGCTTTGGTTGGATTTGGAGTTTGTTCAAAAATGGTTTAGAGTTGCACATTCATGTATTAATAGAGTTGTGAATTTGAAGGTAGAGCAACATGATGTACCTGTTCAGCTTCACATTTGGTTTGATAAAGATGTGGAACCTTTACTAAAAACCTTCACACTTTGAAGAATGTACCTTTTGTTATATTAGGTTCTGAATTTGTTTTTAACTGAAAGAAATTACCATATTCCTTTAGGTTATACAACAAATACAGAAAAATCTTTAAAGAACAGTTTAATCGTATTTACCAACGTTTGCTTAAAATTCGTAAAGAGAATAGCTTAGTTGGTGATGTTAAAGTTGTACGTAAAGGTGTATATACAATAGTTACAGGGTATCTTTCAACAGGTGAAGAGGTTGAATTAACTTATTCACAAGCAGGTGTCTTGAGAGAGAAGAAGGTTTTAGGTAAGACGGTTGATTTGTACAAGAAAGCAAATGAGGTAGACCATCCAAAAGTTATTCGCAAGTCTTCTTCTAAGAATTAGAAAGTGAGGGTTTGTTTTGGTTTTTAAAGAGAATAGTATTTCTCCAAGTCCTTACACTTCTGTGGAAACAGTATACAGTCACAGTTGTGTAGATAAATCTTGCTCTGAACTAAATTTAGATTTAAAGACAAGCTCCGAATTAGAAGGTACATCTCATGTCTCTTAAGTTAAGTGTAACTGTATACAATAGAGAGTCTATGATGTCGAATTTAAAAGAGTTAGGCTTTACTTGGATTGAGAGTGAGGGTTTACTGGATAAAGTGTTAATTGCTTTACATCCTAATGATTTAGTACCTATTAAGAAAACTTATGTTTTATCCTCTACTTTAACTGAGCACTTCCAAGGTTGGATTAGGAATTTAGGTTTAGAAGATGAGTTATTTTATTTAGGGTATTCACAATTAGGTCGTAGGTTAGATACAGAATTCTTTCAAACAATTTATCCTCAGTTTGATTTGGATAGATATATTGAAGATAGTGAGTATCATGTTAGTCGTTATGCAGTAAAAGAAGTACTAAGGTTTTTGAACAATTTACTTATAAAGACGTTGTCTTTGTTGATTTTAAGGAGTTTTAGGGGTATAGAATTTATGCGTGTTTTTGTTGATTTAGATAATACTTTTCTTGATTCAGCAAGTCGTTTAGTTGACTTTTAAACCAACTTATGAACCAGAGAAGCAGTTATCTTATGAGTTAAAGAAAGATTTACTCAAACATTTCTCAAATCCACAGTTTTATCAATACGGTGAAATTGAGGTTAATGAGAGGGTTGAGGGGTATCTCCAGGTCTTGTAGGTTTAAATTTTGAAAATATTTGCTTTATTAGTTTAAGTCCTAATAAAGAGATAGCGGAAAAGAAGAGAGAGCTACTTAATAATTTAGGTTATGGAGAGTCAGCCCTTATGTCTTTTTATAACTTAGAACAAGAGGATAAGGTTTTATCTCGCCTTTTGCAATCTGCAAAAGATAGTTCAGATGCAGTTGTTTTTATTGACGATAATCCTTACCGTATTCTTAAGTTTCAAGACAATCAAGTTAATTATAAGGTTGTCCGTCACTCTTATACAGTGGGGCGTTATCCTAGTCATGTATATGTTGCAAGTGCTAATTACTATAAGTAAGAAGACTCTTGCATGTTTAGATAGATTATGATAGAATTAACAAAAATTAAGAAATCTTTACATACGTTAGGTTTTAAAGGTGAAGTCAGTATTAATCAAGACGATTTAAAACGAGCTTACAAAGGACTTTCTGAAAGTACACCCAGACGTTGAGGGTGGTTCACATGATGCTTTTAAGCAAGTTCAAGATGCTTATGAGTATTTGTTGGAGTTTGGGTTAGGTTTAACTGTGGATTTAACAGAACATAAAGTTTTGGTAAATCAAGGCGATGATTTACTAACTTATCTTTTAGCTGGGCGTGAGTATGAGATATAGAATTTAAAGAGGTTTTTATTATGAAATTTGTAAACAAATGGAATCTTCCGATTTTAACATTGATTTCTACAGTGTTATTAACTGCAATAGCAGTGTTTGTAGTTTTCATTCTACGCTTGCTAGGTTTAACTAGTATTGATATTATTGCAGTTACTATCCCATTGGGCGTAGTAGTTCCGATTGTGTTTGTTTGGGGTATCGGTTTATTTATCTATTCCAAGGTGACTCACACAAGTTTTTCAGACACAGAGTCAACTGATTACAGTGCTACAATTGAGTCTGATGATGGTTGGGAATAATTATTAAATTAGATTTATTGAAGAAACAGTTAAATACTTGCTGTTTCTTTTCTTTTTGCTTAAAAACTCACCAGATTGCCCTCAGATTTAATTTTAATCACTTTTAGGGTACAATTACACTAAAAGAAATTTAAATCGATTCTGAGCCAATCTGAGAGGTCAGAAATTGATATTTGGTTCTTGTGTAAATTACTTTTTATCTCATAGAAGAGGTTACTAACCATTAGGTGCAGGGTATCTTTTTCCTATTTACTTGTAGTTTTTATCTTTTAAAAGGTTTAAAGGTTTGTTTAGGTTAGGTATAGGTACTTTTTAGGGGTTGTTGTCTTATATTTAGTTTAGTTTGTCTTACTTTTTATGTTATTATGTCTTACTTTTTAGCTTGCTTTGTCCTAACTTCAATTTAATTTGTCTTAATTAGTTTGGTTCTTGTCTTATTATACTTGTTTTTGTCTTATAACTTTTTACATTTGTCTTATATCTTATAGTTAGTGTCTTATATTGTTGTACAGTTGTCTTAACTTTAAAATTTGCTTGTCTTAACTTTATACTCTTTATGTCTTAACTTTGAGTAAATTTGTCCTAAATTAATTATTATGTGTCATAGATTGTGTTATTTCTGTCTTAATTCTCTTTTAAGTATAAAATTGTGGTTTATTGTATCTATAGCTGAGTGTGATTTTTGATTCCTAGGTACTTAGAGTTTTTAAATTTTTAAATACGGTCTTTTAGTCTAGTTTTATTTTTGAACTTGGTCTTAATTTTTCGACTAAAAATTAAGCAGCCTAATCACATTCTTAACTTCATATTAGAAATAATAAATTTTTCTATTTTCATTTACTTTAGTATAAATACTCCTAATTTAATAAAGATAAATTTTAGTTTTAAAGAAATAGTCTTTAAACTGGTATTTTTATGTAAATTATTTTACTTGATTTTTATTAGAAAGTAGTGTATAATAAACAATATAAAATCTGCTCATAGAAAAATCCTAAGAATATGGTTCAGATTCACAGTTATAATTTTTATAGGAGGGTAAGATACATAAAAAATAAAATAAATTATTTTGTAAATACAGACTAAAAATAAGTTAATGGATATTTTTATGTACTTTTGTACAGTTTATGGGTAAAAAGTTCCTATTTTTTTAATACATTAAATCAAATTTATTCGGACATCAGTTTGTTTCAAGTTCGGTTAGAGCATAATAAACACATACCTTCAAATTCAGTTTTGCAGACACTTGATGACTTAAAATTTGCACGTACTTTAGTTAAATTTTTGAAAAGTGGGTCTTACTTAAACTTAAGTAAGTCTACTAAGGAAGATACTTTGAACTTGCTATCTTTTGTATATCGTAGTGGTTTGAATAGAGAACAATTGATGTCTCTATCTAATTTAACTTCTCGTCAGATTTATTATGCTAGTATGAAAGTTGAAGAGTTTAAATTTAAGGTTCTGACGGGTCTGTTAAGCCTTTGGAAAAAAATAGACAATTCGAGGTGATTGAGGGTATTTATCTTTTAGATTCAGATAGAAGTTTCTTCTATAAAAGACGCACTTGAGAATCAGACTTTGGTTAAAAATTTACCAAAGTTAATAGGTAAAAGTGCAAGAGAACTCTATGTTTCTGAGACTATCAACGATTTATCAACAGATGAGGTTGTAAGTTCTTTGGCTAAAGTTCTTGAAGTAGATACTTTAATAACTCAAATCTTGAAAAAGTATCTTCCTCACTTAATTGTTTGGGGTTCTTTAAATAGATATATTACACTAAATAAATCATTACCAGCAGATTTGTTGTTGAGTTTAAGAGAGAGTGATTTATCTACGTTAGCGACTCCAAAAGAGTTTGAGAAAGTAGAGGGTATTGAATGACAGACAAATACGTTATCGATTCTCCTTACAAAGTTTTGTATTGGTCTTTATACAATATTGCTTATAGTGAACTGTATAAAGCTAAACCAGAGTTTATCCCGGAAGTACCATTCGACACTAAGGCTTTAAGCAAGTTGGATGGGTATCCTTATGTAAGTATGGCGTCTGCACGTGGTTTTTTACATTTAAAAGATACTGTTGCAGCAGTTCCGTCAGGTTACGACTTTAGAGCTTTACTTAGTCATTTTGAGAAAGTAGTTGAGCAATTTCAGATTTCTGAGAATTATTTTGTAGTCACAGAGGAGAATCATCCTTATCTTAAGCCTACAAATTACCCATATCAGATTTCGTACAGTTTAGTTATCCTTTGGTTCTCTATATTTCTTGAAGTGGTTGTAGAAGATTATACATTAAAAAGTAAAAGGTTTGTCTTCGGAGTTAGGCTGAGTCTAGCTTATTGTACTACTTTAAACTATTTGAATATCTATCTATTGATTACACAATAAGTGATAAAGATGTGAATACTATTAACAGTCAATTATATGTTGAGATAGGCTCGATTTCATGGGTATATGACTAAAGAGATATTACCTATCTCAAAAGACAATGAACTATTCTCAGAACAAGGATTTCAAGAGGGTTCTATTGTGTTCTTGTATGAGAAGAATTACATAACAAATGAGGAAGTTCAAGTAACAAAGGTTCTAATAAGTTCTTAAATAAAAGTTCATTTAGCTAAAATTACTAAAGTGACTCAGAAAGAAGTTCAGTTTTTAACTTACAATTTCCACAAAAACTTCCAGAGTCAATGTTAGAGGATTTTGAGTATTTACCAGAGAGTATTCAGAACTTATATGGTAGTTACATTGAGTTTTTAGAACCTACTTTATCCGTAAATAGAGTTGAAGTTGGATGGGATACTTTGGGTATCAACTATGCAAAAACAATGATTCAACTTATGCAGAACATTACTATAACTGCAATAGAGTCTGTTTATTCTGTGCCTTTAACAGTTGTAGTAGATAATTTGAAATTTGAGACTTTGAATTTACCGATAGAGGTAGCCACTGCATTTTTACTTTATAGTTACGGTGTCTCATTTGATGAAGAGCTTTATAAAGACAGATATTCAGTTGACTTGGATTCTATTAAAGAGAGAGTTTCATTCTTTCGCTCTAACTTAGAAGAACGTTTAGGTTATGATTTCTCCGATTTATGTGTAGTTAAAAAAATATTTAAGGTTAAATTTAGGGTACTTATATGAAAGATAGTTATAAATACAATGTTGAAGTGCGGAATGATGGCTTTTGAGCGTATTGTGTCTTGTGTAAACTTATACAAGCATAAGTTGTATAGAGTGTAGTTCAAACATTAGGAAAAGGTCGTTATGCTTGTTTATTCGAGATTTTTGGAATATCCTTTACAGTATATAAAGTATGGTGGTTTAAACAATTTCTCTAGTAGATATAGTAATCGAGACGTTTGGATTTTTGAGATACCGTCTTGTACCACTCAATTTCTAAATGAATTACGTGAGAAGATACCTTTGGAGCTATTGCATCAAGCATTTAAAAATAGCTATCTCAGAGTTGTACTTATATAATAATAAAAGGTAACCTCAGATAAGTACAAGTATTTAGTTGCAGATACAGTGAGTTTGAGGGACTCGTACTTGCGCAATTTAGAGAGATTATTTAAAACAGTAAATAGAAAGATAGGTAAGAAAATGTACAAAATCAGCATTAGACAATTTAGGGAGATGATACGTTTTTCTCAGAAAGCAGAAGTTAACAACACAGATAGAATATCTGAGGTTAACTTTTATGAAGAAAAACATGAAAAAGTACTTAGAATTAGTTTCATCTAAAGGTTATAACTTAGAAGAATTGGAGCCGATTATTCGTTCAGATGGTCGAACAGAACTTTTCCTTCTGGCGAGGTTGAGGTAAATCCACATCTATTTCTTTGATTTTTGGCTAAGGATAAATTGTTTGGACGATTGGCCCGGAAAATCGTGGGGATAAGGTAGCTTGGGTAACAACTTTCCTCCGTAAAGGTGCAGAAGAAAATCAAGCAAAACGTAGAGCGTACAGTAGCTCGTTTAGGGTTAACTAGTATTTCTACTAATGATATTACCTTTTAGCACATTACAGTCAGAGTTTTTTTGAGCTTTTTACGACTTAGAGGTTTTAATTTAATAGATAAAACAAAATCTGATTATATTCGTATGTTGGATGGTACTTCTGATGATGGAGAAACACGTAATAGCTACAATGCTATCTTTTGATGAGACTGTTTCGTAAGTATCAATTAGGAGAGGATGGAAGTAATTATATTTCTTTACAAGATAGAAGAGACTTACAAGCTATTATTTCTAACTATCGAAACTGTGTACTTTCTAAATATGAATTTGGTGAGGCAGCAGAAACGGCAAAACGGTTGAATTTGACGTTATCTATCTTGCCTTTAGTTGTTGAAACTTACCAAGAACTTAAAGCTCGCTATAGCGTTATGGACTACGATGACCTTATGAGTTATGTTTTATGACTACATGGTTGTTGAAAAAGAAGATGATCCAGTTCAAACAGCTTGGGTTAACTTCTATAAAAACCGTTATGAATACTTTATGTTGGATGAAGCACAAGATATGTCTGAGTTGCAATATCTTGTATTAAAAACCTATTTTTTTGAGAATTGCCCTAGGGTAGTTATTGTAGGGGACCCAGACCAATCTATCTATGGGTTCCGTGGTTCTAACCCGAAAGTTATGGAGTGGTTTGATAAAGAGTTCAAACCTAGTAGTACCCACTTTCGATATCTTACCGTTGTCCTTCAAACATTTTAAATCCGATTGCTAAATCTATTGCACATAACTCTAACAGATATGAACATTCTTTGCGTTCATATAAAGAGGGTGGTTCGATTGAAGCTTTCCGATTTGATTCTGTAAAAGATATGGCAGATGCGTCTTTGCAGTTAATTGATAAATATTTAGCAGAAGGTAAGACTATTGTTGTACAGTCACGTGTAAACTTCACGTATTCCCCATCCTCAATTCTTTATGCAACTAAGCGACAAGGGGAGTTTAACCTTTTAGGTGATGTACGTGACTTAAATACTGCTCGGTATCGTAAGGTTTGGAACTTGATTGAGTTAGTAGAGGTAGAGGTCTTACGGATATTAAAAACAATCTCAAAGTACTTGCCCCAGAGATTAAACCTTGGGACGCTAAGAGACTTGCAGAGCGTTTGATGAATATCGTTCAAGAAAATGAAAACGTTCTATACTCTAACAACTATGCTTATTTTGACTTTATTGCGAATGATTGTGGGTTGAAGTCACTAGCTACTTTGGTTGATAAGTTGCGAAACAAGTTTGGAGCAGAATATCCTGGGGATATGCGTTTATTTAGAGAGTTATTAGCTCATGTTCTTTATTGGGGAGATTCTGCAAATGCAGAAGTTGTTGGTACGATTTCTACTTTAGCAGAAGAGTGTGATACTGTTTCTGAGTTCTTTACTGCTAAAGATTTTGTCAACAATAAAAGTAAGAGAGGCTATGCGAGGTGGTACTTCCTTGTTAACTTTCGCTACTCCGTTTGGGTTTAAAGGGAGAGAAGCTAACATCAATATTATTTTTGATGATTCAGATAATGTATTCCCTTACGCTCTTAGTAGTGATATTGGTTATGAGGAAGAGCGCAGGATTCACTTCGTAGCAGGAACACGTGGCGATGAGAAAACAATTTACTTAACTCGCTCAAGTAAAGTGTCACCATTCTTAAAAAGAGATGGGTATTCCAATTAAAGGTTGGGTTCCACTTGACAGCATGGTCTTTAGATGGAGTACAATTAAAAACAAGAAATGAGTCTGAAAGAGCGCATGCAAAAAGCTCAAGTCGAAGACAGCTTGGGTGCCTTTAAGGATTTCAAATTTTAAATTTAAAGATTGAGTGGTATCAAACGTGAGTAATAACATATTTAGGGCTTATCGTTTTACGATATACAGAAACTAGATGTTGACCAAAACGTGAAAGATGAGTTAACTCTAGGATTCTACATAATTTGAACTTAACCTCATTCATTACAAGTGATGCAGTAGATTTTAAGCTTTTAAGAACAATTAGTCTGTGTTTGGAACATGAGGTTCCGTTGTGTTTAGTTGAAGCTAATTTGAGAGAGGATGTCCTAACTCCTCTCTATGAGCTTTACAGTTCTCATAGAACGTTGAGTTCAAGTGGTTTAGAGTCTTATTTCCATAGTTCAACTTATGAGTTGTTAGTAGAGCCTAAGACTTTAGGTATTCTAGTAGGTTTAGCTTTAGAGAATGTTGATTTTTTTCGAACATTGACTTTACGTTAATTCCTTTAGCAACAATTGAGGTTTTTGCATCTGCTTTGGCGCAAGGTGTAGATGTTTCAGACTTACAAAGTAGCCGAGCGGTATCGGATAAAGACTATTTAGACTTCTTGATTTCTCTACGTATGGCAGGGGTGAATATTGTTCCATTCTTAGAGGGTTCTTGGTCTGAGGAGCAGATTTTAGCTATTTTAAGAGGTCGATTAAAGGTCTCTATTGTGGATTTCATCACTCACTATATCAATGAGAATTTCACTGCAGGTCAGATTGAACAATGTTGGAGAGCTTCTGACTTTGGTTGTTTAAGTTTAATTTGTAGTACGGATAAAGATGACTATCCAATTTACAATGAGTATCAGATGTATCAAATTGTTGAAGGTGCTCGCTTTAATTTAGACTATCGGTTGTATGCAGACCCATCTCTCAATGACTCTGAGATGGCTTTGCAGCGTACAGAGTTGTTTAAGAAGGCAGATGAGACTAAACGAGGGGCTTTATCAAGTAAGATTAAGTCATATAAACCTAAAGGAGCTTTTTGGTAGAATGATACAAGATTTCTCTTTGGTACTATATACCTTGTTTGTATTCAACTTACTATTTTTACTGTGAGTAGGGTTTTCTTTCGTAACTAAAGAACTTACTTTAGAAGTAAATACTCGTAGAAAAGTCAAAATGCGAAAACAACATTTTGTGGTATCATGCCTAGGCTTGACAACCTTGATAACACTGGTAATTAGTGCTATACAAATAGGATAATTAGAATAAGAGTATCTTTAAGATAACCCTTATTTTATTTGACAAAATTACTATTTTATGTTATAATAAATTAAATTATAACGAACTAAGGAGATTTGAAATATGGTAGAATTTCAAAGTACAATAGATACAGTAGTAGATAGGCTTCAACAGACTCATCACATTGAGTTAGAGGGTGATTTTTGAGGTTAAGGTAGAGGGTGATAACGTTCAGTTTTGTTATCATTCTCCGTTCAACATTGTTGGAGTAGTATCTTCTAAACTCTTTTCTAAGAGTCAGTATAAGTTAGGTTTGTTGAGTTTTATGGAGTGTTTAGCTACTCTTGAGGGTATTGTCTCATAAAAGTGTTTTTATAGAGTTATTTGAGGTTTTAAATGTTAAAGTTAATTTTTAAAGGGTTACTAATTTTTAGTAGGGTTCTTTTTGTAATTTTTTTCACCCTTGGGTTTCTATCCTTTCTTTTTGTGTATAGCACTTTCGTTTTTATGTTTATAATAAAGGGAAAGAAGAAGATGAGAAGTTAGGGAAGATTGAGAAGAATTTTTTTCAATCATATCAACTATATTCCTATCAGAACTCGTAAGTTATTTCATAACTCTTTAACGGGTTTGGACTTTGTAGGGCATAAAAGTGCTTATATATTAGCCGATAAAGACGAACTAGGTCGTATTGTAGGGGGTTTCATGGTTTTTGATGGATATTTATTAGATACCCAAAATAAAAGCTATTAAGCTTGGTCTTTACAAGCGTAGCGATAATATTCGTAAGAATGCAGACGTACCTGGGTTTGAGACTGTAAAAACAAAGTGGGCGACTATTCAAGGAAAAGAGAGACCTTTATACCATAGAACTCACTTAGTTCCTTACCGTTTGTGTTTGAATGATGGAGAATATGGACACGTTATGTTTACGGGAACGGCTCGATTGAATAGTGGTATGCGTGTTAAAGATAATTATTTACCGACTGAGGAAGAACATAACCGAAATGCAGAGATTATTTTCAAGACTGCGTTAAAGAACCCTATGTATTATAGGAATCCGAAACGAACTTCTCATTTTTCTTTGGATGATTTTGAGCGTTCTATTAGTCATTTTGTACATCAGAGTGCACAAGCTTATAAGCATACGTATAGATATGGAGTTGAGTGTTTTTACGATAATGACGGTTTAATTCCGTCTTACGTGGAGGTTACCTTAGTAGATTGTACTGACTATAAAGTTTTAATGAGAGCGACTTTGTTGAATATTGTTTAGAGGGAGTTTAGTATGCCATTGTTAGATATTGAAGTGTATACTTCAGTTAAAGATAAAGCAGATAGGGTATCTGCTATTATGTCAGATTTAATTGACGGTAAAATCACTGCACAAGCAGCGGAAAAAAACTATTGGGTGCTAAGTATTCTAGTTTTGCAAGAAAGAAATTGAATAAGAGTGCTTGGACAGTAAGTAAAGTAGTTCAACCCTTGCAGAATACTTTAGTTTATAATCAAGACTCAATGGATCATTTAGATGAAACGGCTTTCGGTTCATTTTGTCAGTTGGTATTTGGTTCTGAGCTTACAGAACTTTCTGATGGGTTTTTTTCTGCTTTTCTACCGTTTCTAAATACAGTAGTTAAAAGTGTTGATGAGACAGAACAGAAGTGGTTTGAGAAGTACTTTAAAGGTTCAACTTGGTTAAGTTCGCAGAATACAGGTGAGTTTTTACTAAGTGTATCTTCCACACAAAAGGTTTCTAAGACACGTAAAGAGTTTGTACGTAAGTCTATTGCAACTATCATTAAGGTTGTAAGTAAAACTTGGTATATTTCAAGAGGTAAACTACATCGGTATTTAGAGTATTTCGATGTAGCTGAACGTTTGTCATTTGAAGGGCAAGCTCTGTTAGAAGTTGATGGTGTTGTGAGTTATAGACCTATGCACAGAGGTTCACGAATTGAACCTTATCTAACTGTTGATTTATTTAACTCTAAGATTAGAGGTATTTTAAAGCGTAAGAAGATTTTATATTTAGCAGATTTAGAGAAATTTACTCAAATTGGAGTCAAGAGTTTTGAGGGTTTGGGTATTTCTTCATTTTGGAAGATTGAAGACGTCATGAATAATTTAGGGTACAAATTTAAGGTAGTCGAGGTTTAAACTATGGCTTTAGTGAAGAGAAAGAAACCTGTGAACAAAGTAAAGTTATTTAGAGGTTTTACGGGTTTGAATAGAGTTCGAAACTACGTAGGTCAGATAGAAGTAGAAAACTTGATTTGGAAAGTTAGGGAAACTGACACGGGTATCATGTTTATGTTCTCTGATGGCATTATAAATACTTTGAAATTCGAAGAGCATGGAGTAGTTTGGAAACCACATGAAAAACATACTAGTGTAGTGTCTAACTCTGGGCATCTTAAAAAGTATTTGAAGAAAAAGGTACTTTCGTGCTATTATAAGGAAGTGGGTAAACGAAAATGAGATTAAAGTATGAGGATTACACAGATAACACAGATTTGTTAATTGAACTAAGTGAAGTTTTTAGTTAGTTACACTGTTTTTACTACGGATAGTGAGTCTAGCTTTAAACATCGTTTAAATTTAGTTCGCTCAGTGCATCTATCTCGCCTTTGCATTCAGTTTGTTTTTACAGATGATACAACTAAGGTTTTAATTCTAGGTGAGTGTGAACCCTATTGGTCAGAAAATGATACTAAACCAGACTTTGGTTCTAGTTATCTTAGTCCTACGCGTTTATTGGAGAAGATTAAGCAAGTTGTGGTGGATTACATTTATGAGGATGTAAAGGGTGAGGTTTGATTGATGAAATTGAAATATGAAGATTACACAGAAGATTTAGATTTACTAGATGGTTTAAGTAAAGATTTAGTTTCTTATTCTGTCGCTGCAAGAGACTCTAAAAACAATGTTATATACACGTGCAAAATTTTGTTCACTCAGTTACATTTGCTAAAAACCTTTATTTTAATTCGTTTAAAATGAGGGTTCGAATGTTGTTTTAAATATAAGTGAAGATGGAGTTTCTTGGGTTGAACCTAACATTAAATTGAATTTAGGGGAACTTTTAGATAGTTCTGTTGTTCTTTCGGATTTGGAAAACAAAATTGTGCCTTATTTGTACAATTAAATTTGAGGTAAAGTGAATGAATGTCTTAGAATTATTTGCAGGAGTAGGGGGTTTTCGAGTAGGTCTTGAGAAAGCAAGTCCTACTTTTAAAACGTTATGGTCAAATCAATTTGAACCGTCGAGAAAGTCACAAGATGCTTTTGAGGTCTACAATTACCATTTCCCAGATAGTGAGAATTGGAATGAAGATATTTCTTTGATTTCCGATGAACGCTTTTCTGCTTTGAAAGGTAAGGTAGATTTGATTGTAGGTGGTTTCCCTTGCCAAGATTACTCTGTAGCAAGAACTAAGAAAAATGAGCAGAGTATCGAGGGTAAAAAGGGAGTCCTCTTTTGGGAAATTGTCAGAGCTACCAAACTGAGTAACCCTAAGTACTTACTACTTGAAAATGTAGATAGACTGTTAAAAGCTCCGTCTAAGCAAAGAGGTAGAGACTTTGCTATTACGCTTAGAGCTTTTGCAGATTTGGGTTACGGTGTCGATTGGAGAGTGATTAACCCCGCAGACTATGGTTGGTGCCAGAGAAGAAAGAGAGTCTTTCTCTTTGTTTATCGAAAAGATACTGATTACTTCAAGCAGCGAGAATCTTTAGATAACTTCGGAGTAGGTATTAGTGGTATCTTTGAAGAGACTTACCCAACTAAAGCTGAGATTATAAAAGATAGAAGTCATTACTTTGTATTATCCGAAGACATCGTAGAAGTCTCAGATTCGTTCTCTACGCAGTTTTGGAACTCTGGTAGTATGATAGAGGGGCAAGTGGTTACAAAGGAGCTAGAGCCAAAATATGAGGGTTCTCATAAGGTTCTAGGGGATATTTTAGAAAGTCTTTTGGACTTATCTGATACCATGTATTTGTCTGAGGATAAAGTAGATAAGTTTCGGTATCTGAGAGGTGCGAAGAAATTTGAGCGCACTAATTCAGAAGGGTATACTTACACTTATTCAGAGGGTGCTATGGCTTTAGTAGATAGTGCAGACTTACCTTCTCGTACTTTATTGACTTCTGAGGGTTCTATAAGTCGTACCACTCATTTGATTGAGGATAGCAAAGGGTATCGTCTATTAACTGCTTTGGAGACAGAGCGTTTACAAGGTTTCCCGGACAACTGGACTAAGGTTAAATTCAGTAAAGGTAAGGCAGTAGCGGTATCAGATACAAGAAGAAAATTCTTTATGGGGAATGCTTTAGTTGTTGAGGTTGTTGAGAGTTTAGGGAAATATATTGCTTATAGGTTAAATTAGTGAGGTAAAATTATGGTAAAGCGAGTTTATGAGCGAAGAAAAGAAGTCTATCTTGTTGAGTTCTACGGTGATTGTCATTACTTAGCAACTGCAAAGCGGTTGCAAAATCTATTAAAATCAGGGGAGTTATTAGGTGAGAGAGTTGATATTGATTTAGAGAAATTCGGTAGGAATTTGATTGTACCTACTTCTGCTTTAGATGATTTACACGCTCGATTTGAAAAAGTAGGTCTCGGTATCTCCCCTTTGCAGTTAGAATTTTGAGGTTAAATTTATGGAAACAAAAGAACATTTTAATAAACGCATGATTGCAAGAGTTCGTAGGATTGTAAAGGAAACTGAGCAGTATAAGACAGAGTTGTTGCATACTTTGTGTGAGCAGAATGGTATTGTTATTCAGGCAAACAACCGTAGGGTTGTAAATACAGACTACTTAATTAGTAGAATTGAAAATGAAGATATTCCTTTTACATTTATGTATAATGCGAATAAGACTTATATTTTTTTGGAGATTTGCGGGTTGCTTTTAATTGAAAATTCTAGTTATAGTTACTTTGTGGTGTCTCTCAAACCTCCAATTTTCGATTTGGAAGATTGGGATTCACGGTACGAATTATTAAGTTCATTTTTAAAATGACATTGAATCTGAAAGTAGTAAATAAGTGAGAGGTATTCTTGATGACTTGGTACGAGTATGTGATAAACGCAGCCAAACAATCTCGACATAATGCTCGCCATTGGTTTCGTTATTTGAGGAAAGTGATTTTTGAAGATTACACTCATTTAACTGATGAGGATATCGAGAGGTTGCTTGCTTCTGATGAATTAACTGCTTTTCAAAAAGTTAGTTTAGAGTTTGCAGTACAACAAGGAACTCCAACCCATGAGCATGTGGTATCCTTGAACAAACCGGCAAATGTTGATGAGGTAAGAAGGTTGATGGAGGATTACACTTTTGGATAGAAGACAAGTCGCTTTTGAGCTTTTAAATGATGAATTGGCAAAAGAGGGTTTATATTTAAACCTTATTTGTGTAGGTGGCTATGTTTTAGAACACCACGGTTTACGTTCTACACAAGATGTTGATGCTTTTTATGAAGAAAACCAAAGAATAAGAGAGCTTATTTTTAAAGTAGGTCAAGAGTTGGCTTTAAACACTTCTGACGAACTTTGGTTAAACAATAGTGTAGCAAATTTAAATCCACTACCTCCTATTGAGTATTGTGAGGTGTTGTACTCTTTTGAAAACTTAACAGTTTATATAGTTTCCTTAGATTATATTTTGGGAATGAAGCTGACAAGCACACGAGATCAAGACTTAAAAGATGTGGGTGAAATCATTAAGTACAAAGGTTTATGTTCTCCTTTTGAGGTATATGATTACTTAAATCAGTTAGGGTTTGCTCCTTTAGATTTAGCTTATGTTTTGGAAGGCTTCAATTTAGCTTACGGTATGGATTGGTTGCGAGATTTCTTTGAGCAGAACCAAGAAGAGTTAAGAAATTATTATTGAGAGGGTTTCTGATGTTACGAGGGATGAAAAATCGCACTTGATTTAACTGATGAGCAAGAACAACAGATATGGAAGTCTGCAGGTGTTGCTCGTTGGTCATATAACTACGCTATAACGAGAGATAGAGAGCATTACTTAAATTATTTAGAAGATAATACCTTGTCTAAGACTTTAACTGAGGTTGAGATTCGAAAAGAATTGACTGTGTTGAAAAACACACACATCCTTGGTTGAAAGATGTAGGTTCTAATGTAATCAAAACAAGCAGTTAAAGATTGAGACGATGCTCGTAGTCGGTTCTTTAAAGGTTTAGGTAAAGCTCCTAAGTATAAGTCAAGAAATACTTCAAAACCAAGCTTTTATGTAAATTATGAAAGTTTGAGAAGGGTTGAAGGTGGATTTAGAGGTGAGAGATTAGGTTTTGTAAAAACAACTCAACCTTTACCGAGACTACCTAAAAGGTTCGCACTATAAGAATCCTCGAATTTCATTTGATGGTAAATACTGGTATTTGTCTTTCTCTTATGAAGTTCCAGATATTTCAGTAGAGTTAACCGATTTAGTTATAGGTGTAGATTTAGGAGTAAAAACATTAGCTACTTTATCTACAGGGTGAGTTTATTGAGAACATCAACAAAGGGTCGCAGAATTAAACAGTTGGAGAAACAATTACGACGGGAACAACGTCACCTTGCACGTCGGTTGCAAGCTAACACAAAAGGGTATCTCACAACTGAAAAACGTGGTAGAAAAACCAATTTATAAGCGACCTTTAGAATTATGTTCTAATATACAAGAAACAAAACGTAAGATAAAGATAATCTACCGTAAACTTCATTCTATTAGAATGAATCACATTCATCAAACTACTTCTATCTTGTAAAACAACTACCAAAAAGGTATTGTAATTGAAGATTTGAATGTAAAAGGGATGACGAAAAATAGACCCTTAGCAAGAAATATTCAAATTGCTATGTTTTATGAGTTTCGTAGACAATTAGAGTATAAGTGTTTACAATACGGTATCCAATTAGTTGTTGCAAATCGTTTTTATCCAAGTTCTAAGACATGTAGTTATTGTGGTTGCATTAAGTCTAAGTTAAATCTAAACGAAAGAACTTACAAGTGTGACTCTTGTGGTTTAGAAAAAGATAGAGACTTAAAATGCAGCAGAAAATTTAGCTATTATTTCTATAGAAGTTAATACTTTATGTACCCATCGCTACGGGGAATTTAAGCCTATTGAGTGTTATATCAAATGATAGTAGAAGTGAGGTTTACTTCACTTGAGGTCAGACACGTTGATGTAGGAAGTGAAAAACGAAAACGGATAAGACCTTAAATAAGGCAACATATAAGTTTTCACAAAGTGAAGATATAGATATAAAATCTCATATTTTTCGTAGCGGAAAACGGGTATCGAGGTGAACCTAAAATCCGTTGGATCAATTAGAAAAATTAGTAGGTAGACAAAATGAAAGATAAAAGTACAGATTTTTTTAGTAGATATTACTGAGTTTATTAAAAAGAACTTCAAAGATAGGACTATTTTTGAGACATGGAAATTAAGTTTCCTAGAACATCTAGGGAAACTGGGTTAGGTTTTTATACTCATGGTAGAGTTACAATTACTGCAACTGATAGTCAGGTAGATTGGAGTTTGCATGAGGTTTGTTTTCAACTCACCAGAAAAACGTAGATGAAGAAACAAAAAGCTACTTTACTAATCACACGTTTCCTTTATTTGTAAATACTGCAAACACGCTTTTTGTGGGAAGAGTAGAGCACAGAGTATCTTCAATTCTGAAGGTACTTTTTCTTTGTCTCAAAGATTACATTTTTTTCGTCTTATTTATATTATATTTAGTCCTACTTTAACTTATCTAAGTCCTATATTTAGGCAATTTTGTCTTACATTTATATCTAATTGTCTTAACTCTTAAAAATTTTGTCTTACACTTGTCATAAAATTTGCAAAAACCTTTGAAGTTTTGCTATAATAGACCTACTAATTGGTGAAAGGAGCATTTAGACGGTTGGATTTAAAAAAATTACACCTTACAAGGGGTTGATTTAGCTAAACAAGTATTAGCAAATGGTTTAGCAAGAGGGTATCCTATTGTTCTCAAAGGAGACCCGGACGTAGATAGTCTCATGGCTTGGTTTGTAGGTGCTAAGATGTTGCAAGCAGCAGGATATTCATTTCATTCTTGTGTCAACAAAGATAGAAGACACGGTATTGTAGAGGAGGAACTTGTTAAAAAGAGCGTAGTTGGGGGTATATACGATTACTATATTCCTACAGAGTACCACCAAAATGAGATTATTATTAATGTGGACTCATCCCTTTCGGCTGAGGAGATGTTACAGTTAACTCAACAAGGAAACTTTGTCATTAGCTTAGACCACCACGAAGTTGAAAGCAATCCTATGTTTCCAAATCAACAGTATTGGTCTACACAACAAGAGACCAGTGATGGTATGGGGCTTGTGGGGGAAGCGGTGTTGATTAACAATCAGTACTCTTTTGAACCCGAAGAATTAAGATTTTGGTCAGGGACAGGTGTTGTTCTCAATGCTCTATCTAAAATTTTAGATGTTGAAATTAAAACAGAGTGGATAGGAATGCATGGAGTTACATTACTTTCCGATGTTCGAGATATTGAAAATCCTTTAGCAAGGGAGATACTGAAAGTTACGTATGAAACTCCACTTGTAGAAATGCCAACTTTACGTAAGTTGGCACAAGTTTGTCAAGCTGAGGTGCCAGATGTGTTTCAGCGACACCCGGAGTTTTTAGATAGAACTTTTATAGATTTTAGTTTATCTCCTTATATCAATGCTTCTTATCAGTTGAATTTATTGGAGTACTTATTCCGTTTATGTATTCAGACTGATTTCTTCTACTCTTACAGCTAAGACGATTCGTACTCGTATTCTTAATCACATGAAGAAGTACTTGAAAGTTACTGAGTTAGAGAATTTAGTTATATTAGCTCTTGATGTTGCTGAGATACTAGAAACGTCAGATTCAAAAAGAATATGACTTTAAGTATACATCTTTCCTTGGTTTGGTAGCTAATCAATATTTGAGAGATTTAGGGAAAACAGTATTAATTGCAGCAGTTGATAAAGGTGTGTGGTTACGAGGTTCTGTACGTGGATTTTACTCGGATATTGAGTACAGAGAGTTTTTTGAGAAACATAATTTTGATGCACAAGGGCATAAAGGAGCTTTTGGTTTAGTTTCAGTTACAGGTGCGATTGATTTTCATGCCTTAGATAGAGACTTGAATATCTTAGAGTCTAGTGCAACTAAGCAAGGTTTAAATATTCATGTTATGTCTAATTTACTATCTGATTTTGATACTTTGAGAGACTTGGCTTATGAAAATGAGTTTTTATTGAGTTCTCATCATCATTCTATCTCATATAGTGGTTTAGCTTATTCTACATATTCTGAGTCTGCGAAAAAGAAAGGGTATGAGGTAGATGGAATGTTCATTGAGTCTTTTGATAAAGACTTAAATCCTAAGAATGCCTTGATAGTTCCTTATTTGATAGACAATGAGTTACGTTTAATTTTAAGAAAATAGAAAGATTGGTAAAAACAATGACACAAGTAAAATTGATGGTTGATTTGGGAAATTCTGAGACACGCGCAGTTGCGCAGATTGTTGAGGGTAGTACTGTAAAACATACAAAGGGTTATTTGTTAGATAACCATTTTGTAGTTGAAAATTTGGCTATGAAAGAGACTTATAAGCCTTATTTCAGCTCTGAGGACTTCAGTAAATTGGATTCTAATATCTTAGAAGTTTCTTTAGAGGTAGGTGCAACTAAAGCAAATAAATTGGTTTTGTGGGGAGAATTGGCTACGGCTAATTTACCTAAGAAATTGCGTACACCAGTAAGTCATTTAGCTAAGGCAGATAACTTACTAAATTATGTAGTTTTGATTAACCTTATGGATAAAGTGCTTGATTGGGTATCTACTCTATATCCAACAAGTTCTAAGCAAGCTTTATCTCAAGAACTCAAATTTGATTTGGCTATTTTAGTACCACCAGCACAAGCTGTTTCTGCAAGAGAAACTTTCGATAAGAATTTTGTAGGTTCATTCAATTATACGAATTTGTATGATAAAGCAGAGTTCACTTTGAATGTAAGTTCGATTATGGTATTCCCAGAGGGGTACGCTTCTTTCTACTCTGTATTTTTGAGTTATTCTGACCTTCAAGCTCGTCCTCTTTATAAGGATTTGGCAGAACGTGATGTTCTTATTATTGACTTTGGAGAGGGTACTACAGATTTGATTGGTGTATCTAAGCAACGTCTATTAGAAGGTTTGAAACATACGATTAAAATTGGTGGTTCTACTATTTTAAGTAAGGTGCGTTCTTCTGTAAATAAGCGTTTAGGTTTAGATATTCCTATTGCAAGCTTTAAAGATGTACTAAAAACGTGTGAAGTACGTTATGGTTCTGATGTTTATGATGTAAAAACTGATGTAGGCGAGGCAATTTACTCAGTAGCTTCTGATATTGCAGTAGAGTATTCACTTACTTGCAAGGTTCAGAGGTAGGGGTATCGTCATTTGACCGTCTTTTGCTTGTAGGTGGTGGGGTTGTTCCAAATGGTTCAACCGTCACTATTTCTGAAGCGTTGCTTTCAGAGTTACAGATTGAGTTTCCTACTTTGGACTTAGTGGATTTGCAGTATCTAGATGAGCCTACAGTTGAAAGTATTCCATTTGATTTAACAAGTCCACGTTATTTGAATATTCTAGGTTTGATGACAGGGGGTAGCACTTGCACTTAAAGCTAGAAATTAAAGAGTAAGTGAGGTGTAAATATGTCAGATTATGATTATTACTACTATGAATTAAGTAAGTCTATCGTATCTGAGGTTGAGACATTACTATTAAGAGCACATCGGTCAGATATTCGTTTAGTGTCAGGTGGCTCTAAGTTTCAACCATTGTCAGTAACTAGCCATGCTAAGAAGATTAGCACTGCGGGGTTTTTATTAACTGCTGATGAGAAAGCGAAGTTGGATAAAAATGCCAAATTGCGTGAAGTTGTAGGTTTTAGATAGAGCGCATGTTATTACTACTTCTGATGAGTTGATTTTATTATTAGAGACTGAGTTAGGGAGTCTTTGACTAAAGGGATATGATAGAATCTCATTCTGTTTCAACCTCTAAAGAACCTATCGATGTAGTTAGTGTTGAGTCTCCTTCGCATCCTTTACCTAGTCCTCAAGTAAGTTCGACTGTTTCCGTTGAGTTAACTTCTTCTGAGGTAGAGCCTTCTGAAACTAGTATAGCTTCAAAACCGATTGAAACTGAACGCCCTACTTCTGTGGAAGTACCTTTAAATGTTACAGTTACAGATGATGGTTTTGGTCTAACAATAGAAGAAGAGAACCAAGTTTTACGTGCTGAGAATGCTTCATTGCGTAGAGATTTGGAGAGAGCTGCAAAAGCACCACAAACTGAAACAAGGGATATCCGCTGAGGAATTAAAGTCTCTCAAAGATGAAATAAATCGTGCAACTGAGGCTTTGGAGCTTGAAAAAGCAGACATGAGAAAAACTAAAGGAACATTAACTTTAGTAGATGCAGATTTTGAAACTAAGAGTCTGATTACAATAGATTGTATGTAGAGTTTGATGATTTAAAAGCTGAGTTGAAATCTAGTAATAGTTTGGCTTTAACTCCTTTGCATGTATCAGATAATGTTTCTATTTTACATTACGGCTTCTGCATTAGATTTAGTTCCCTCATCATCAGTACTTGTTGTTGAATATGACAGATACTTTATTAGTAGACTTGTCATAGGAGAGTATAATGGACACTTTTAGTTCGTATTACGAAGCGTAGTCGAGTAGGGGAAGTGGCTTTTAGGTGAGCAGAACATTAGAGCTTTGTATTCTCCGTATGATGAAATTAAGCTAAAAAGTAGCAGATGGGTTAGAGTTGTTGACTTCTCCCTAATGCGCTATTGTCAGTTAATTTTCTATCTGAGGTTGATTGGGGAGCGTAAGTTTGATGATTTATCTCGCTTGAATTGTAAAGTTGTTCTCTTTTTAGGGTTTGGAAACAAATCGAGGAGTATTTGAGTTTTTGAACCGTTTAGATAAGCAAGCTAAGGTACTGCGTTCAAGTAGTCCATTAAGTGAGCGTTCTTGGTCACTGCGTGGTTCGCCAACATGAGGGTTCTGTAGAGGAGGTTTCGATTTGAGTTCAAGAATGACGTTATCTGTGCGTTTAACTGAAGAGCAGTCTAATTTAGTAGAAGTTCTTCGTACAGAGAAAAAGTTAAGCAGTTATATCTCTTTATTGATGAGTGCGCTGCTACAAGATAGAGTGTCAACAACACAATTTTTATTAGGGTTATCTGACCAATCGTAGCGTATAATGAGTTACGAGGACGCTACAATTAGAGCGAATTTATATGAGAAGTGGTTGTCTTTAAAAATTAGAATATGCCCTTTTGCAGATTGGGTATCTACTTTAAGAAGTGTTGAAATTGAGCATTTTAGTGGTTTAGAAATGCCTTCAGTTGATGTTAAGTCTTCTTTTGTTGGCTTTGCTTGATGAATTAGGTTTAGAGTTGGTTGAAAAAGGTTCTACGCTTGAAACCGCAGATGGTATTCCTCAAAGCACGTCTACAACACAGGGAAGTTCTACAGTAGGGGTTTCAACTGGTGTGAACCCACTCGAATTAAAAGATTTAGTAGCAAGTATGGTTCAAGAAATTCAGCGACTACTTCATCTAAGGTGGGTAGAGAATTTTGCTGATGTTGTTGAACCTACAGAGCCTTTAGTTGCAGTTGAGACTTTGGGGGATACTATCGAGATTGGATAATAAACAGAAGCAGGAGTCTACTGTTGCTTTGTTAGTTCTGAGAAAGTCCGCAGTCAGTCACGGTGTCTAAAAAGTCGAAAACGAGTGATGGTTCAAAAGATATTGACCGATTGTAGATACAAGTGCTCTTATGAGTGGCTTTGGTCTTATGTAGAGTGAGGTGATATTTAATGGATAATCAACCAGATTTATTTGGACAGAGTTCTAACAAGTCGTTTAGTTCTAGCTCTAACTCAAATCAAGGTTTTTGGAGCGAACTCGAAAGCTCAAAATGGTTTTCAAAGGGAGACAGTTTTAATTCTAACTTTTAATCAAGGTGGGGTGTTCCTTTCAAAAAGTCCACAGGCAGAGCCTCCTAAGAAGTCACATAAAAAGTTGTGGATAACTTTGGGTGTTATTCTCTCCTTAGGTGCTCTAGGTGTAGGTTCTACTTTAGTTTATAAACATAATCAAAAGATAGCTACTGAGCAGAGAGCGAAAGAAGCCAATTTGAAAGAGTTACAAGATAAAGTAACACAAGGGGTTACTCAATTCTCTTTAGCAGATATTTCAGACACTTCAAGTTCTGATGGGAGTATCTTTATGGGATTTGAACCTTACTTATGTGAGCACTAACGATTCTCGTACTGATTTTGCAAGTGCAGTCGCTAAGTCTGTAACAGTTGAATTATCAGGTTCTAGTGCTACTATTAAGTCTCCTAATTGGGAATATGTTTCTTGGGTTATTAAGAACGTTGACCATGATAAGATTAAGGCTTTTAACTAAAAGATTTAAAGAAGGACTCGTATGCTTATAAGGATGATTTAGTAGATGCTTATGCTAAGTATATTTCTCAGAATTTATCCGATATGTTAGACTATAAGAAATCTTATGTAGCTTCTTACATGCAAGGTTCTGATGTACCTAAACCGTATATTACAACAGAGGTGTCAGATGCAGTAGGTTCTGATGGAAAGCTTTCTGCTGATTTTATTAACACTTTAGATGGCGTAACTTTTAGCTCAAATAACACACACCTCAGAGGATATTTTCGTAGGTATTGTAGAGGGTGTTTTTGGGGAGAAGTCTGAGAGTAAAGCTCATAAAGATTGGGCTGCTCGAAACAATGAGTTACAGACTTACCTGACAAACTTAAAGGCTTTCCTAGGTTTGAAAGATAAAACTAACTCTAAACAGACGGATAAACCTAAAGAATTTGAAGTCGTAAACTTAGATAATGCAACTTATGATAGTGCAGTTGATACTTGGTTAGAGTTGAAGAAAGTTGAACCTGTACCTTATGTGTTAGCTGATGCAGATAAGAATGTAGAGAAAGTGGTATCTTACAGTTGGATTGGCTCTACGTATATACGTGGTAAAGATAGTGATGCCAAGAGTTCCAATGTAAAATTAGGGACTGGTAAATATGATGATCCAGTAACTTTAGGAACTCCATTTGTTACTAAAATGAAAGACACATCAGGTAATTATCAAGATGTTCGAGTAACTGTTACCCAAGTTTTGATTGGGGATGAAGCTATTAAAGATGTTCAGACTTTTAGTGATAAAAATAAAGGTTTCACAAGTGCTTCTGAGCTAGTTCTAGGTACAGTACATTTCCAAGTTGAGAATCTAACAGATAAAGAAATTGAGGTGGATTCTGAGTTCACTTTAGCTGACCCAGAGCAAAACTTAATCAATCGTACTGGTAATATGTATGGTCTCCCAGAGAGGGTTAAAATAAAACCTAGGGGTGTTTCTGATATGGTTGATTGGTTTAATACTAAAGAGACTAAAACTTTAAATCTCATGTGGGGTAAAACCTTTAATCATAAGTTTGATGTAGTATATATCAATACTTTAGGTGATGAGCTTTATGACCAGTATGGTCGTAAATTAGAGCGTAATACTAAGAAGATTGTGGAGAATAAAGCACAAGCTGACTAGAAAGCTTTAGAGCGTATAGCTAAAGAAGAAGCAGAAGCTCGAAGAAAAAGCAGAGCAGGAGGATTGATGAATGTTTAAACGTAAACAAAAAAACTCCTAAGGCTCAACCTCAGTCTCAAGTGAGTAAGAGTGAACAAACACCTAAAGAACCTTTTTAAAAACGTTTAGTGTCTTATTTTAAGACACATAGAAAGACTCGTCTTTTTGTATTTGGTTTGATAAGTCTAGGGGATATCATTAGGTTTACTCTTTTGCTTTATATAAGGTAGTTTTAGTCTTACTAGGTACTATCATGCAGTTTTGGTTCCGTTACACAAGCAATGAAATTCTCTTATGGGTTTTAACTTTGCTTTGTTTTGCTATTATTTGTGGATTCTTGTATTTCTTATGGGTTCGAAGAAGTGAGTACTTAAAGCGAGAAGAACAAGAAGAAATCGAACCTAGTGAAGTTGAAGTTGATGAGGATTGGTTCCAATCAGATAGTGGTTGGCAGTAACTAACACAGAGAGGTTATCTTTATGTTTCGATTTTTAAAACGTTGGTGGTCTTCATTACAAGACTATACAAAAGGTGCAGTTGTTTGTTTAATTATCTTATTTATTGCATGGTACTTTTTAGAAAAATCTTTCTAAGATTTGGTTAAGTGGAGAGCAGAACGGTTATCGCACATTGACAAATCTACTCTTTTGTGCTATACTAATAAGGAAGTAAGTGAAAGACTTCAATTCGGTCAAGGATGCTTGGTGGTGCTTGCTAGACCGAAAAGAAAACGAACTCAATATTTAACGGTATTGGAGAGTCACGTAAGTGGCTTTTTCTTATTGACTTAACGACTTATTTGTGGTATAATGATTTAAACTTAAAAAATAAGGAGTTAAGAGTTTTTATGACTAATCAAAATAAATCGGCTAACTTGCAAGACCATGTACAGTTTTGGGAAGATAGAGAGTTTGACACTTTGGAACCTATGTCCTTCGTATCCCTTGCAACTTTTGAACAAGAAGATGTGGTTGGGTTTACCTCAATTCGTGAGACTCATGTTCGTAATGATTCTGTTTATGTCACACTTGATGGACTGGTAACTGCTCTTACTCGTAGCTTAGGAACAGATGAAACCTTTGAAAAACTAGGGTTGAATACAGAAGACCTTATTCGAAATACGGTTATGACTTATGTTGTTCAAATTGCTGAAAAATTGCCTAAGGATGAGGAGAGTTTATTTGCTTTGACTGAGGATAACGAAGATATTCGTGCTTTAATTAACCATCACTTTGCAAGTGTAGAGCGTTTATTAGGTAATTCAACAGAAGGAGCAAGTTCGGATGAATAATACAGATTCAAATATTTTGGAAACTCAACTATTGATTGGTAAGTAAGTTCTCGAAATGCTCTTAGACTTAGTAAGTGATGAGCACAAAGAAGGTGCTGTCGTACCTTTGGATATGAACGGTAGAAAATTTACCCTTACAGTTGAAAAAGACTAAACACGTTACATTGAGCGTAGTTTTTACACCGTTTAAATTCATAGAATTAAAGAAAAGAGAAAGCACTTAAGTTTTAAGTGCTTTTTGTATACTCTAATTTCATTGAGGGTATCCTTTATTTCACCTTCTTTTTAAAAATTATTGAAAAATCTAAAGTTTTCACTTGCAATTTTTTTAGTTTATTTAGTATACTATATTTAATAGAAATAGATGAGAGGAAAAATTATGGTTGTTCAATTTGTAAAAAGAATTACCCGAAGACTTGCAAGTTTTGTTAGCGATGCGTTCTGCTTTTTCAAGTTTGGTTTGAGAATGGTCAATATTTAGAGAGTCTTAGTGCAGATGGTTTAAGACAAGTAGGGGTTGATTGAAATGTACTCGTAACGCTTTTAACTATACAGTTTTAAGACCCAATGGTCGTCCGTTTGTTTCTTTGTATTTTACATTTGCAGATAATGGTTTAGAATTGAGACTGATGGTTCAAACCTATTCTCATGGTAAGTTGGTAGATACAAGGACACTTGATGGTGTAGCCTTTTCTGTAGAGGACTTTAGACAATTACTTGTTGCAATACCTCAAACGGCTTATGTGTCTATCTTACGTTCTTTACCTTTCTTCTTTAATTTGATTGGTTTAGATTCGCAATTCCAAGGCTATCAGCATCGTTTTGCAGCATTAAATGGTTGGATAGAGGGGTAATAAATATGGTAAATTTAAGAGGTTATACTAAACAACAAAAATTTGGCTTGCTAACTTTAGCTACACGAAAGACGTGGGAGCAATTTGAAACTGATTTGCTTTATGGTCATTCCAGTTTAGAAACTACAGATGTAGCAGCAGATGGAGTATGGTTTTGATTTAGATTTATGGCGAGAGAGTGGGGAAACCATTATGTAATTTCTTGATAAAACGTGATTCAAGTGGTTTTATTACCTTAGTTCTTACTACTTATAAGAGAGGGGATAAAACGAAATCAAACCAAGAAGTTCATTACATTAAGAGCATGAGCGACTGCGAAAGAGCAGCAACTACCTTAACTGAAGTGGAACTAGATGAACTCATTAAAGCTCTTCCACAAACGCTAAGTGAACACACTGTTTGGCAAGAAACCTTTAAGGGTATCCTTACTCATTTGGTATCGGAGACTCCTAAAGTTCCGAGTGTCCGTAAACGTACTCCACAAGGTGAGTCCTTACAACGTGAGGTGCGACATGCTTTTATGCGACTTTCTGATATGTTCAAAGCATTTCAACAGTATAATAAAGGTGGCTTAGTTCATGGAACTGATACTAAATATGGTTTAATTTTATCTGACCGTGAATTAACTTTAGAGTTGTTTGATGCTAACCACAATTTGTTCTTAGGTTTTCGAGTTGTACCAACAGACTCAGACAACTATGATTTCACCCATTGGAACTCTAACTTATCTAAACCTATTGAGTTCCAAGATGTTTCAGTATTCTATGAATACGCAAATCTTTTAGCAAGTAGCTTAACAGGTAATTTAGCTCTCCGATTTTTTTAGGGGGATTGAAGACTGTTTAACTGCTTGTGGTTTATGGTCTGTATACAATCGTTCAGGAATTGATTTGTATTAGAGAAGAGGTAGTGTATGGTTCAGTCAGAAGTAGAAGTAGTTAAATTAAACAGTTTATTTCAGAAAGTTTTGTATCGTTGGTTAGAGGGTCGTAGATTTATTTCGTTCAATATTGAGACTGAAACTCCTTCGTATGAATTTTATATTAACAAGAACACTCTTGTTGTTACTGCGTTTCGAGGTAATCGTTATCCGAGTGTGAACATTTCGTTTATGGTAAACTCTCCAAGTCCATCTTATGAATATTGGGTTAACGGGGTTGCTGACTTTGACATTAAGTCTAAGGTTGCTTTCTTCGGTAGAGGGAAACTTTTATTGGATTTTCGTCGTGATAACTTAGGTACAGACTCTTCTATATGGTATCCCTATGTCGCTGAGATTTTAGCTCCTTTAAATGAGTCTCAGCGTTTTAGTTTAGATATTGCGTTACGAGATGTTTTAAAAGAGTTGGAAAAAGAGATTGAATTTAGAGAGGGTTTAAATAATGGATAAGAAACAATTACGGACAACAGATATTTTTTTACAAGATTTAGTTTAGCTCTAAATACTTGGTTTCATTTAATAGCTTATCAAAACTTTGAGTTTGTAGGTGAAAATGTAGATTATAGCTATGTAGTTACTTCTGATTTACTTGAGGTGCGAAGTTATCGACCAAGAAGTGGTTTAATAAGTTCTAAGTTGACTATAATCAGAAAGTCTAATAGTGCAGATGGGAGTATCCTCAAATTCTCAGTTTTCTGCAGTGTTCCAAACTTTTTAGTCATGGTAAGCTTGATTTCGTATTGGTTAAAGAGGATTTAATTGGTGAGTATAATGCAGATTGGCACAGGTTCAATCGTGAGTCTTTCTTTAATAGTGGTAATGTTATAAATAGTTCACTTTATGATGCGTTTACAGAAGTACAGGTGACTTTGCTTAATGACTTACTAGCTTTAAACCCAGACTTTAACCAAGTGAATTTCTTTTGATATTGGGGGATTAGATAATGACAACTAAACAAATTGAAGTAATGGATTTATACCAACGACTGATGTTATCAGTTAATACTTGGTTTGACCTCATTCCGTTTCAAGTTTTCGAGTGTAAAGGTGAGACTTCAACTTACAAGTACAAAGTGGACGCTGACTCCTTCGATTTGACTACATATCGACCAAGGGCATGTTTACCTAGCTCTAGGTTGACTATAAAGAGAAAAACTAAGGAAATAAACGGGGTATTGACAGACTATTGCTTTTCAGTAGTTTTTCAATCTTTCCGTAGAGGTGAGTTAGAATTAGAACTTAGAGATAATTTGCTTAGAGGTAATAATGCTGACTGGTGTGCTTTCGTCCGTCAGTTCTTTTATTCGATTAGCGCAGCTCAACGGAACTTGTTAACTGAGAGTCTGTTGGAATTACAGTTAGTTTTATACTATGAGTTAAAGCCTTTGGAAGAAGAGTTCAATCAAGTTCGTTTTTGGGAATAACTGAGGTGCAAAATGATAGATTTAAAAGAGTTTACAAAAGAACAACGTTTCGCTGTGGTAGCCACTGCTTTAGTTGATACTTGGGTGAAATTGAGAAGAGAATTAAATGGACCAGCAACTGCTGAGTTTGATAATGACACTGTACTTTTAAATATTGATAATGAGTGTTGTTTTACAAGTGTTATACGACCTAATGGTTTGACTTGGTACTCCTTTAGTTTTTCGTTTATTAGAGGTAACGAATTAAGGTTCGTAGTAGTTCCTTATAGTAGAACTTACCCACAGTTTAGGGACGCTATCGAGGGTGTCTTTACTACATATAGTGATTTTGAGAAACTAGCAACAACTTTACCTAGTGAGTATTTAGCTCCATTTACGAATGGGGTATTATCTGCGTTAGGTGGAGAAACTACTTGGTCTAAAACCTTTAATTCTTTCTTAGGGGGTTTAGTTCAGGATTTACCTACTTCGAAACAGTTAGCAAAACGAAAACAAGCAGATAAAGTAGATGCAAGAAAAGAGTTAAGAACTACGTTTCTTCGTATTTTTGACTTCTATAAGTCTCTTTTACGACATTCTATGCTGATTAATAAATCTTATACTACAGAAACTCCTAAAGGTAATTTAGATATAACTGCAAGCGGTTTGTGTTATCAAGTTTTAACAGAATCAGGTCAATTTTATACTTTCAATATGTCTAAAGCAGTAGGGGAGAGAGATAAGTACTATTACAGTTTAACAAATGACAAAGGTGCTTTAGGCAGTTTTACAGACTTGGGTATGTTTTATGAGGATGCAGATCGTTTATCAGGTCTACTCCCAAGAGAAGATATGCTTGATTTCGTTAGTGAATTTGAGACTTTAATTACGAAGTTGGGTTTGTGGTCTGCTTACACTAGTTTAGGGTATGTAAAATAGACGGTGGATTTATGATTAACGAATTAGATACTAGAACACAACTAGCCATTGCAATTAAAAGCAAGTGAACAAGTTTATTTGAGTTGGATTTGTAACCATAATGGTGGGGAGGGTTTCGTTTATTCTGATAAGAACTACTCATTTCATGTAAATGCAGGTAATTTACTACTTGTTATTTGGCGAGAGTCTGGTAAACACCCACTTGCGAGCTTAGATATTATGCCTAAAGGTAAACTTATAGGTGATTTAGTCTTATTTGTAGAGAATTACTTTAGAGGTGCTGCCCGTGATAAACTTAGTTTATACAACTCTGATGCTACCTTTGAAGATTACTTGAAGTTAGCTAATAACTTCCCGGAAAAAGCAGTGGAATCAATGCTTATAGGGTTGTTAGAGGGGTTTGAACACTGTGGTCTAGCTGATGAATACAATTATCAGTTAAGTTGTGTGAAATAAAGGTGGTTTTATGTTTAAAAATTTAGATAGTAGAACTCAGTTAGCTCTTTCCTTGATGGCGACTGAGAAAGTTTATAATAATTGGATGGCTCATTGGGAGACTAATCCTAATGGTCTTTATGATTCTGACAAGTTCAGTCTCCATATCAATCCTCATAACTTGAATTTTTATGTTTGGCGAAAAGGCAAAGGTTATGCTCATACGAGCGTTTATATGCAACATAATCCTCAGGGGTATTGTTTTATTTCCGTAGAGAACTATTACCGTGGTGTTGCACGTGATACGCTTGAATTGAACAAACCAAACGCTACTTTTGATGATTATTTGAAGTTAGCTAACAATTTTCCAGAGCAAACTGTTGAGGTTATTGTCAATGGGTTATCTGATGGTTTTACTCAACATGGGTTGTTTAGTGAGTACTCTTACTACTTAGGTGTTGCAACGACCTTATTGGATTTGAAAGAATAGATATTTATCTTAGTTTAAAGAAAAAAACAAAAGCTACGATCACATACTGTGGCTTTCTTTTATTACTTCTAGCTATGTATTGACCTTGTAAAATCTTCATTTTTATGGTATAATAATTCTCATTGAACGATAAGAGAAAGGTTTAGATTTATTAGTAAATGCAAAAATTTAGATATGTCCAAAATTGTATGGGTGGTGGACTTTAACCATTTAATCCATAAGTACTTCCAAGGTATGCGGCCAAAGGAGTAACTTTAACTGCTGATGTGGCAGTAGAGCGAGTAGACTCTATGGGTTCCGTTTATATTGAGAACGTAGTAGTTGATACTACGGTTTTATCTGCTATGTTGAAGTTCTTTTGCAAATCGACTTTCAGGAGCAGGATACAACCCTATGGTCATTTGTGCCGACTCTAAGATTTGGTCTCGTAAAGAGTATATGAAAGACTTGTTAAAACGTGAGGGTAAAGGTGGAACTTATAAATCAGGTCGTCCTAAACTGGCACCAGACTGGTGGAGTTCTGCAGAGTTATGTTTAAACTTATTGAAAAGTATTGGAGTTTGTGTTTTAAAGAAAGACAATTATGAAGCAGATGATTTGATTGCAGAGGCAGTTCGAGTTGCTAAAATTCAATACCCTAACAATCCTATTTGTGTGTTAACCGGAGATTTGGATATGGTTCCTTTGGTAGATGAGCAAGTTTCAGTTTATATGTACCCAGCCACACAAACCTTTGCCGAGGACGGGTATCCCGAACTAAACAACTATGAGCAGATTACTCCACGTAGTTATAAGCGTATCTTGGAGCGTAAAACCTCGGTTAAGAAATTAGGTGGTTTTGCAGATTATAATACCTTATTAGCGACTAAGATTATTCGAGGTGATAGTTCAGATACTATCCCTTGCATGCAAGGATTCTTTAGAAAACCTAAACGTTTAGTAGATTTGTTGCAAAGTGTATCTGAGACTGAAGGTTTTAAAGAGTTTAAATATGAACCTTGTGAGGTTCATTATGAGCATAAACCAACAGGAAAATGTTATTCTGTATTGCCATATCAACGTCAATTAGATAGGTATAACGCACCTACTTTAGCAACTGTACCTTTTTCGACCGAGGGTTTATCAGAGACTTTTCAAGCAAGTGATTGGTTTGTAAAAATTGAAGAACCTACTGAAAAAGTTGATGCTATGGTTTCTGCTCTGCAAAAACATGGCTTAACTGATGATGAGGGTGAGCAATTTAAAGATAGATACAGAGCTATGAATTTAAATGGTGCTTTCTTGTTTATGAGTAATCCTCAACATCGTAGAAAACCTTATCGTATGTTAGAGCCTATGGAGTATGGTGCCGATTATGTTATTCCACCTATGGATTTAGCTTTGTTAACTGTTCAAGCCTTGAAGTTTCAAATTCATATCTAAAGGGGTGTAGCTAGTGATATATACTTTAGTGTTTACACCTTTAGAAGGTGAAGAGAAGGGTTTTGACTTTACGATTGTAGATAGGGTGAACCACAGAGATTATTACAAACTTAAAGCGTTAGGTTTTCCGACTGAGGGTTTAGCGCCTAACACTTTTGTAACTGCGGTACATCCTAAAATAGGTAGTAAGTTTGATAATATTCGAGGAATATTTAGTTTGGAGTTGTATTAAATTTTATGGTTCATTTAAAAGTGTTTGAAGCCTTTGCGGGGGTAGGAAGTCAACACATGGCTTTACGAAACTTAGGTGTTGATTATGAGGTTGTAGGGGGTTTCTGAGATTGATAAATTTGCTCATCAAGCGTATGAGGCAATTCATGGAGAAACGCCTAATTTTGGAGATATTTCAAAATTACAAGCAGAGGATTTACCGAATTTTGACTTATTCACATATTCGTTCCCTTGTTTTACAGGTGACTCTTTAGTGTTTGTACAGGAAAAGGGGTAAACTAACAGTTTACACAAAGGTAGAAAACTTAGTAACTTTTTCTTAGTTTTCTATGTTTTATGTAACAATGACAAATAGAAAGCCCTGCACATTCTGTAAGGAGTGTGTATCATTACAAAAGTTAAACCGAGGAAATACCTCAAAACCCGTTTGCCACAACGCAGGATGAAAATCCAATCGTGACGGTAGCGAAAGCAGAAAGAAGAAACGGGATGTTGATACAATTTAGTAACTAACACAAGAGTGAACGGTTGTAAAGCTGAAATAAAAGCTAATTAGTGTCTAGTAAATAAAAGTAGTGACTGCTAGAAAACGTTAGTGCTAAGTCAACGCAAACAAGGGTAAGTTTCGGTAGGAATATCCTAAGTCTCAAAACTTTGAGATATGGGTAACCTCTAACGACTATCCTCTGATGGAGGAGTGAATTGACACTAAGCTGATGGTGTATCAGTGAGTAAAGCCGCAAGCTAATGGCGGAAGAAAAATATTTGGTCTGACTACTCAGTAAAGTTGTGTTAGAGTGGTTCAGATTGACATATAGTCTGCGCACGTTCTGTAATGGAAGTGACTAGGAATTAACCTAGCGGTTAGGGGTTGCGCCTTAACGGAAACTGTCAAAAGTACGAAAAGCACATTGAAAATTGAATAACATGATAAAAAAATTTGTTGCATTAAAAATACATAATATGATACAATAGGTTTATCAAATGTTAAAGGAGAAAAACTATGACAGGAAGACCTAAATCAAGACGTGGAGTTAAGGTACACACGGCTTTTAAAATTTACCCAGAGGATAAAGTGAGAGCACAAGCTATGGCTGAGAAACTAGATATTAGTTTGTCGTCATATATTAACAAAGCGGTATTGGAAAAGGTAGCGCGTGATGAGAAGTCAGAAAATTAGACTGAAACTAACCAAAGAACAAGAACGTCTTGCGTGGTGGTATAGTAAAGTTTCACGCAACTTTTGGAATCTTTTAGTGGATATTGATAAGTGTAATAATAAAGGTGAGTTTGATGAGATTTTTGAACAAAAAAATGGGAATAAGACCTATTATTCGAAGTTCTACGATAGAGAGGTATATAAGCTCAATCAATCAGACTATCTCAAACTTGCCAAACTTGTTGTCGCTAAGAACTATGAGAAAAATAAAGAGTTGTGGTCTTGGTATTACCAACCGAATCAATTCTTTATTTATAATTTTCTTTCTAGGGAATTAGTGAGAATTAGGAAACAGAACAAAGGACGGCTAAACTTTAGGGGTATTAGTAAAGTTCAACCAAGCTTCAATGTACGCTGTGATATTTCCTCAGACAAGAAGCGCCCTAGTCGTATCTATCTGAAAGATAGCGGAAAACTCCAAATCCCAACTATCGGAGATGTGCGTTTTGGCTCTATTCGAGCAGATTTTTAATCTATCGTGTAAGAAACAAGTTGCCAACATTTCTTTTGATGGGAAATATTGGTACTTATCTTACACTGAAGATGTTGAAAAATCAGGTAACTGAATTACCAGATTATACGGATGGAGTCGGAATTGACCTGGGAATCAAGACACTTGCGACGGTTTCTGATGGAACGACTGTCCCAAATATCAAGACCTTCAGGCGAGTTCGTATCTTGAATAAACGCTTGAAACGACTCCAACGCAAGGTATCTCGCAAATACCATATCAATAAATGCAACAAACACAATAAAACAAAGAATATACTCAAGCTAGAAAGACAAATCAAGCTGATACATCGTTCGTTAAGAAATATCCGTATCAATCATATTCGTAAATTTGTCTCAGAGTTGGTTAAAACGCAGCCCGAATTTATTGCAGTAGAAGATTTGAATATAAAAGGAATGATGAAAAATAAACATCTTGCAAAAGATATTGCAAATTGTTCTTTTTACACTATCAGAGAACATCTTATTAGAAAGGCAAAAGAGCGACATATAGCAGTTCGTTTGGTAGATAGGTTCTACCCGTCTAGTAAGACTTGTTCCTATTGTGGTCATTACAAAAAGGATTTAAAACTCACTCAAAGGGTTTACCGTTGTGACAACTGTCAAGAGAAGATAGCTAGAGACCTTAACGCTGCAATAAATCTAGCAAATACTGACAAATACGTTCTAGCTTAAATTTTACTTTGTTTTATAACCTTTGGAAACTAGAGATAATTAGTTTCAGTGGTAGGTCAGCCGTAAAGCCGAACCACTATAATATACACGCCCTGAAAAATTATGAGTATATCAAACGAAGAGTAGCTATTTAGCAAAATTTGGCTCAAGATGGGAATGTCAATCGTGTTATTCAATTTCTGATTTTTCGCACTTTTGACTTACGGTATGTTCCGATTAAGAATATTTCGGTAGGTGATTTTGTTTTAACGCATACAGGAGAGTACAAAGAGGTTACTGCTCATTACAATCAAGGGTTGAAGTCTTTGTTTTCAGTGACTTCTGAGTTAACTCAGGAGATTTCCACTACGGAAAATCATCCTTTTTATGTTCGTAGCAAGACAAAAGAGGGTTTGAGCGCAGCTCAATGGAAAGAAGCAAAAAGACCTTAAAACTTATGACTACTTAGGATTCCCAATAAATACAGAATCTAAGTTACCACAAGGGTATCCTTCGTTAGTATTGAAATTCCAAGAGTTGAATTTTTGGAAATTAATGGGTGTTCTCTTAGCTTTTCCATTTACGCTGAGGGGTGAGGAAGTTGTTCTCCAAGTAGACAATAAACATTTATGTTTGTTAAGTCTTCTAACTGTTGATTTATTTGATACTTCTTATAGAGATTTAAGTACATCGCAAGTTGAGTTTCGTATCAGAGACTGCGCTCTTGTTAATTATCTACGTGAGAGTGGTTTAAAAACACCGTAAATTACGTTTTCAAGCTCAGTGGGTAGATTTACCTCTTCCATTACTTCGAGCGCTTCTAGGGGGTTTTCAGAGCGTTTCAGGACAAACATTTGAGTTCACTTCAACTCTGTTTGTCACAGGAAAAGAACTTTTTTATAGTTTAAGTCAGGTAGTTCTAAAAGTATATCGAGTTCCCTTTAAAGTAACTGAGACTGAGAACAATCATTACATTATTAAGTTTAGTGAGTTAGAACCTCAGTCTAACACTATGTTTTTTGAAGACAATTATGTTTGGGTATCAGTAGGTGCAGCTCGTTATACTCCTTACAAAGCTCACGTTTACGATATTAGTGTAAAAGATAATCATTCATTTACGGTTCAAAAACTGTATTGTACACAACTGTACGGACTTAAGTTTTGCAGGGAAACAACGTGGGTTTGAGAAAGGCTCAGGAACCTCATCTTCTCTTTTGTGGGAATGCCAGCGTTTGATTGAGGGTAAGAAACCTAAGGTTCTACTATTAGAGAATGTAAAATCCTTAACAAGTTCTAAGTTTAGAGCAGGGTTTCCATAAGTGGCTTTCCTTTTTAAGAGGGTTGGGTTACACCAACTACTACGGTATCCTCAATGCTAAAGATTTTGGACTTCCTCAGAATAGAGAGCGTGTTTTTGTAGTTTCGATTTTAGGAGAGCATAAACCTTATCGTTTTCCTAACGGTTACGATGATGGCTCGACTATGGCTGAGTTGTTAGGTAGTGAATTAGACACTAAGAAGTGGCACAAGCAGTATAATATTGACCGTTTTACTTATGAGATAAGAGACGGTGGTGTTGTCCATTACCTTGGGCGCTTTGATGTTCCGATTGAGTATAAGATTGAGAAGTTAAAGGAACAAGGGGTTGAGAATATTGATCCTTCAGAAATTAAAGAGTCGATTGGTATGCGCACACAGTGTTTATATCCGACAGCTAAAGTTAGTTGTATGTTGGCTTCTGATTACAAGTATCCTAAAACTGTGATTGAAGCAATAGGGTGTGACTTGCCTAAGAATTTATATGAGTCTAATGCAAGTGACCCTTTAGCTCGTCCTTTTGTGGAGTATGAAAGAGGTCTTAGAGAGTCAAGAGAGGAACTAGCTAAAGACCCAAATGTTTTGTGGTTGTCTGAAAAGAAACCTCAGGAGATGCTAGGGTTATTTAAGTTGGCTGCTTTACTAAGTGAGACAACTGAGGAACAACAAGAACCAGTAAGTGGATTCTACTCTATGCGATTCCTTACACCCGGTGAGTATTGGAAGTTTATGGGGTTTTCTTATGATGATTATAGGAAAGTAAAAGAAGTAGGGTTGTCAGACTTACAGTTATATAAACAAGCGGTAATTCTATTGCAGTTCCTTGTTTTAGAAGCTTTTATTTAAAAGAAGTTTGGAACAGTTTAGACGATTGATAAATCACAGTTAGAAAGTATTTAAAGGTAGTTGTTTTGAGTTTAAAACAAGATTTACAACTAGTAGCTCAGGGGAATATGAGCGTAGAAGAGTTGCAACAGAAGAAAGTACAGTACAACCGACATGAATTATTGGATGTATTTGACAGTTTAGTTCCTACAAAACTTCTGTGGAAGAGGGTTTCTTTGAGTTCTGGTGTCGGTGTTCGACTAGTTGATGTATTATTTAGTTTAGTCCAACCTAATTTAGAAGATGGCGTAGTGTTACCAGTAGGGTATCAACAGTCGATGTCTATTTTTATGAATGCGATCGAGTCTAGTGGGTTAGATGCGCAAGTCTAAGAGTTGTTTTTCGTTTCTTTATTGGACTATATAGAGTTATATTTTGGTAGTTCTTATACAAGTGCTAAGAAGATTAAACAATATCAGAAAACTCATGCTTTAGTAGAGGGTCATGAAGCAGTAGCAAATCTAAGAGTAGGAGAGGTTATTGGGTATCCTCAGACGTTGCCTGATGTAAAATCTAATTTAGACGGTTCAGAACTATAAAAAGAAAGAGAGCTTTTTGCTCTCTTTTGTTGTTTAAAGGCTCCTACGTGCTCTGTATGGAGTTTTTAATTTGGTGGAGTGTAATATTACCTAAATAAAAATTAAAGGGTCTTAGAAAGGGTTTTAGAGCTTTTATAAAGCTTGTCACAAAGTTCATACTTTTTAAAAATTTCTTATGGTAAATTCTTGCATTATTGAACGACTTGTGGTAAACTATAATTACGTGAACTACCATGACCTACATTTCATTTAGAGGTCATGACTTCTTGGGAAGAGTGCACAGTTTCGTTATAAGTTCGTCCTATAGACCATTTTATAACCAGAGCTCCACTTATTGACCAAGCTAACTCCGGGGTTCCCACGGTTTTATAGTAGTAGTTTAAGAAATCATTTCTAAACCTTTGTTTTTAATGTTAATAGCAGCATTGATGTCACGATCGTGGTGAGTACCACAATTATAGCAAGTCCATTCACGAATAGATAAAGCTTTTTACCGTCTTTATGGTTACAATGGGAACAAATTTGACTAGATGGAAACCATTGGTCAATTTGCACAAATTTCTTTTACCGTATCGTTCACATTTGTATTTAATCATATTTACAAACGTTGACCATCCGACATCTGCTATTGATTTAGATAATTTACGGTTTTTTTAATCATGTTATGAATACGTAGTGTTTCCATTACGACATAGTCGTGGTTTTTGACTACTTTAGTGGAAACTTTATGTAAATTATCTAAACGTTGGTTTTTAATTTTATTATGAATTTTAGCTACTTTTACGTTTTTGTTTCTGATAATTTTTACAATCTTTCAATGGTTTTTGAAGATTGTTTCAACTAAATCTCCATTTTCGTCATAAACACGTTCTTTAACGTTATTTTCAAAAACAGTCTACTTAGAATACGTTGTTCTTTAACAAGTTTCTTTTGTAATTGACGAAAAATGTTTTTGGATTATCGTATTTTTCATTATCAGAAGTGATAGCTAAATGCGTTAAACCTAAATCAATACCAACTATGTTATCTTTAGATAAAAATAGTTTCTTCTTGATTATTAGGAACATCATATAAAAATAGATGCTTTGTATAATAACCACTTGGTACTTGTTCGATTGTTACAGATTTAATCAAACCTTCGATTTGTCTATGTAAAAATAATTTTATACTGCTTTGAATTTAGGTAAAATCAGTCTATCATTTTCAATCCGAATAGTACCTTTTTGGTTATTGGTTTTATAACTAAGTTTAGAACGTGATTTCTTTTTTTAAATTTTTGGTTTATCAAAGTGATTTTTATTATTTTTATAATTACGAAACGCTTGTTTCAAATTCATTTGACTATTAGATAAAAGCTAATGAATCCACTTCTTTTAAAAATGGATAATCTTGTTTGTAATAAGCTGGAGTTGTAATCAAATCATTATCATAAAAGTCACCTAACATTTTGTTGTATACAAATCGTGTACAACCAATGGTTTTATTGATTAAAAATAGACTGGTTTTTATTAGGGTAAATTCTATATTTGACAACTGTTAACATTATTTTTTTCACCTTGGTTCAAAATATAGTTTTTAACAACCTCAATTTGAGTAGAGCCTGTTGAATTTACATAAAAACCACGTGTCCATAACGAATCTTGATATAACTTTGATTTTATTTCAGGTAATTCTTTTTAATCAATCTTGAACTAGCTGTTTTTAGCAGCGTTCACGTATTTATTTAAGTTGGTTGATGGACTAATTGATAAAAATTGTACGAATATGGTCTTTATCGTGATTCCATTCAATTATTTCAACATCATGTGATAAACCTATTGTTTTAAAAATTTCTTTTAATTCGGTTAGATATAATATCATCAATGACATCACGTCTGTATTTAACTACTAAAAACAAGATGTAATGTAATACTATATACCGAATGTTGTGTTTTACGATACATATTCTGTTCCTTAGTCATATTTTAGTTATACACTAATTATATTATAAAAGAATATCGTTGTAAAGCAAAAATTGAAAAATTCATCCACGACTTATAGAAGTCATAGAATTCTTTTTACATTTAGATAAAAAGCATCTATAAGATATAAAAGTTTATGTATTGAGGGAGGTTTCTATGATTGAGTCAAAACAATTTACAAGATTAGAAAATCAACTAATTGATAAAATGGGGCAAATTGCGGCTATGTTAGAGGTTGTCTTTGAACCAAGTAATAGCTTTCAAGTAGAATCAAAAACGGTAAAAGTGAATAACAAATATCTATTAAGCTTAAATGCTCATAAAGATATGTCTGATACGGTATATTGCTAGCGGGGTTTCAATTACAGGTAATTCGTAATTATGGGAAAGTACCTTTATATACTGTTGCTTTAAATAAGATTCAAGCGGTAAGTCGCACTGAGCCTTATTATTTCAATCAGAGTTTTGCGCACTCTAACAAAGGATATATACTAGATGGTTCTATGCGCCATAATGTTCCCCCATTGACTACTTACGATGCCTTAGAAGAACTTTTGTTAAGTGGCAACATGAGTGCTGACATTTGTGAAGTTTTAAATCAAGGTTTACCCGAGCTATTGAAATATTTATTTAGTTGCTATGGGCTTGAATATAGAGAGGGTTAAAAATGTTATCAGAAAAGGATTTTTGCTATTTAAGACTAGGTTTAGATACCTTGATTCAAGACTTTTTAAGTAGTAAAGTGTTAAATAAGCACTTACCAAAAATGCCTTTGACAAGTGATGGTAAAATTATAGGTTCAATTTATAACGATATTGTAAGACGTAATCCAAATCTTCACTTACGTTTTTATAATCGGAGCAAGCGATTAGTTTTTCCAGTTGATTGTTACAAATTACTTGAGATGTTTTTAACGAATCCAACAGAGCCTTATATTGTGTATGTAGAAGCGGATCGTTATGATTCAAAAAGGGTGAGATTACAGAAGTCAACCACTTTGAAGTTTCGCAAAAAGGAAGACTTGAAGATTTAGTAGGTTTATTAGAGTTTATGAAATACGATTACTTAGGGTAAGTCGCTGTTGCGGTATCTGTGCGAGTTGTATCCAAGTTTGAAAGATATGTGAGGTAGAAATAGTGAAGAAAGAAATTAAAGAGATTTTAGCAGATGACTTAAAAGCCTTGGCTTTGAAATTTGATTTTGTAGAAGATACATCAGAAGATATTTGGTTTCCTATAAACTCCTGTTGGTCTGTAGGGTTTTCAAAATTGACTACAGATACATATTCTTATATGGTCTTTAAGTTACAGAGCCGAAAAACCGGTTTTGTTGTGAGAAATATATTTATTCGTAAAGACTTTAATAATGAATCGAATCTATACTCTTATAGTATGTTATGTGATATGTTACTAAAGGGGGTTATTAAGCATTCCGCTACTTTAGATAACTATGTTGATTTACCTTATCAAGAGTTAGAACACTTTTTATATGATCATTTAACGGATACTCAGCAGTGGGTGTTACATCATGCGTTGGGTCGTTTGTAAGGAGATTTAACTATGGTGACAAAACAAGAGAAACAAGAAGTTTGTATTAAGAGTTTAGAGCAGTTGGCACCTTATGTTGTAAAACTTAAAAATTTGGAGTTTAAACGAAACTACATAGGTTCATCAGAGTATGAACTTGTAGTAGATGTAAGTTCTACACATTCTTTAAAAGTTACATTTGTGGAACCTCGCCCAGTAAATTATAATTCAGGGCAAATTAGATTTGATGTTGTAAGTAAAGCGTCTAACTTCATTCAACATCGTATTTGGTTAGCTATTGAACCAGCAGAGAACTCAGATGCTTACTTTGGGTATAGTAGTCCTTACTTTAGAGGGAGACCTCAGGAGTGGGAGAAAGTAGGTTCAGTATCTCGAGATATTTCAGTTTTATTTGCACCTAGATTGATTACAGAGGGTGTTCGGTCTGATGCAGTTTTAAATGCTTTATATGTAGGTTTACCTAAACTTTTAAATGAAGTTAAACAGCTTCCAGATTTCATGTTTGAGTAAGATACGAGAAACAATTTAAGTAAATGAGGTTAAACTATGTCTTATAAAAATAGAAAACAGTTAGTAGATGTCTTAGATAATATAATTAGAGGTTTACACATTCAATCGACTGTGTTCCCAGAAGTTCCACCTATGGTTGAGGTGAGTGATCGTTTAACTTTCGGTTGGGGTATTACTGAGAATTATACAAATTTATCTATTTCATTCACTTTGTACACACGTAAACGCTGGAAACAACATTGCAGCTTAATTATTGATTTGTTGATGCTTGAAACTGGTGATTTGTTGTATAGTTTTAAGGCTTTCAAATATGGTACAAGTGCTGAGTCTGAAGGTTTAGTGGATGCTACTTCAATTAATTACACTAAAGACTTTAATCGCTCTTGTATTGTAGAGGTTGTATATTCTTTAACAGATGAGCAAGTTGCTGGGTATTTAGAGGGTTTACAGTACATGAAATTTATGTAATGGGGGTAGAATTGTGACTACTTTAGATTTTTAACTCTGAGGATTTGGTTTTATAAGTTGCAGCAGTTAAGTTCAAAGTTTAGTTTAAGTACTGAAATTGATGCTTTTGGGTATGATTGGGTTTGATGCTTCTAGTGATCTACACGTTATCTACTCTTTGGATAAAACAGCTACATCAAATGCATTAAAAATTACTTTAATGTCTAAGAAAACCAATAGACCTTTGCGATTTTTAACCTTTGGCTTTTCTATGTGGAGCATGGGTGGTGAGTATTACTATGCTTATGGAACGATGCCTTTTTACAAAAGGTGGTTCCTTTGATTATGATAATTCATTAATTAAAAGTGTATCGAGCAGAGGTTATACCAGATGATTTTAGTTGAGATTGTATCTATATTACCTAAGTCACACGTACTTGCGTTTAGCAAAGCTTTAGATACTATTAAATTCCATTAACTTTAAGTAGAAATAAGGGGTAATTTCAATGAAAGAAACTAAGAAGTCTAAGTTAATTAATAAATTGGTAAATTTATCTTATCGTTTAGATAGTATTGAAACTCGTTCGAGTGAACGATTTTTGGGTTATAGATAACGAGTGGTTATTTACGTACTCAACATATGCAGATGAGTATCAGCAGTATGTGTGTTTAGATTTGTTGAAAAAAATAAAACAGGCGTAATTTCTCGGCAGTTGATTATTAGCAGAGAGTTTGATAAAGCTAAGTGTGAGTTTAAGTTCCGAGTAGTGGGTATAATGTACCGTTACGGTAGAGAAGTTCACAAGCTCGATTTAGATGATTTGTACTTAGTAACTCCAGAGCAATTGGAGTATGTCATTGATGACGTTATGACAAGTACTTATGTGAGTGCTTTGTATGACGGTGTTATTGCTAGTGATTTGTAGAAAGTAAAAGGTAGGTTTTACCATGAGTGATAGGTTAGAGCGTAACAAAAAGGAGCTAGGGTGTCTTAGAGTACTTACAGAGATTGTAAAGTATTTGGATGTATTACCCAATTCTAATTTGCAAGGTAAATCTTTACAGAATTATATACGTGTAAATTCTAAACATGATATTTCAGTTAAAGTGGATGATGCAAGAGAGTTGATTGGTGATTATTTTGCTATTACGATTGAGGTTGTAAATGCTCGATCAGGTTTAGTGGCGCATAGATTGTGGTTTGCAGTAGAAGCGGCATCGGTGCGACCTGTGTATTTGGGGTATAGTACGCCTTACTTTAGAGGTAAACCTCAGATTGAGGATAGAGCAGGAACTATGACGAGTGGGGTAGAATACATTTGTCCTTTACGGTTGTTGGATAAAGAGTTTCTTTCTGACTCAGTATTAGATACTTTGTACGATGCTTTACCGAACGTATATGCTTTTATTGTTGGGTTGTTTGAGTAGATAAGTGAGGTTGAGATATATGGGTATTAGAGTTTCAAAAAGAGGAAAAAGTAAATTATGTTCAACAAGTGTTGGTTGACGTATTTTTTTCATCTAAATAAAAAAATTTCAATAAGTTTATTGAAGATGATATCTGTTTTAGTACTAGTGGGAATTCTCTTTATGATGTAGTTTTTATCGTCTACCTTTACTCCTTTGAAGAATACATTGTTGGTTGATTTAAACTTTGATGTGTATCGAAAAGGCACTAATACTTTAGTACATCGTTTAACGTTAAGTGAAGAGGTGGTATCTTCAAGTACACAGGTAAATGGCATCAGTATTGGATTTGTTCCTATTTTCACAGGGTTAAGTATTCCTTGTTACAGAGGGAAACCTCAAGGGAAGTATGCAAAGAAAATTGATGTCACTGAAGTTAAAGATTCTGATGTTTTAAATTTAATGAGCGCTATTCAGAAATCTGAGGTCTTTGACGCATTATACAGAGGTTTACCTAAACTAACATTAGATTTTCATAAAGTTTTGGAGGTACGATAATGACTTTAACAAAGAATAGAAGAGCTTTAAGTGATTATTTAGTGAATTTTCTACGTAAAGAGTGGGAGAGAGTACCTTATGAATATGGGGTAGTTTTTGACACTTCGCTTATTTATGAATTTCGGTTCTTAAGAGACGGTTCTGAAATTGAACTTGCTTTGTATACTTACAATGTAGGTAGAGAACACGTTTTAAACTTTATCCTTGAAGATGGTTATGTTTATTGTCGAAGTATCCGTAAAGGGCATACTAAAGATGGTGAACACCAAGAAGTTCGATTTAAGTTAGATTATGAAGAATTTAAGACTAAGAACTTGAGTAAGTTTGAAGATTTAATTGAGTTTATTAGCTCAGACGAGCAAGCACGTGTATTGTTACGTACTTTAAAAGAATTACAAGGAGTGGTAGATAGATGAATTTAACCGACAAAGAAGTAAATAGATTCAGAGCGGTGGTTAATAGTTTGCTAGAGGAGTTACCAAAACTTGTTCCTACAGATTTTCAAGTAGAGTGCTTCTTAAAAGGTTTAGCTAATTTAGGTTAAAGGTGCGTAAAATGAAAAACAAAAGACAACAACTCCAACAAGCCTTGGAGAAAACCTTTGACAAGGTAATTGGTTTAGCAGATGATGTAAATGGTGAAACAATTGAAGTTTCTGCTAAGTACTTAGTTTATGTAGAACTTGCAAAAGACTTGATTTATCTATCTTTAGAGAACAAGAAGTCGGGTAAGAGAGTCCATGAATTGCATATTTCGGTATCGAAAGAATTAGATGTTTTCTTCTCAGGTGAGGCTTATGGGTCTTTCAGTTCTTTACCACTTAAAACTCTAGAGCATATTGTACAGTATGCTGCAAAAGGACCTCCACAATTTACACGTGGCTTTGAGATTTTGGTAGAGTCGATTTCTACTGATTTCCAAGTAGCTTGTTTCTTGAGTGCTTTAGAAGGTTTGGTTTAGGTTAAGAGGTGTAAACAATGGTAAAACTAGCAAACAAACAGACAGTAGAATTATGGCACTACCTAAGACAAGGTTTTGAAGAAATTATGAACTCTGATGAGAACCGTTTACCGGTGAAGTCAGTAAACCAAGTTTCTCCTAAGTATAAGTGCTCTATTTTACTGAGTGGGTGTGTTTTTCAAGTAAGATTATTGAAAAACACACTTGGAACTAACTTAGATACAGATTTAGTCCATGAAATTGAGCTTTATTACGATAGAGAGTTAGGTAGAATTTCCTTTAAGAGTGTTTCTTGTAACCAAAAGACAGGAAAACGGAATGGGGTATCTGCACAAGCTTACTTTGCCTAGTTTAAATGAGTATACTTTTAAACAGATTTTAACTGACTTGGTTGAAAAATGTATCGACAATTAAGCAAGTTGAGTACTTAAACTTAGGTGTTCAACTATCGGGTCTTGGTTTTGATGTGATTGAGGGTTAATAAAATGAGTAAATACAACAGTCTTAAAAAGAGAAGACTTAGAATCTCGACTTGTAGAGAGAATGTTTCACTTTCTAAAATATTTATACGGTCAGTCTTCTTACCCTATGGGAAAATACCCTACGGGTATCTCTTCACCCAACGGTGGGGAGTATCTTATTTGGATAGGATGTTCAGTGGGTACAGTGGCTTTTACTTTACAAGATACAAAAGGTGTTGACTATCACAACATCAAAATGGATAAATTTGGCACTATTCGATCAGTCTTAGACTTAGCAAGTGAGACCCTTTAAAAGAAACAGGATCTATTTGGTTTGCTAAGTCTTATAACATACGTTGTGATGCAGACCAATTTGAGTCTAATCCGTCTTTCTTTTTAAAACAATTACTTCCCAAAATTAGGAAGAAAGACCAAGTTTTAGCTCTCTTAGTAGGTTTAGAATGTATTATAGAGTCTAATAATTAAAGTGAGGTGTCGGTATGACAAAAATATTTTTAAGAATACAGATAAACAAGCGTTGTTAGAAGAATTAGTGGAAGTTTGTAAGTCTATGGCGAATGAGGGTCTTATTAGAGAGGTTCAACGCATAGCTTATGGTTCTAAGGCGATTTACTTAAGTTACCGAGCAGACCAGTCTAATAATCGACTTGATTTTGATTTGATTAAACCTAATAGAGAGCCTTTGCAACCTTTTTAGTTTACAAGTGTACGAACGAGAGAGTATTCCTTGGGTACATTTGTACTATGTAGATTCTAATCTAAAACACGTAAAAGAGGATGTTCCATTGTCTGAGGTTGAACAAAGTTTATACAATTTGGTTTTAGGCATTAAGACTACAAGTAGAGTGAGCGCTTTTCTACATGCTCTAAAAGGGAATTTATGTGGTTATGTTTATCTTAGTGGTTGGTGAGGTGTTAGTTTGAAGAAAGATTATAGTGGGTTAACAAGAGCTGAGTTAGATTCTCTATTAGCAGATAAATTGGAATCTATGCTTGCTTACTTGAAAGACCAGACAACTTATCCCTCAGGTACCTATTTCACAGGTATTAAAGATAAAAACTATGAGGAATTAGTTCTACGTTTGTTTACAAATCTAGGATTTATTCAACTTGAACTACTAGGGTTGGATGGTACTGATTTGCACGTATTTCAATTTGAATTAGTGGGTTCAGGTAGAACTCAGGTTCAGTGTTCGTCTAAAGTTTTTAGAGGGTTCAATATTGTGAATAATGAGAGAAGTAAGGAGTTATTAATTCCTCTGCGCCTAGACGATAGAAATCTAAGAGGGTATCTTTTAGATTTGGTCTCAAATATTCGTAAGCGAGAATATGTTGTAGCTTTTTGTTGGGTAAAGATTTAAATTAAAACGATAGCGAGGTTGAGATTACATGTTTAAAGGTTCAAGAGGTGTTAGACTTCAGTACAAAAAGTCAAATGGTAGTTACGATTATGTTCAACCTGTGATTTTACCTAATGGTAAGTGTATTCTAGCACATGGAAATGCTAATTTAGGTGCACCTATACGTGCGATTGCAGAAATTGATTTGAAAAAGAGCTAGTGATTTAGACTATGTTTACAATCAGTTTGTAGGTATACAAGGTTATATAGCTAAAAATGTAGCTTATGATTGGGCTGAGTTGATGAAGTTCGCTAGACTATTTGAAGATTAAATGGGGTTTATTTATGGTTTTCAAAAGCAAAGTAAAAGAAGAATTATTTCAAGAGCTGAGACAGTTTATTTTTTGGTATCATTATGGATTATCAAAAAGAGAAACAGATTTTGCATCTGCGATAGGGCTTGCACCTTTAACTAGTCGTACATACGTTAGGTATAAACATACTGAGAATCACTATATTTCACTAGATTTAGTAGACAGTGATAGGTCTCTATTGTTTAACTTAGGTTTTAGTTTTAGGACTTTGAACGGTTTAGATTATGTTACTATTGATTATATGGATAAAGATGGGTTGGGTTCAACTGGAACATTTGTTTTGGAAAATAGCGATGGTATCGTTGAATTTCTTATTCAAATGATTAAGTTTATTCCGTCTGAGTCATATTTAAAGCACTATTTGAGCACTTTTAAAAAAATAGTATTCGTATTTGGTTAGCTTAAAATATAGAAAGTAGGTAATTTTTCATGGAAAACAAAGTAATTTCAACAAGAGGTATTCGTTTGTTATTTAACGCTCAAGGGTATGGGTAAAGACTATGTTCAAGCAGTTGTTTTACCCGATGGACGTAAGTTAGTTATTGTAGGTTCTACTTATGGTATGGGTGCACCAATCTCTGCATTATCTGAAGTTGAAGTCAAGCGTAAAGCTGACTTAAAATGGACGATTAAAGATTTGGTAAATTGTGGGTATCAAGAAGTAAGTGGTTCTAAGTATTACGATGAGCTACGTGAGTTTGATAAACTTATGCCTTACGGTGAGTAATTTTAATTAGGTACAGAAAGAAAATAGGTGATAACATGAATAATATTGCTTTAACATTTAAAACAACATGGGGTTGGGAGTTTGTGCAATTTGTGATTTTAACAGACGGTCGTCAGTTGGCAATTCAAGGGCAGACAGGTTCAGGTTGGGGTATCGCTCCTTCATACACCATTGATGTCAAGAAAAAAGTCTGATATGGCTGCTATTTTAAAACAAGCAGTTAATCGTGGTTATATTTTGAAAGATAACTATAACGACAGATTAGAGCTTCAAGAGTGCGAAAAATTGGTTGTGCGTTCATAAAAGGTATGTAACATGAAAAAATTCGCTTTATATAATCCAAGCAACGACCAGTATGTTTCGTACTTACTGTACAATCGTAAAACTAAGACTTATGATATTGAGTATACAAGAAGTATTTACGCGATTCGGTTTTGGAATCTTCGTTCAAGTGCCGAAGCTCAGGCTCAACGTGTATTCGACTGGAATCGCAATGTTGCCTTAGAAGTACATGAGTTGAAATAGTAGAAGAGGTATCTGATTAGGTACCTCTTTTTAAACTAATTTGAAGTTTCAACTTGACTAGAATTTTTATTTTTGGTAAACTATTTCTATAACTTTTATGAAAGGTATTAGTTTGAAAACATTAGTCACTATTCATTCACATAATACTTTAGGTAGAACAGGTTTTGAGAGTAGTCAACAAACTAGAATGCACTTAGCACAACTAGCGGGTATATTTTATTTGCATATTGTGACAAGTCCTCAAACTGCGAACTATAAGTCTAGGTTTAGGAGCTTAGGTTTCACTTATGGGGAAGTAGTTTCGGTGGGAGAAGTTTTTATTTGGTGCTTGCGCAGAGAAACTTGATACTTATAATTATGTTTATAATCTATCTGATGGTCAAAGTATACAAGCTTTTATGATATTGATTGTTTACATAGACCTGTACCTATGTGGATATACCAGACAGTTGAGGGTGTATACACAGAAGAACAGGTTTTAATTCAGTATTTAGCTCAGTTATCTTTAGAAGATTATACGCTTATAAGAGATGAGAGTCGGTATCCACTACCTCAACTAAGGAGATTTTTAAACTTAAAAGAAGTTCCTTACTTTGAGTATATTCATTACCCAGTCATTCAAGATGGTTACTTAAGTGTGTTATCTAAAAGAACTCAATACTTAGTAGCGAATGAGCAAGTTGCTTTAGACTTACAAGAGTTAGGTTTTTATGCTCAATTCTTTCCACCTATGTGTGTAGATGAGAATTTGCCTAAGTGTTTATCTTCAAGTACGTATCGTTATATATGGTCTTCTCATTTTGGGGAGTATAAGCGTTTTGATTTTGCTTTAAGTATTATGAAAAGGCTTGAGAGTACCGGTATAACCTTAGATGTTTATGGTGGTTCTCAAGAGGATTTCGACCAGAAGTGTCTTGAATTTGGTGGTTGTCCTACAAATGTTAAGTATTGTGGGTTTACACCTAGTGTGCCTTATAGTGACTATGATGGGTATCTTTCAACTTCGGTAGGGGAGATGTTTGCCAACGCTTGTGTTGAAGCCATGAGTTTAGGTTTACAGTGTGTAGTTAGTGACTACCCTTACCCTTATGTTTTTTATAGTAAGGGTACAGAGGGTTCTGTCATTACAAATCACAGTGTAGATGACTATGTAGCTACTATGTTATCTCTTAGGGATTCATTGTTTGACTCTACTATTCAACAAAATTTTATTAAACGTTATGTTTATTCTAAGTGGGTTCCGAGATTGTTGAACTTACAATATGTTTAAAAGAAAGGTTTTTTATGAACTTTAAAATTAAAAAACAGATTTTTTCATACCGTAAAGTTAAGGGTTACGGTCTTGCCAGTGCAGTTATCGCCTCTATGTTTTTAGCACAAGGTGTAGTTTCTGCTGATGTTGTAACAACACCAGATGGTACTAAAACTACTTTATCTAATGATAAAGCTTCGGTAACAGTTGACTCTAAACATTTTAAGGAGTCTAATGATAAAACTGCTAAAGAACTTTATGAAGCTAAAGAATATAAAGCTGATAACGTGACTACTGGTAAAGATACTGTAACAGATGAGTCTAAAACAGTTGTATCTTATGAAACTGAAAGTGGTACCAAGTTAAAAGAAGATGTTACCAAAACTGTTACTGAGGATAAAGAACTTAATTATAAAGTTGAGGGAACTTCTGGTAAAGAGTACACAGGTACAGATACTACTACAAGTACTGTTGATGCTAATTTAGAAAAGCAAGAAACTATCGAAAAAGATGGTGAAAAATATAAATATGTGCGTACTGAAACCACACAAGGTAAAGAGACTGTTTTAACTGAGACTCACTTTAACGATGTTGAAACAAAGGCATCAGTTGAGGGTATGCACAACGAAGACGGGTCTATCAAATACGATAAAATCAAAGATGGTTCTAGAGTTTGGGTTCTTGAAGAAAAGAAGACGGAACCCACGGAAACTATGCTTTTAATTGAAAAACGCTCAAGGCTTATCTGATGAAAAAGATTCAAGAAGCTGCTAAAACAGCTACTACTAAGTTCTCAAAAAGCTGAAGTAGAAAAAGCTTGGTGGTATCAAAGAAACTGATTCTATTGTAGTTTATGAAACTAACACTTATGCTGCTCGTAAGCAAGCAAGTACTCAATACGGTAAAGATTTTTACTATGAATTCACTGCAAATAGTTCTAAGCTTTATAAATCCTATATCGATGATATCTACAACGTTGGTTTAGATGGTTTAGAAAAACAAGGGTGATAAATACGTTTATAAAGGTAAAGAAGTTGTAACTATTGAGGATTTTAAGACAATTTATGAAACACCAGCAGAGGATTCTGAATTACTTGGTACGTACACTACTGATACATCAAATAAATATTATACTAGTTATAATTATGGAACTTATCTTGTCCCAACTACTTATTACGATGTTATAAGTGATTTCCTCATTGCTCACCCAGATTCACCTCTTTTTGCAGGAAAATATAAAGATGTATTTTGGGGTAACGGTGACGAGTTAGTATACTTTAAAACAGCTTTTTGTAGCACGTTTATTAAATGATTCTCTTAAATCCAAATATAACCTAAATCTTGAAAACCCCTAACTTCTCAAATAAACCTCTTGATTCAAAAAGCTGATGGAACTCGTCCTATTGAGAAAAAGACTTATTCATTTGTTAGAACAGATTTAAAAGGCGATGAGGAGTCTTATGACGCATCTACTAACCTCTATCTTACTGATGATGATTTATTAAAACACGAAATCAGTTTATCTTACTCACCAGAAAACATTGAAAGAGTTAGAAATTGGATTAAAGGTTTCGATTCAATGTATAATAGTCCTATAACAGACCCATTTAAAGATAAACCAACCTCAGAAATTACACAACAAGAATATACTGATGTAACATTAAACATTGTTCGCGGTTATTATCTCTCAACTTATAAAGGTCAGTTCACACCTGAACAAGTTAAAGAACTACGAACTAAATTTGGAGATTCTGTTTTTGAGATTGTGGGTAACATTGTTAGTGAAGACCTAGACTCTAATAATAGTAAAAAATACGTAATTAATGGTGATGGTTCGCACATCTTCCGAAACTCACTTGGTGTCGTGACTGAAAACACAGAACAGTTTACTTATCATGACGTGGTAACACCACTTCGTGCGTATCGTTTAACTGCTGATAATAACTTAGTTCGTCACATTTACGAACAAGTTAAGCGTGGTTCAGTTGTTGCAACGTATTCAGACGAAGAGGGTAACAAACTTGCAGATGATGTGAACGTCAAGACTAATGAGTATGAAGGTGAAGATTATACTACTTCTGCTAAAGAGATTCGACCAATCTATAAATACGAAACTGTAAATGGTCTAACCAAGACTACAACTACAACTTATGAGTTGATTAAAACTCCTGATAACGCAAATGGTAAAGTAGTTGCTGAAACAACTATCACAGTACCTTACGTGTATCGTAAAGTTGTGACTGTCGATATTAAAGGTTCAGTAATTGCTACGTACAAAGATGAAGAAGGAACAATTCTTGCATCTGAAGAGAAAGTCATTACAAATCAAAACGCGGGAACTTACTATGCTGCCGCATCTAAACAGATTCAAGCTGCAACTTCTAGCAAAGAAACCGAGCATGGTAGAAAGGTTACTGTTATCACGTATGAGCTTATCAAGACTCCAGATAATGAGACAGGCGAAGTTGTTGGTGGTGAAACATTAGTTGTACCTTACGTTTACCGTAAAGTTGTAACAGTCAAAAGTGACGGTGGAGTTGTTGCTACTCATAAAGATACTGAGGGTAACGATTTAGCTCCAAAAGAAGTGATTAAATCTCACGCACCAAACGGTGACGCTTATACTACTTCTGCTAAAGAAAATCCCAGAAAAAGTTGAAACAGATAAAACAGTTAAAGGTTTAACAAGAGTTACAACTACTCGTTACGAACTAGTTGAAAACCCATCTAACAAAGACGGAAACGTTGTAGGTGGAGAAACTATCACAGTTCCTTATGTCTACAAACCAGTTAAGTCAGTTCAAATTAACGGTTCAGTTGTTGCTACTTACAGAACTGAGGACGGTGAAAAACTTGCAGATGATGTAGCAGTTAAAACAGATGCACCTAGTGGGGAAGTTTATACAACTGAACGCAAGTCTTTTGATAGTGTAACTAAAGAAGAAGATGTGAACGGGTTCACACGTGTGACTACCACTCGTTATGAGTTAATCGAAACCCCAACAAATGCTGATGGTCAAGTTGAAGCTGACCAAATCATTTATGTTCCTTATGTGTATCGTAAAGTTGTAACTGTTGAACTTGACGGTGGAGTTATTGCTACCCATAAGGATACAGATGGGAATGAGCTTTCTCCAACAGAAGTTATTAAATCGCACTCACCAGAGGGTGATGTTTACAAAACTAAGGCTAAATCATTTGACCCAGTTGTTACAACAGATACAGTAGATGGTTTAACAAGAACAACTACAACTACTTATGAGTTAGTAGAAACTCCGGTTAATGCTAATGGTCAAGTAAAAGGTGGGGAAACTATTAAAGTTCCTTACGTGTATCGTAAAGTTGTGAAACAAGAGATTAATGGGTCTGTTGTGGTAACTCACCATGATGAAAATGGTGTCCAACTGGCTTTAGATGAAAAAGTCAAAGACAATGCTAAAGCAGGTGAACCTTATACAACTAGTCCAAAACAATTTGATAGTTCAATAACAACTAATCACGTAAATGGATTGACTCAGAAAGTCTTCGCACGTTACGAATTGGTTCGTATTCCAGCTAATGACTCGGGTGAAGTTGAAGGTGGTAAGACACTTATTGTACCTTACATCTATCACAGAGTAGAAAGCATTTCAACTTATGGTTCCGTTGTAGCTACGTACAAAGACACGGAGGGTAACGAACTTGCGCCACAGGTTGATGTCAAGACAGATGTTGAACCCGGTCAAGCTTATGATACTGAGGTAAAACGTTTCCCAATTCAAACGTTAAGTGAAAGTAAACCAACAGATGATGTTGTTAAGGTAACAGTTACCGAATATAGACTTGTTAAAAACACCAGAAAACAAATCAGGTAAAGTCAAAGACGGTCAAGTGATTGTGGTACCTTTATGTTTACGAAAAGGTGGTATCTGTTCATTATGAGAAGAAGGATACTTTGAAACCTAAGTTTGAGATTCCTAAAGACGCTCCAAAAGTAGACAAAGAAGAAGTTAAATTTACACGTTTCATGTTAGAAGACCGTAGAACTACAGTTAAAGATATGGAAGATGGTTTCGTAGGACCTGATGACGTAATCGGTAGCTATACATATACAGGTGTAACTGACTCTGATGAGGGTGGTGCAGTTATCACTCATATCTACAGACAACTTAAACCGTCTGAGATGTCTAAGATTCCAAATGAATCACCAATTCACGACAAACCAGAACTCAATGTAGGAGTCATTCCTAATGATGCTCCTAACACTTCCAATCCAGAGCTTAAAGTTACTCGCTTTGTATTAGAAGATGGAGTTACTGAGGTTCAAGGTTCCGTAACAGGTTTAGTGGATGCACCTACTTTGATTGGTAAATATGTGTTTACAGGTAAAACTGAGTTAGATGCTAGTGGAAGTGTAAGAACACACATTTACAAGTTGGTCGAGGGTTCTATTCCGAACGATGCTCCTATTTTGGAAAAACCAGAGCTAAAAATTCCGGAGAAAGAAGTACCTACACCAGAGGTTCCTACACCAGAAACACCAGTTGCAGAGGTAGAGAAACCTTCGCAACCAGTAGCGCAAAAACCACAAGAGAAGTTTGCAACTAAAGAGTTACCAAACACAGGAACTGAGGTTTCTCAGAGTTCTGCTTTGGGTATCTTAGGTTTAGTTTCAAGTTTAGGTTTACTTGGTCTTGCGAACAAACGTAAAGACAAGAAAGATAGTGAATAGTTTATCTTTAGTGGTTCTTACGATAAATTTTGACAATTTAGCTAGTTTCTGCTAGACTAATAGAGGTCAGAAGTGGGAAACTTGGTTTACTAGGCTTACAACCTTAATTGGTTGTAGGTCTGCATAAACTAAGTTTAGTTTATTACATTTTTATTTTATTCTATTCACACTATTCTTTAGTTTAAAAATTATTTTTTTATTCTAAAGGAGGATTTATCAGATGGATAAATCACAACAGTACATTTTACGTAGGTTTTCACACCTATCGCCTTTTGTTTCCAAATTCAACGACTATTCGTAAGTCTTCGACTTTTTGATAGTTTAGCTCAACCTATTTCAGATGGTGTTTATCCTAAATATAAACATAATCCTATGGTTGAGAAACCAGTTTACCTTATGGAATATGAGGGTCGTACTTATTTTTCTAAGAGGTACACTCGATTTGGTGTTTTAGGTACGCACGTAGTATTTGGACACCCGGATAACCTTTATCATAAGGAATTGAGTTTCTTAGTTTCAGACTTCCTACAAGGTGAGGAACCTTTGGTTTTTAGAAAATGCGCAACCGCTTACTTGGTGGGGATATCCGTAAGTTGATTATTCTCAACAATTTGAGAAGTTTAATTTCTCCAGTATTTGCAGTAATTGGTTTCCTAGGTAGAGTGATAGGCTTTAAAGGTTTTTGAAGATGCACTAATAATTTATGCCTTTGGTTATTTGTATAACTACTTTTATTGGTTTGAATGAGATTTCCACTTGGGTTATCAGTATTTTTATTTGGTTTAACTCTCTTCATTAACTTGTTTAATAAATTAAAATGGTTAAGAGCTTTTTGCATTCTTCCAAGCGTATGTTATTCGTAGAGCTGGACGATTTGAAGAAATTGTAGATAAACCTTATAATTTCGAATATAGTCATAAACCATACTTCCTCAATTCAACACGTAAAGGTAGTACTAACAATTATGTACCTTTTTCTACAACTGCTAGTCAATTAACTGTTTATGCTTTGGTGGAAAAGTTGTTTAGTAGAGTGGATGCTCTGTCCTATCCGTATAAAGCCACAAAAGAAGATTATGTAAAAGCCTTCTCTGATTTCGAGGCTGGGTACACTCACTTAGGTCTTAAGGGTTGGGAACCAATTTCTCTTGTTTTAGATCATTCTTTTCATTCAAAAGATTCCCTTCTGTTTGCAGATTTCTTACAATATTTAGGGGTTTCCTCAGACGATGAACATTATAACGATTCTCTCACAACTCTAAGAAAGCTTGCAGGTTATAAGCAGATAGATGATTAGAAGGGGAGGTAATTTGCTTTGATATACAAAACAAGACATACTTCAGCTAAGTCATCTGACTTGTTAGCCACTCGCATAGACGAAGTTCTGAAAGATATTGTGGATAGAGGTGGTATCCCTGATTTATCAAGTCTTGCGGTTACTTACACACCGAATAAGGTTGAAGGGGAGCAAGGTTATATAAACGCTATATCATTTATCGGATTGAAGATTGACTTTAAGGTTAAACACTTGGTTTGTCAAATTTAAAAATAAACCAAGTGTTTTTAGTATAATAAAGACATTCAACTTGGGGGTATTACTTATCTGACGAACAAAATTAAAAATAAACCCTCTCAGACTTCTCAGATTGCCCCTAGATTTAATTTGAAATTCCATTTCGATAAATTTATATGGTTTAAATTTAAAAGGGAGCAGAGAGCTTTTTAGAGGGTTTCAATAAGTACTTCTTATAAGTTTGTTTTACATATTGGTATTACATTTACTATTAAATCAGCAAACTCCTTGACTTTCAAGGAGTTTTTATGTTATACTTAAAGAAATTTAGATAGGTGGTTTAGATAACAGATGACTAAGAAATACGTTGAAAAATGAAGTGTTGAAACATCCAAGTCGTTATAATGAGAACAAGGTTGAGGCTTGGGATTTCACAACTTTTTCATTACTCCCTCATACAATTGGAACGGTAGTTGAGTATGTTATTCGCTACAAGCATAAGGGTGGTATCCAAGATTTGGAGAAAGCTAAACGTTGGTTGAAAAAGGCGAAAGTTTCTTATAAGTACCTTGCTCTGTGTAATCCTAAGTTGAGTGTATCTGAGTATTTAGAGTTAGCACCGGAAGTGAATAAAAAAATAACTTCGCAGATTTATCTGAGTACCAGTTGGGTATCTTACGGACTGCGCAAACTTTAACTATGGACTTAGATAATGAACGATTTTTTTCAATGAGTGTATTAATATTATTGACAATTATTTAGATTTGTTGATTGAATCTGAGAAGTATTTAGATTCATTAATTGAGAGTGAGAAAGAGGGTATTTAATGTTTCTCTTTTTACTTCAATTTGTGATTGTTTTTATTTACTGCGCGCATGGTTTTTGCTTTTAGCTTTTTAGTTTAATTACTCGAAGAGACTGTTTGATTGAGTCGGGTTTAGGGTGTTCGTTCAGTTTCGATGTGGTTATTTGCCTTTGCTTTTTATACTGTACTGTTAACGGTTATAGATTTCCTTTTAAGTCAACTTAACGTTTCAAATTTGGTTTTCTTTTATTACTATGAGCGGAACTATGTTTCTATTTATGCTTTTTGTTGGACATTTGGTTAGCTAAGAGGGTTTAGTACTATGATTCAAGTTTTTATCTAATATTATTGTTGCGTTATACTTAACAAATTTATTTATTTTAGGTGTGGTATATGCAATTCCACATTTGCAAACTAAGTTTAAGGTTTCTTCTGATACTTTGTTTAAACTTGTTTTTTTATGACTATTCTTTACACGCTTAGTTTAGTAACTTTATTTTTATGTAGTAAAAAGAATTAGGTGTAACAGAGTCTAAATTACTTTACACATTTGATGGTTTGTTATTATTTTACTTAGTTTGCTTATATGGTTGGTTTATGTTAAGAAAGGAGAAGAAATGAATGTTTCAGAGTTGATTGCTTATTTATCACAATTTCCACCGACAAGCTCTGTGGAAGTAAAGATTTCAGGGTTTGATGACTCTGAGGGTGGTCGTCTAAATTTATTTGGGATGGTACAAGGTGCTATAAAAAACAGAAATCGGGTATCCTCAGTTGATTGCAGAGTTTGATACCTCTGAGCCTTATGATTGGGGTGACTAATTTATGTTGTCTTGGATTTTATTATTGAGAGCAATCCATTTAACGGTTGTTGCTTTCTTTTTATTTTTGTGTGCTTTACTTTTTGCACTTTGGCCAGACACTAAAAAGTTATTTTTGCTATTTTAGTAAAGTTCGGTTTACCTTAAAAGTCACTGTTAGCCATGTTTTACTATATAGTTTTCTTTGAGCTTCAGTCTGTAACTGAACTTTCCAATTTCCATATTTGGGTATCCGTATTGTTGGTTTTTGCTCGATGTTGCTGAAATGTGGTCTAGGAGTTATAGGACTTATGGATTTAGAACACTTAGGAAAACAATAGGTAAAGCAGCTTATTTCTTTATGTAGTTGGGGGTTTAAATTATGGCTAAGAAAAAGAAATACTACGCAGTAAAAACAACAGGTCAAATTTTTGACGATTGGACTCCTTGTGAAAAAGTCGTAAAAGGCACCAAAGGTGTTGAATACAAGAGTTTCCCAACAAGAGAACAAGCAGAAGCTTATTTGAGAGGAGAAGAGCCTATCTTATCCACGAAGAAAACCTCTGAGATTGTTCCTTATGTTTCAGAAAGTGGGATTGGAGGAACTATTCGTATGGCAGAAGATTCTGACCCACTCCTTTGGGGTATCGAGGGTTTCATTTATTCGATTGACGGTTCTTTTAACACTCAAACTCAAACTTATGGTGGCGCATTTGCTTGCTATGAAAATGGAGTTTTATTGGATGCTCAAGCAGTTGCAAATAACAAACCTCAGTTTGCTAGTTCAAAGAATGTAGCAGGAGAAGTTTGTGGGTTTGGTCTTGCGATTAGTGACGCTATGGAACGTGCTTTAACTAAAATGACGGTTGTCTGTGATTACGAGGGTATCTTCCGATGGTCTGCTCCTAAGTCTGTTTTAGTAAACGGTGTTGCTTGTTGGGGGGTATCATTGAAGAAACCAGTCGGTAGGTATCATCGCGAGTTTGCTAGAGGTTACTAAAGAGAGTGGTATTGAAGAGATTGATTTTATTTGGGTCGCGGACATAGGGGTTTGAAGGTTAATCAAATGGTTGATAAACTAGCTAAGAAGGTTGTTGGGTTGAAATAAAGAAGAATTGAGGTAGAAAAGATGGAACCATTTGAATTGAAAATCGGTCAAAGAACATACACAATTACAGACGAAGATAAAGTCATGTTTAACGGTAATTGCTATCAGTTGATTACTGATATTACCGTAGGGGGTTGGATAAAATCACACCAAAATTATCAAAAGCAAAAAGCTGAGAAATACATCAAGCAAGGTTTTCTTGTAGAAAGTTCACGCACTGATAGTTATGGTTTAGAGTTGATTTATTACCGTTTCACAGGTTGCCCAGAAGTATAAACTAAGAAAAAGAGGTTTACACCTCTTTTTATCTTGACAAAAAAATAAAGTATTTTGTTATAATAAGGAAAAATAATTGATTTGAGGTAATTACTAGATGGACTTGACTTATTTAAAAGAAGAGGGTTATAACTTAGCACTACTTGGTACGTTCATACGTAAGACAATTACAGAACCGACTTCAATATCTGCATCTTTGTATGATGATGAGCTTGTTGATGGATTTAAACGAGTGGAGTCTCATTTAACTCAATATCAAGTTTTGTACTTAGCTTTGAGTGAATTTAATACTTTGTACTTAACTACTTCGAATGAGGGTGCGCTTGCTTACATTCCGGTTACCAATATTTACGAGTATTCTTTCCCAAGAGACGGTGAAATCTGAGAAGAGATGAATCGAATTGCCAGAGAATATTCTAGGAACTAAAAACAATTTGTATTTAACCACACACATAAGTTCATTGCAACTATGGTTTCAGGTGGATTTGACGAAGTGGGAGTTGTTTTCGCAAAAGAAAGCAAAGGTGGTAAGTAATATGGTTAAACTATTTAAAACAAAAGAAGAGCGTGATTTAGCGTTCGTTTCAAAGATGTGGGAGAGATCTAAGCGAACAGATAAATTAAGGGAAGTTTTAAGTTATTCTCAAACTCCTTATGAGATTGAAGTTCATTTATTAGACCCAAATCTCAATAAAAAGTTTTTCGTTACATTGGGTGGAATCATAAATACCAAATCCTTTATTTGGCAGTAGATGAGAACTATAATTTAGTTATAACAACCACACACTCAGGGTATCAAAGCATGGTTCCCAATTTCTGTTATTTATTCAGAATATTTCCCAAGGGAAGGAACGCTCAGAAAACGTATGGGTATGTTAGCAAATCGGTATCTTTCTGAGTTCAATCAGTTGTTGAGTGAAGTTTCCCCTTTGGAATTAAAAATCTCAAGTACTTACTTTGGAGATTTGTACTTAACTTTTGAATATAGAGATTAAAGAGGTAAACAGTATGGCTACTCTATTCCAAGACTACTTAGGTCACAATTTACTAGAGGTTGTAGCTCGTTCAACTGTCTTTGAAGATTATGTGTTAACAAAAGAGGAAGTTCAACAAGTAGTAAATACACTCTTCGAACCTCTACCTTTTGGTTACAAAACAAGGAAAGAACTTTTAAACCTTTACGAAGCATGGATTTTCGTACACTTATTTAGTTCTTCTGATGTAGGTTTGTCCACTTTTGAAGCTTTACATGAGATAATCTCAGATGGGGTTACTGATAAACCACAATTAGAAGGTCATTTCCGTTCTGAGGATTTCCCAGTAAATATAAGTGGTACAACATATCAACCACCTTTGGTATCTCGAAAGGAAGCGCAAGCTGAATTTAACAGAACTTTCAACTTACTAAAAGAGACTTTAAGTTCTGATTACATTGACCGTTACGTTAAGGTGGAACAAATTCTGATGTTTTATGTCTCACTTATGCGCAGACAGTTCTTCCATGATTGTAATAAAAGAACTGCAACTTTGTTTGTTAATTTGTTGTTCAATCATTATGATTTAAACTGTTTCTTGTGGTTTCCTACGTTGGAAGAATTAGACAAAGTTCTAAGTCGGTTGAAGTTGTGTTACGAAGTTGGAGATTTCGGTACGAATAGTGCTTTTGTTGATTATATAAGTTTAACTTGTTTGATAGATTTAAGTTTGTAAACCCTTGACTTTCAAGGGTTTTTATGGTATACTAAACTAAATTTATATGTGATAAGGAGTAAAAATGGACATTAACTACTGTAAATATTTAACAACTTTACCTTTGATGGTTCGTCCGTTGAAAGGTTATGGTTCTTGGAGAGGTATCTACTCGGAGTCAGCTTTGTTTTTTGATTTGGATTCTGACTTTGTACCTATTTCTACATTAGCAGATGCCCTTGATGATTTAAGTTCTGGAAGACGTTTTGAGGGATATAAAGGTGGTCAATATTGGTACGATGATAGTTCGCCTTTGCATTTTGAGAGTGGTTATGGTTATTGTTCTGATAATCCTCTTTCACTCTATCTGTCACCAGATTCCGTTGCTTATTTAGGTGGTATGGGCTAAATTATGAGTTCTATTGAGTTAAAACAGGGTGACTGCCTAGAACTTATGCAGGAAGTTGAAGAAAGCAGTATAGATTTAATTCTGTGTGATTTACCGTATGGTACCTCTGCTTGTAGTTGGGATTCTGTAATTCCTATGGATAAGTTGTGGGAACAATATCTGCGTATTTTAAAGCCAACAGGTACGGTTGTTCTATTTGGCAGTGAACCTTTTTCAAGTGTAGTTCGTACAAGTAATTTAGCTATGTATAAGTACGATTGGAAGTGGGTAAAACCAAGAGGTGCGAACTTTTTAAATGTGAAATACCAACCAAGTAAGAACTATGAAGATATTATGGTTTTCAGTAATTGTGCTGCAAGCTATAGCAAAAAAGGAAATAATATGGAGTACAATCCTATTATGACTGAAGGTACTCCATACACAAGTAAATCAGGGAAACAGAAACAAGATAAGAATAACTCTACAGTTCGTTCTAAGATTGAGTCTGTAACTACGGTCAACACAGGTCAGCGGTATCCTAAAGCCTTGATTGATTTCAAACCCGATAGCAAGAAGTTACATCCTACACAGAAACCAGTAGCGTTATTGGAGTATTTAATAAAAACTTATACAAGTAAAGGTGCTTTGATTTTGGATAACTGTATGGGTTCAGGTTCGACCGGAGTTGCATGTAAGCGATTAGGTAGAGACTTTATTGGTATGGAGTTGAATGAGGACTACTTTAAACTTGCGAAAGAAAGGATTGAGGGTACGAGGGTTCCTTTGAGTGTTTTAGGCGATGGTTAGTGTAATTGATTTACAACAAGGTGACTGCTTAGATTTAATGAAAACACTTGACGATAAAAGTGTAGACTTAATCTTATGTGATTTACCTTATGGAACGACAAGAAACAAGTGGGATAGCATTATTGACTTAGAGTTGTTGTGGGAACAATATAATCGTGTTATTAAAGACCGTGGGGCGATTTTGTTATTCGCTCAAACTCCTTTTGATAAAGTTCTAGGAGTATCGAACCTCGAAAATTTAAGATATGAGATTATTTGGCAAAAGACAGCTCCAACAGGTTTTCTAAATGCTAAGAAAATGCCTATGAAGGCGCATGAGAATATTTTGGTTTTCTATAAGAAGTTACCAACTTATAACCCTCAAATGACACAAGGTCATCCAAGAAAGGTTTCAAGTAAAAAGAGTAGGTCAAATTCAGCAAATAGACATACGGAGAAATCTTTAAAAGGGGAGTCGAACTATGGTGTATTTGCAAACGAGATTGAAGGTTACGACTCAACTGAGCGGTATCCACTGAGTGTACAAGTTTTTGCTAAGGATCAACAAAAGGAAAATTATCATCCTACTCAAAAACCAGTTGCTTTGTTGGAGTGGTTAATTAAGACATACTCCAATGAGGGTGATTTGGTTTTTGGATAATTGTATGGGTAGTGGCTCAACTGGTGTTGCTTGTGTGAACTTGAATCATAATTTTATTGGAATGGAATTAACTGAGCAGTACTTTGAGATTGCTAATGAGAGGATTGAAAAGGTAGTAGTGGCAAAAGATGAACAAGAGACAGAAGAAAAAAGAGGGAGTCATTCTTCCCAAGAAGATTAAGGACTTAGTTCGTACCTACTCTGAGTTACACCAAAACCAAGATGAATTGGGTGGTACATTTTTGTATGTAGGTTTGGAGGATTTTGAAGATGTTGCTATGCCTAAGATGATTTGTACATTAACAGATAAGACTTCAAGTAAGGTTTATAGTGATTGTTCTGTTTTGTATGAATATGTGAACCGATTAGTAGGTGCTTTATTTACTGACTATTCTTGTGGTTTTATAGAGAATTGTAGAAACTACCGTATAGTTTCCAAGATTGATACAGTGGTTAACTTTGTAGAGCAAAACCCACCTTCGGTATCTTATTTTGTCTACCAAACAGGTTTTAACGATAACTACAACGGTACGGTTTACATTCCGTTGATGAATGGTAAATTTTTTAGCCTATGACTTTAGTTGCTAGTGAAGAGGTATAAATTGAGTGAATTAAGAGTAGTTTCTTTGTTTTCAGGTATTGGTGGTTTTGAAGAGGGTTTAAACCTTTCAGGGCTGCCTTTTAAGGTAGTATTTGCTTCTGAGATTGATAAGTTTGCACAACAATCTTATGGTGCGAATTTTGATTCTTCGGTTATGGTTGGGGATATCACTAAAATTAGTGAGACAGAGATACCAGACCATGATTTGTTAGTTGGTGGTTTTCCTTGTCAAGCATTTTTCGATTGCAGGTCAACGAAAAGGTTTCGAAGATACTAGGGTACATTATTCTTTGATGTCTTGCGTATTTTTGAAAGAAAAGCGACCTAAATATTTTCTTTTAGAGAATGTAAAAGAATTTAGTCAGTCATGATAGTGGGGAGACTTTTCGAGTTATTTTGGACTCGTTATCAGAGTTAGACTATGTGATAGACTTTACGGTTTTGAACTCTAAAGACTTTGAGGTTCCTCAAAGCAGAGAAAGAACTTTTATTTGTGGTATCTACAGAGGTGAAAGTTCTTTGTATGAAGAAGATAAGTGGTCTTCTCGTATTAACAAGTTGAAAAAAAGGAGTTAAGTTCAGTTACATTAGCGACTTTAACAGAACCTAAGTTTCCAAGTTTTAATTTGTTTAACTCTTTAAAACCTAGTGACACTAAAACTGTTTTGGAAGATGTAGTGGAACCTTTTGTAGAAGATGCGTATTATCAGATAACTAAACCTTCTGATGTACGTTATTTGGAAGAGTTTGACTTTGGTTTGACTTTACCTAGAACGGACTCAATTTTGCGTTTGGGGATGTTACCTAGAGAAGTTCATAAGAACTTAGAGCAACACCGTAGAGTTCACTCAGTAAAAAGGTTTAGCACCTACAATCACTGCTCGTCATGAGTCTCCTCGAATTTTAGTTTCTGATGCTTTTGGTTTGAGAGTAAGAAAACTAACTGAGGTTGAGTGTTTCTTAGCACAAGGGTATCCACTTAATTTTGTGAAAAACATTCAAGAGTGTGGTACAAGTCGAAATCAGATGTACAAGCAAGCTGGGAATTCGGTAAGTCCACCAGTGATTGCTGCTATTTTGAAAGAATTATTGAAGTAAAGGTAGGTTTAATATATGTTTGTCATTTCATTAGATAAGGAAGAGCATAAACAAATTCATGTTTGGTCAAGAGAGTTGTTAGGGGTAGTATCCCTCAGAAGATAAAGTTCCAGAGATTTTTAGTTGATTTAGCTTGTGAGAAGTTACCTGATTTAGCTCGTTTAGTGGATTCTATGGACTTATTGTTACAAGTAAGAGAGAGTTTCTTGAATAGAGTTGATTATTCTAATTACGTATTTGAAGCAGACGCAGACGGAAGAGTTTTCGCTCAGTTTGTAGTAAACTATATAGAAGTTTTAGATTAAGTGAAATCAACAGATTTCACTTTTTATATTTGACAAATTAATTTATTTTTGATATAATAAAGAAAAATAAATTAGAAATGGGTGGTAATATGAAACCAATTAAATTTACATTGGCACCGACATTAGTAATTGAGACACCTCAAACACTAGGTGCTTTGCTTAAAGAATTAGGAGCTTTCACTTTACACAGTTCAAATTTTAAACTTTGATTCTTTGGAGCAAGTGAGTGCTTATGCTATTCAAAAAGCGCATTTAGAACGTGAAGATAAGGTTTATATCTTCAATAAAGAAACCTTAGAACTAGCTTATGTTCCAAAGGTTGGGGTAGATGCTATGACTTTGTTACTAAGCACTGAGGGTATCCAAGTTTTAGAAACCTCCCAGCGAATTCAGTAATTTAAAAGAGGTATAAAAATGAAACTAGAAGAAATCAAACAGTACAAAGTAGGTTCAAAGGTTTTTGAAACAAAAAGAGGAAGCAGAAGTTTACTTAAAAAGAACAAGAAATAGAAGAGATTCGCCAAAATGAATCTCAGGTAGACTTTCCATTAACTCCATTTAGTTATTACGAAAATGTTGTAACTGTGGATGACCGTGGAGGTCTTACAGTTAAAGCTCATTGGTTTAGTTTAGATGATGCTATAGTTGCTATGGACAAGTATGCAGACTTTTGCAGAGAAAAGGGTACAGGTGCTATCTATAAAGTAACGGTATCTTTATCTAACAACACGTCTCGAGGTACTGTTTCAGTTCATAGAGAGAAAGTAGTGGAAAAGTAGGTAAAAATTAAATGAACAAACGAATTAAGCGAAAACACGCAACAAAAGAAAACAAAAACATGATGGATAGCACCTTGAAGTATTTAAAACACTTAGGTCTAACACCATTTAATATTGAATATCCCAACGGTTACTTTGTTTTTGAAAATAAAAACTCTTATGAAATGATGCACTTCCAACTCAAAGAAAACCCACAGTTTTTGTTTGGAGTATGGTATAAAGAGTTTAATCTTAAAAATCCAGATCGAGTAGTAAAATTACCCCTTATTTTTGGTGAGCGTTTGAGTGTTTTGGATAAATTCAAACCCTCAAGAGCAGAGTGGTCTCCTTTATACAACAACTACCTCGATAAAGACTTAGAGTTTGAGTTATCTGATTATTGGTCTACTTTACGCTTGCTTCCAAACTTTGTAAAAACACCTTGGAATTATATTCCGGGTGAGACAGAAGATAGTTTTAAAGAGCTTTCAGAATATGTGGAGCTGAATTCTAAGTACACTGATGAGGTTTTGCAAGAAGTATATAAGAAAGTTGAAGTTAAGTTCAAAGAGTTGGGTATACCGTTGGGTATCCTAGTTTCCGACCCGTTTTGGTCTCACAAGAATCTCTATTTGATTTTTGAAGATGGTATGCCCTCAGATCGGATTTACAAAATTTTTGATGATTTATATAATTTTGTTCAATTTGAGTTAACGGATATAGTTGAAGAACTTTCACGCCAAGAACCTTACACAGAGTACGTTAGTATCTACAATTCAGCATTTAATTGGCACCAAGACTATTTTTGGTTGAGTGACAAAGAAGTACTTGAAAAAGCTAAAACTATGTCATTCATGGAACTGAACAAACAATTTAAGAAGATGAACTTGAAAGGTTCCGACTTTATTAGATTTATTGGGGGTTAAGCTATGGAAAAGCGTTATGACAGTGAAGTCTTTCAGATTTTGCACTATTTCAATAACTATTTGGATACTAAGTCTAAGGTAGAACTTAGAAAAGCGAAGGTCTGGGTATCCTTGCTGCAAAAGTCAGTTAATGAGTTAGAGATTTTCTCAGAGTTTTATGTACCAGAGTTTTTATCGCTCTATTTTGTGGAGATTTTTAAAAGAGCCACCTATTGAATTGACGGGAACCCAAGTATCTTTGATTGAGCGAATTCATGCAAAACGTAGAGTTTCGACTTATGATGACTATGTTTTGTTAGCAAATTTGCTAATTGGACTTTACAATACTTTTTTTCTACTAAGTAAACGAAAGGGGACTCTAAGTCCTCTTTTTATTTGACAAAACAAGCAAGTTTTGATATAATAAAGGAAAAAGATAAGAAAGTAGTGAACATCGTGAACACAGTAACAATAAAACAATCCGACATTCAAGAGCTTTTACACTATGCTCAACAAACTAAGGTAGATTTTTACATTGCAGGTTCTAAGAAAAACCCTTTAATTGCCTTTTTGGAAAGGTACGCAAATAACTTTACTTACAAGGTTTATAAAATTGGTGGTTTAGATTGCACTAAGAAATCAGACTTTAAATCTACTTTTTACAAAGGATTCTGCACATTTGAAGAGTTTCAAGCAGAACGTCAACAGTTTAATTCTCCTAATTGTGGTATAGTTGAAGTTATAGATTTTAAGGACTATTCTTACATAACAAAAGATGAAGTGGGAACTTTCTTTACTGACTTTTACGATTATGGTATCCAAAATCCACATGAGTTTGCTGAGGTTTCAGTAGAGGATTTAGAAAGTTTAGTCAGTTTCGCAGAAAGTAGTGGTATTCCTAAGTACAATAAGTTTGAAGATGGTAGTTTCGCTTTAAATGTGTTTTTTTCGCTTTTTGTTTCTTCTTATACACAAAGAGAGTTAAATTATTTAACTATTGAGATTAAAGATAAGAAAAACGGGATTCACTTCTAAGACTATTTCACTTACCACTATGAAGCGATTTAAAGAGCTTTTGGTATAACTTAGACCAAAAAGTATACTTGTAACTGTGATTTCGATTGTGATTGTGATTGTGATTGTGATTGTAATTGTAATTGTGATAGTTATGATTTATCTTATATTCGTAGGTTTACGAAATTGAAAGAAGGGCTTATTTTTTTGATTTAGAGACATCGACAAAACTTGTGAAGTATATCCATTCGGTATCTTTTCCGTCTAGTATGTCTTAACTCGTTCAGAAACCGTCCTAATTCGCCCCAGTTTCGTCTTAGTTTAGTCTGAGGTAGAAATATACTTTAAAGATTTAAAATGCGGTACGGAGTAAATTAGAGGGTTTAAATTTAGATTAGTTAGATAGATAAAAAGTCAGCAATCGGTAAGAACGTTGACTTTTTAGGTTTTTGTGATAAAATAAGCATAACTAAAAACATAAGGATAAAATTTTGGAAGAACTAAAGAAGACTCAGAAGAAGAAGAGGAAAAGGACGTTAAATTTAGCTAGAAAATGGTTATTTTCGTTGGATAAAAGTCTAATAACAACACCTAGAAATAGGGAACAAGAAAAAGTTGAAGTTGACCATTTAGATGCTCACTTTACAGATTTTAAAGATTTGCCAATAAAGGTAATCTTATCTGCTTGGGGGAATCATGTTACTTTTGATGGTTTTTCTTTTTCTCCAGAAGCAGAAGTGTCTTTACTTCACACTGAGGAAGATTTTTACTTGAAAATTCGCACCTTTATTGACTGCTTTGAGTTTACGGATTCGCAGTTGGCGGAATTATGGTTGTTAAGAAGAGCTGAAACTGCATATAAGTTAAACTCTTTAGATGTGGAGAATTTTTGTCTGTCTTTGGTAATTATGATTCGAACTGCTAGATTTCGTAGAGGGTAAAATTATGCTTTATTTAGTTGGAGAATCGAAAACTGCTAAGAGTTTTGTTTTTGATTGATGCTAAGTCTCAGCATTATTATAAGTCTAATTTAGAGACAACATGGAAGTCTTTAGATGCTTGTATGTATTCTATGACTGTTAAGAACTTAAATAAGCTTTTATACTTTAAAAGAACAAGTTGAAAAAGGTTTAGAAGTTTTATTTTTACCGATAGAACCTTATGTAATAGGTCAAGATAAGTATTTAGGTTTAGAGAAGTTTAGGAAACACTATGTGTATCGAAATTGGGAGGGTGTTCCTAGTTTCATTTTCTTAGATAAATTTCTTGATTTGTGGGTATCTCAAGAAGGTTGTACTCACGATGACTTACAAAAACTTCTTAAAAACAGTCTTATGTGAAGTTGGATTCTAATTCTTTTGACCCTTATGAATATGAAAAATCGAAAGTCGGAGAAACGCCAAAATTCCTCTGATTCGGTTTCATCAAAGGAGTCCACTGTGATGAAGGAATTCCAACGTACTGCCAATTAAAAGAGGTTGAGAAACGGTCTAAAGAACTTGTCTTCAAAGAGACTTGCACAAGTTGAATTAAAGATACAAAAAAGTCTTGAAAAAGAAGAGAAAAATAAGAAACTTGAACAAGAGAAAAAACAGCTGCGGTATCAACGAAAAATCTGAGCGGGGTTTACATTCGGTTATAGAATGTAAGATAAGTGAGTTGAATACTTACATTATTCGCAAAGAATAGAGACATTGAAACTGCGGTATTTTACGAATACTGAAGGGAAGTTAGTTTCGGTAAAATCTTTTCTACTTGAAGAACTTGGTTCAACTTATTTGAAACTACCTTTTATAACTCATGAGATTGTAGTTGGAGATAAGGTTGTAGGAGGTAAACTTACCTTAAAATGTAACAGAGTTGACGAAGACCAAACTTACGGATTTCGTTTACAAACAACAAGAGTTATATACTTATGCATTCAAGCATTTGAAGTTTTTCATTTAAAGAGTTAAAAGATTCTGAGTTTAAGAGACTATTAACACTTTTTGATTTTAGTTGTGATTTCAGTTGTCTTAGAGATGATGGTTTATTTATTAGACTTGGTTTAGCTTACAACGTTAGTCCATTTTGTAAATTGGGATGAAACTATTAAACAATATTATATTTGGGATACAAAAGTGAGACAGAATGTGGGGGAGTTAAGTCGAAGAGGTCTGTATGAGTCAATTTCAGATTGGTATGATAGACACAAAGGTGTTAGAAATTCAGCTCAATATAAAGAACGTCTATGGTTAAATCGAGAAGTGATTGAATCTGCTATTCCTAAAAACAACACGAACTTGATTTATATTTGTTACTTACCAGATAGCCAAGTTATAAAAGTTGGTAGAACTGAGAATTGGGTATCTCGAAAAAGGGGTGTACACTCGTTCAAGTGGGTCTAACCCTAAAACAAATGGTAGAATGAGATTATGCTATTTTTGGGAGACTTTTAAAACTGGTGATTCCGTAGTAGATAAGTACATTATGTTCTGTGCAGAAGACCATTTAAAGCGTTTAGCAAGTAATCGAATGACTTTAGTTGAGGGTAAGGAGTATTTTGAGGGTTGTAATGTAAATGATTTTGTGGTTTTAACAAAAGAGTATTTCTCAGCGATTGATTTAGAAACGCTCTTACGCATTAGAAGCTTGAGCAAATTAAAACAGTTTGCACAAAATGAGAATTACGATACAGAACGCTTAATTGTCAAACTAAGACAATTAGCAAATTTATAATTAGAAAGTTGAGAAAACATGGCAAACAAACTAAGGGAAATGGGTTCTATTTCTGCGGGTAAACGTGAGGAGAACATTTATAAAGTCTTCGCTTATCTACATACAAGAGAACAATTTCACCCAGTGACTTTAAAAACTAAGGTATTGGTTTCAGACAGAACGATTTTTGTCTTACTTAAATTAGATTCAAGAGGCGCAACTTTTAAACGAGTCGTATCGAAAACGATTATTAGAATTAAAAGCAACTGAACAGTTCCGACAAGGTTCCAAAACGGATAAAGAGTTGTCTATTTTGGATCAGTTAGAAAAATAAGTGGTCAGCTTTTAGCAAGTTCTGTTGAGGGTATCTCAGAAGAACGTAAGCGCCAATTAGAGCAATTTGTCTTTACACGTGAAGGTGAGTTGGAAACCTTGTGGCAGCTGTTTAGAGTTCTCTATATTGTTCTTTGAAATGATTAAGGGGTAAGTCAAGAATAATTCTTGACTTTCATTTTATTTTTGCTATACTGATTTTTATTAAAATTAACTGAGGTAATTACAAATGGCAAATGATACAAAAATGGCTTTTTATCGGTCATCTACCTGTTGTTGAGGTTCTCAACGCTTTAAATTCTTTAGGTGTTACTGTGTTAAGTTCAGATGTGGTATTAAAAGAACCTACTGCACAACCTAAAACTACAACGGTAAATGGTACTTCGTATCCTATTCTTTACCGTAACAATGAAAACATTAGAGAAAACGGATTTATTCACTTAGAGCTTAGGGGTAATATTCGCAGTCTTTTTATCACTATGATTCACGTTTTATTTTAGACCCAGAGGAATTTGAACGCAACTTAGATCGTGGTTTACCAGAGTTTAATCAGCCAATCACAACATTGTCTTTAGGTATGGACCCAGACGCAGTTAATTTGCTTACACAACTAGCTCGTTACTTTGATGGTTATATTGACGAAGATGATTGTGATGCTCACTACTACCATAAAGTTTTGTAAAAGTGTGGTTTTCCCTTGACAACTCTTCTAGTTTGTGTTATAATTTAATCATACTTGGCATAAAGGTGTTCCTTTTTTGAATTATTTTAAAGCAGATGAATTACACCTCGCCAGAAAACTTGCACAAAACCGTTCCTTTACTTAGGAGATATTTAATATTCGTAGTAGGTGGTACTTGGTAAGACGTACTGCCCCTTACTGCGAATGGTTTATTACGGTTCGCAGATGTTAGCTCTAGACTGGTTAGTTTAGAGCTTTAACTTTGGTTAAATTAGAAAGTAGTAGGTAAGCTTATGAACTATGCACAAATTGAAACGCTCGCTAAATACTTGAAAGTAGTAGAAAGTACAAAAGAAGTTGGAGACCTTAAAAATACGAAGTTGTGTTTATCTCAGGGTATCCTTGTAAACCCACTTGAGCCTATTTCTAAGGAAACTGCGGATGTTTTGATTAAGCTTTATGGAGTTGACCTAAGAAACGCTAATGCTACTTTTTATGAGAATTTTGAAGTTCGTAAAGGCTTGACTTGGGAAGAAGTTGTATTTGACCGTCTTTGTCATTATGCTATGACTTATGGTGGTTTATCAGAATTTTTCGGTACGGACTTCGTTCCGAATTCTGAGGAAAAAGATTTTCAAACAACATTTAACACGCACTTAACGACTATTCAGATTAAGTCTTATATGGAAGTTCGAGAAGAGTTAGGAGCTTTCTTAAATCAACCATTAGCTTTACCTACAAGTGATATTCCCATTTTGGCTGATTTAGTGGAGCATTATGGTGTAGATATTACTGAGAAAGCAAACAAAGAGTTGCAAATTGAGTTTGGGTATCGTTACAAGGTAGCTCCTAAACACCCGGAATTGTTGGTTCGTTTGTTAATTCGTGTACTTCTTGGTACAACAGACTACTACAAAAATAAAAATGACTTTTTAACCATTTGCATTGTGTTGTTTCGGACTTGAATGAAGAATGTAGAGACTTAGTTGTTTCTTTTAGTAAAAGATTATGTTTCAAGGTTTGGTTTGCAACCTTTAGCAAACCATTTCCGTCCTAACAAGCAATTGTGGTTAGCGTTGCGTAAGTTAGGTTTGCAGAGAGAAGTAAATGCTATGAAACGCTTGTCTGAGCTTTCTCGTAAAGACCATACATTTAAGAACTTGCTTAAAGAGTTCCCAGACGACCTCAGTGGTATCACAAATTACCAACTGATTCGTTATTATAACTATTTGAGTGAACTTGTTGTTTTGGTTGAGGGTGATTATCAAGTGTATCGTATTCGTAACGGTAAGACTTATGTAAAAGCTATCAAACAAACTCCGATTAGTGGGTTAAAGAATAACTTAGTTGAGTTATATTTGATTCGTATTCGTGAAGAGTTAAAATATCGTTTTGCAGACAAAGAGCTGAAGTTTTATCAACCAGAGGAGCATATTTCGATTGCACTTCCTACAACTGCTAAGTCCTTTATTGGTTCATATCCTATGTACACTCGTATTGAGGTTCCAGAGAGTTACCAAGTTGGTATCTATTGGAATCAAGAGAGTGATATAGATTTGCATGCACAAAGCATAGATGGACATCACACAGGTTATTACTCTGAGGAAATTAGAGGTGTGACTTACACAGGTGATATGACTTGTTTAAATCGTCAAGGTTTAGCAGCTGAGGGTATGTTGATTGAGGGTGTGCAAGGTTTGACGTTTAGTGTGAATACTTATACTAAACTAGATTCAGATGCTTGTAAGATTTACATTTCTAACTCGTTGGATGAGAAAGCTACTTCTGTTGTAGAAGATGGTTCTCTTTTATTCCAAGCAAGTATACCAACCGGTAAACCTATGGTTTTCGCAACGAATGTTGAGGGAGCAGTAGTACTTACAAACTTGTCGGTTGGTGGTCGCATTCCGAATGAATCTGCAAGTGAGAAGTTAATTCTCGCAGTAGAGCGTAAGTCTCAAACTGCATTGAGTTTGAGAGACTTCGCAGAGTTTGTAGGTGCTGAGTTTGTAGATTCTGTAGAAGAAGCGACACATGATTTTTCTCAACAAGGGGTATCCGTAGCGACTTTCACAGATTTGTTGGGTTGATTTAGATTAAAGTTAAGTGAGGTAATTTTTAATGTCTATTGTGAACGAGGTTGTTTAAAGATAGTCCAAAACGTTTAGAGAACTTCCAAAATAGTTATTTTGAAGAGTTCTTTAAACGCTCTTCTGTTTTGCAATGTTTACGACAACTTAAACGGACTTTTGCAGTTGCAGAAAATAAAGTACCTATTGAGTTCCGTACAAGTTTTGTAGATAGTTTTGGTAACACACAACACTTGTTGGTTATTTTTAGTATGAATGTGGATCAAACTTATGTACTTAGATTTGACTATATTTCTGAGGATTATTATGATTATGGGAAATATGAGCGTAATGGTACACGGGAGAAAGGCTTCAAGTTTAAATTTAGTGAAATAACTAAGAACTTACAAGTGCAGTTTGTGAGTTACACTAATTGGTTTGAGCGAAGAGAGATTCTTCAAAGTTTGGAAGAGTTGTTTAGTTAATACTTATGGGTATCTAACTTCGGTTAGGTACTTTTAACTATAAAAACCTCAGAACAGTCTGAGGTTTTTGTTTATTTTAGATATGGTTTTAACTCTTTAGCAATAGCTTTAGCTAACTTAGGTGGTACGGCATTTCCTACTTGACGATACATAGAGGTTAGACTTCCGTAGAAGATAAAGTTGTCAGGGAAAGATTGTAGGATGGCGCATTCTCGAACAGATAGTCGCCTTTGTTTGTTGATGTGAATTTCAGGGGTGCTTGCAGTGATGGTGTCACTAGGTCTGTCCCAGTTTGTGATTCTAAGAGACTGTTCAAAGGTTATTTCTTTTTCTATAAGTTCAGTCATTTGTTGGTCGTAAGTGTTATCAAAGTTCAATAGGTCTTTCAGTTTCCACCAATCAGATACACTAGGTAAACTTCCGTACTTGTCTTTTCTAAACCAGTGACCAGCAGTGTGTCGGTATCCTAAAGTCTCATCTATCTTTTTAATACTAATATTTAATGGTTTTCGATAGGAATTTAGATAATCTACAATTTCCTCTTGCGTAGGTGGGTTTTTCCGACTAAAAGAACGAGTTAGCTACGTTTGTACTTGCTACGTGGTTGTAAATTGTTCGGTCGTTTACAAATAAGCGTTCCTCATCTTTCCATTAGTATGTTCTTCGGTTTTGTAGGAAACCGATACTTTCTTCGACTGTGGGTGTGGGTTTTAGATGCAGTTCTAAATGAGGGGTTGGTCGTGTGAGTTGGTGTTGGGAGAGGGTTTTTCGACTCCAATACGGTTTCCAATAATGATTATACGTTCTCTATTTTGTGGAACACCATAATTTGCGGCATTTAATACTACGTAGTTCACTTGGTATCCTAGATTTTCGAAATCCTTTATAATCATATTGAGGACTTTTCCTTTTTGCATAGAGAGAAGACCTTTAACGTTCTCAGCAACAAAGAATTTTGGATTTAGCTCTTTTACGACTCTTAGGAGTTCAAGGTAGAGGAAGTTTCGTTTGTCTTCCATTGAGCGTTTGTTGTTTGCAACACTAAACCCCTGACATGGAAATCCACCTAAAACAATATCGACAGGTTCTTTTGGTAGTTGTTCTTTAGTAATTTGTGTAATATCTTCTTACACAATATGGTTGCCTATGTTTTTCTGATAGGTTTTTACTGCATCTGTTTGGAAGTCATTCGCCCAAATCACTTTGTATCCGGCTTGGATAAAACCTAAATCCATACCACCGGCACCAGAGAATAGGGACACTACAGTTGGTTTTGTCATTTAAAATCGTACCTCTGTTTAGTTTAAATTTTTAAATAGTATAGCACAAATACGTTGATTTTTTTCAAGGTTTGCACTATTTATTACTTTAAACTATTTTCTAGTTGTCAAATTTTAGCATTTATGATATACTAAATTTATTAAAAGATTAAAAAGGTATTTGATTTATGGCAAAAATATTATAAAATTGGTAACTTGTTAGCTTGTTGAAAGGGCTTGATGAAAAAGGTAGAATTGAGTCTGTGGTTCCAACCTCAGTAAAGTCTGTTTCTTTTTAACGATATGGAAGGACATACTTAGGTAGGAGTTTTTAAAGTTTCTTATAAAAGGAATTGAACGCTATCGTTTATTTAAAGTGGTCTTTAATTCTTCTGATTTAGATTATGAACATGATGCTATAGATTATATGCGTGAGTGTTTAGTTGGTTTTGGATTGGCTTAGTAGGAGTTTAATGTGGGTTATAAAAGATTTAAAAATTGAAGATAAAAATGTTTGTGTCCTTTTGCTGCTTTTTATGGATTTGTTAGGGTCTATGTTTAAAAGAGCCTCACTTATTCTCTAATCTGAGAGATTTTCAATATGTTTCTACTTTTACCAGTGGTGGTTTTGCAGGAGAGCAACATGAGGATTTTTATAACTTAGTTCTTTTCCGTACAAATGGGTATCCTAGTTTAAAAGCTAGTATTTTCTTAGATTCAACAGAGTATTTAGATGTTAGTTTTTGGACATTTAAACGTGGAGTATCTGATGAAGAGACGAATATCCTGATTTCACAAAGTGAGTTAGGTTCTTTTGGTGATTGGAATGAGGATAAGTTGCTTACTTTTTCTTAGAGCTTATGAGCAAATTGAGTCAGAGTCGTTATTGCTTTCATTTGGAGTAGGTTTGGGGTTTACTAGTTTATTTGTTAAGTTAGCTAAAGCTTTGGAGTTGGATAGAGATACTATAGTCCGTGAAGGAGAAACAGTAGCATATCATTTAACTAAGTATAATAAAAATTTCTTAGAGGCAATAGGTAAGAAGTAGGGGTTTTAACTATGGTAAAATTTAAAGATTTAGATGAAAGCACCAAAGAGATAGTTAAGTTTGCAGATTTCTTGGCTCGCTTGATTATAGTAGTTCAAACACATTACTTAGATTTGATGCATGCTTTCCCAGATAAACCAATTAAGAAAAAAACTGTTTTTGTTTTCTCTTATGATAAGTCAGGTTATATTTTAACCTATTACAAACCCTCAGGTGCAGAAGGGTATCAACTTAAACTTTTCCGAACTACTGCAAAAACTGAGTTTATAACCAACAGTAAAAATTACCGAAACAAAGCGAAAAATGATTTTTAAATGTTAATTCTCGTATGAAAGATAAGTCCTATGAACTGCAGTTTGCAGAGGGTGATGGTAATGGTAGTTGGATTTTTTTGAAGAGTTAGACCCTATTACAGAAAATGCATTGGTTATATGAACTTTACAATGATTTGACTTGGTTTGGTAGAGCTTATGATTCAGAAGAGGCTTTATTAGAGTTAATTCAGAAAAGTTACTATCCACTAGCTAAACAATTAGGGTTTTTTTCAAGAAGTCAGTATAACATCAGTTTACAGATTGTAGCTGAGAAGTTACATTAGAGGTATAAATAGTGAACCAAAGTGATTAACTTTGGTTTTTCTTCTTGCATTTTTTTCTTGAAGCAGTGCTATAATAAAAGCAAATACCTCGTAAATTGGGGAAATTTAGACTTTTAGAAGGTAAATAATAAACTATGAATAATAAAATTAAATTATTGTCTATTTCTGCTCTTTTCAGTTTTAGCTTTAGGGTTTCAGTACACAAGTAGCTCACGCAAGCATTCAAACAGACACGATTGATGAGAAGTGGGGCAAACCTACTTTTAGTTTATGGTGGCAGTTTAACAGATGCTCAGGGTAGAAGAAGTTAATAAATCTTTCAACGTAAATGATGTATCTAAAGTGAAGCGCCAAGTGGTTTCTAACAAAGATTACGCTAAGTATATGAACGAGTCAGAAACTTCGGATTTATCTTTAATTTCTTCAACTTTAGTTGCTAAACAAGATAAGGGTAAAGGTATTACAGTTAAAATTGTGACTCCAGAGAACATCACACGTGTAACTGAGACTCAATATCGTAACGCTGCAATTACGGCAGGGGCAACGGACTTAGCGATTGAAGTTTCTGCACCTGTAAAAGTAACAGGAGAGTCTGCACTTGTTGGGGTATCTAAAGCCTTGGAAGCGAACGGACAAGAAGTTGATGCAAAACGTACTGAGATTGCAAATCAAGAGATTTCCACAACTGCTCAAATTGCTGAGGCTAATAAGTCTACAAAAAGGTTTTTGATAGTCAATTATTGGATAATGCTTTGATTCAAATTAAGACAGAGTTAGCTAAAGAGAAACAAGGTAAAGGTCAAATTGCTGATGATAAGAAAGTTGAACAAATTGTTAAACAAGCTTTAAAGGATAATAAACTAGAGGGTATTATTTCTGATGAGCAAGTCTCTCAATTGGTTCAATTTGCTAAGGGTTACCAACAAACTTCTGCGGTTGACTCTAAAGAGGTACTTAATCAATTAGGTGATTTGAAAGATGCTATATCTGAGAGCGTAGGTAAATTCTTGAAGTCTGCTGAGGAACATGGTCTTTGGGATAAGGCGTATCGTGGGTTTCTTCTTTATGGGATTCATTGGTTAGTGCTTTTTCATTAAGAACTTTTTAATTTAATACTTTTAATTTAATAATGTAGAAGTTGAATTGACTTCTACGTTTTATTTTTGTTTAATATTGACTTTTTATATGTTTTTGTGTTACAATATCTTTATAAATTTTTTTACAAGATTAAAGGAGGTATAATTATGGTTAATGCTACTTATATGTTTCAAGATCACCCAATGTTAGAACTTCAATTTAAAAAGGGACATTTAGTTTCATCTAAAAAAGACAGGTTATATTGCTCCTCTACCTCATGCAAATTACCCACTTCAGTTAGACTTGAAAGATTTAGAAAGTTTCTTATTTGAAAGACGTATTGCATCAGGGAGACCTTATCGTAATAAACGGTATTTTAATGGAGAAAAATCTAACTCCATTTGATGAGCTACGTTATCATAAAGGTGCCGACTTAGATGATGAGTGTTGGTTGAAGTTTGAGGGGGACTCAACTACTGCTAGTGATTTATTTGGAGAAAACTTATGGGCAGTTTAATAAGTCAAAGTCCAAAAGGAAATCAGCCGAAGTGGGCAGATTCGGAGTATTTTTATAAGCAAGATAATTTTTCCGGGTGAATCTTTTATCTGAGTATATTTGTTCTTTATTCTTGGAGTCTTCTAATTGCGATATTCCTTTCTTAACTTATAGATTAACACAACCTTATGTAACTAAGTCTCCAAACTACAAACCTAGGTTTACAATGTTACCTTTTGAACGTTTAGTTGCTATCTACTTAACAGAGACAGGTTATAAGTCACACCTTAGAACCTATAAAGAGGGTGTTATCAATTATTGGTATAAACAATTTTGGATGAGACATTCTGCAGCAGAGCGTTTAAAATTTGTTCTTACGGTGTTTAATTATTTTGGGGATATCTGAGGATGAATCTTTAAAATATTTAACTTATATGGTTGAACTAGACACTTTGGTTTTTAAATATAGACCGACATTTTTAACAATTTTGGATTGATGTACGACTATAAAGAAAAAAACGATATAAACCTATGTTTTTTTATTTGATAACGGTTTGTCTCTATGTGTTGGTGAAGGTCAATTAGGGTTCTCTAAAAAGATATGACAGATTTACGAAAAAGTTAAAATGCAACCTTTTAGCTCTCGATTGTCTAGTAACAGGAGACGTATTACCTCCGTTTAAGTTCCCCTTCGATGTTGTTCGTTTTGTAGATTTAGTTAAAGGTTCTTTTTCCGTTTGGGTTGGAGTATTTAAAGTCTTCAACACAGTACATAGTCTTTAAACATAGATTGAGAGTTGAATATGTTAAAGATTGTAATGAGGTTGATATTTTGGAGTATTTAACTAACTCTGGGTTGTAATAGGTTTAATTTATGAGTTTCTTTTACACTATTGACTGTAGGTTTTGTTCTTGGTCTGATTTTAAAAAGTTATTAAGAAAAAGCCTACGTTTTATTTTTTTCAGTTGTAGTCGCTTTTTGGACTTATTACTTATTTACTACAACTCTTCCACATCTTATAAAATAAAAAAAGTCAAGGGTATCTTACCTTGACTTTTGTTTTATTTGTGTTAAATTATTTCTATTAAATGTAGGAGTAAACACGTTGATTTACTTAGAGTCTAAAGGTTTATGAAAAGGTGGAATTTAACTAAAGTGCTTTAAACGCTGAATTTAGTATATTAAAACCTTGGCAAAAATTTAAAATAATTAGAAGTAGTTAAGTATAAAAATCTTGACTACTTTTTTTCTTCTGTGTTAAACTTACTCAAGTAGAAACAACTTTTTTTCTTGTTATTGTTGAGGAAGAGGTTGTTTTAGACGTTAGTAAGTGGGTACATTGGAGTATCTGCTAAGAACTTTTTAGGAAAGGACAAAGTATATATGTCATTTAATAGAGAAACTAAAGCATTTGGTTCAATTAGACGCTACAAAGGCTACGGTGCTTGTGGTGTTATTCTTGGGTTAGCTGCTTTAAGTATTGCTATGAACACAGGTGTAGTTAGTGCTGACGAAGTAAAAGCTAACGAACCTAAGTCAGAAGTCTCAGGTGAGGTTAAAGAATCTACTATTAAGAATGAGACTCCTACAGGAAATGCCTCAACTAACTTAAGCGAGGCAGCAGGTTCTATTTCTGAAAATCAGAAAGCTGATCTTGGAAGTGAGGGTAAAGTAACGGGTGAAGTTCCTGTTACTATTGACCATACAGAAGTTCAAGAAGAAGCTAAAAAAGCAGAAGAAGTTGGTGTAAATGTAGTCCAAGATAAAACTAAAGTAGCTCCAACAACTGCAACTGCAGAAGATACTGCTAAAGCAGTTAAATCTATCTCTGCGGAAGAAACTAAAAAAGCAGAAGAACTTGAATCTACTGCAACAGCTCACTCAACTGCAACTTCTCAGTGGGCAGAAGAAAAGAAATCTACTGTTGCATTCAACCATGATTTAGACCAAGCGCATCTTAAAGCAGTTGAATCTTATAATGATTTCATCAAAACTTTGGATGACGACACTGCAGCTGTAGTTGCTCGATACAAAGATGCAATCATTAAAGTATCTGAAAAAATTCAAGATACTGCAGATGGTACAACAATTGAGGGGTATCAAGCTTACGTTCGCTCTCTAGCTGAACAACAAGGTCTTAACAAAGATGCAATCAAAGAATATTTAGTTAAGAAAGCTGACTATAACCAAAAAAATTAGCTACTTATTCTGAGACTGTAGTTCATAACCTTAGCAACTCTGCTCGTATTGAAGCTGAAAACACGGCAAAATCTCAGTCAGTAGATGCAGAAAACACTCGTCTTTCTACATCAGCTCAAAAAGTAATTGAAGATAATACTTCAAATCTAATTCAGTTGTTGCTGAGAATAACCGTCTATCTACTTCAGCTAAAACTGAAAATGAACGTCGCTCTAACTCAGCAAAAGCAATAGAAAACGACAATATTGCTAAATCTAACTCAGCTAAAGCTGAAAATGATAAACGTTCTAATTCAGCCAAAGTTGAAAAATGAGCGTCGTTCTAACTCAGCTAAAAGCTGTTGAGAATGATAATATAGCTAAGTCTAACTCAGTTATCAAAGAAAATGAGCGCCGTTCTAACTCAGCTAAAGAAGAAAACGAAAAACGTTCTAATGCAGCTAAACAGAACTTAACAAATGAACATGACCGTTCTCTTGCAGCAGACAAGGAAAATGAACGTCGTTCTAATCAAGCTAAAGCTGAGACTGAACGTCGCTCTAATTCTGCTAAAGCTGAAAACGAAAAACGTTCTAATGCAGTTAAAAAGGTTGAAGATGACAACCGTACTAAATCATTATCAGCTAAAGCTGAAAATGATAAACGTTCAAACTCTGCTAAAGCTGAAACAGCTAAACGTTCACAATCTGCAGCAGCGGAAAAATACTAGAAGATCCAACTCAGTAAAAGCTGAAAATGATAAATTATCAGCTAACTACAACAGTTCAATGGCGCTTACCGTACTGCAAAAAGCTAAGTACGATAAAGAAAAAGCAGATTACGACCGTAAACTTGTCGAGTACAACAAGCAAAAAGTACAAGGTCAGGTTAAGGGAGTTAAAGTTATCGGTAACTTTGACGAATCTAAACGTGGTAGTACAGATTATTACTCTAAATTAACTGCAATCTTTGATCCTACTATTAAAGACCTTGAAGTTGTAGATGGTGCACTAGGTGCTGGTAAGTCTACAAGAATTACCTTAGATAAAGGTTTCAAGCACGATGCAAATCAAGATAAAGGTTTGTATGACAGAACTAAACAAAGAGATAAGGACTATAACGGGGAAGTAATTACAAATATTACTAAAGGTGCAGTTCTTACTGTTCATAACATTGGTCGAACAAAGTCAGGGAAAAACAATTTCTGCAAGGCTTACTTCAACTTCTGATGCAGTACCTGAACATAAAATCAAGGGTAATCCTAACACTTATGCAAGATTTAATCTTTGGTGGCAAACTAGTGGATTAGCTCAAGGAACTGCCCCACTTGGTTTTGATGCTTATAACTACATTAACCCAGATTTTGATATTCAATACATTGATGAAGCAACTGGTAAACCTCTTAACTTAGGTTTAACATCTGTTTACCTAGATATTGACTATCAACAATCAGTACGTCATACTTATGGTGATAAAACCACAGGTATCGTAGTAAACCCTAAAGGATCACTTGTTAAAGAAACAACTGTTCGTGGTCAAAAGTATTGGGAGGGTATCAAAACTCAAGGTACATGGGAATACGATGATGCTTCAGGTTTAAACCGTTATAAAAAAGGTAGCCCTATCTATACTAACGTGGAAGACGAAAAAGGTGTTCCAGAAGGTTCTATCCTAAGTGTAGGTTATGGTTCTAATCAACATCTTTCTTACTTACAAAATGCTACTTGGTCTTTAAACCCATACTCTGAGTCTGCTTCTAAAAATTACAAAACTTGGTGGAACCAATGGAATGCTGACCACGGTAAACCAGCAGATAATGATTTTACAATCTATCAAAGTGGTTATACTTTCCATTTGTGGGGTGGTAAATCAGTAGTTAACGTACTTGTACCTCCAACCCCTCCAAAAGAGCCTACAAAACCTACACCTCGTAGGGATGATGCTAAACCAGCAACTTACACTCCAGCAACGTACACTCCAGTAACTTTCAAACCTACTACACCGCCTAAGTATGTTCCAGTAACTTACAAACCAGCGACTTATGAGAAGGTTCCTTATACTCCAGGTACGCCTATCCCTTATGTTCCAGTAACTTACGAAAAGGTTACTTATACACCAGGAAATACTGACTGGAAACCTGTAAGTTATGAAAAAGTAAGTTTCACTCCAGGAGATACATCTTGGACTCCAACAGGTTACACTCCTGTTAAGTTTACTCCTAAAAATACTGACTGGAACCCAGTTCCTTATACTCCAACTCCTTACGTTCCAGAGAAACTTGTAGAAGTTCCTAAAGAGCCTCAATTAGACCTTACTAAGTTGACTGCTCCAAAGGACCCAGAATTCCACAAGATTCCTAAAGAACCAAAAGTACCTACTGTTCGCTATCATTTAACTTCATTAAATGAAAATACTCCAGTAGAGAAAGAAGTTCGCAACGAAGAGGGTACTGATATCAATAACGATTCAGTAGCTAAAAACTCTACAAACCACTTCATCTTGAAGCCTAAAGCTTTGCCAGCAGGACGTCCTACTACAACTAGTATCGTCATGTCAGATAATATCGCTAAGGGTATCGAGTTGGATATTGCAGGTATGCAAAAAGCGAACAAGTCTTATGACATTTCTTACAATAACTTAACTCGCTTGCTAGAGGTTAAGGGTACAGAATCAGAATACGCAAAAGCAAATGCTGACCGTACTGTTCCTTACACTCCAACAGCATTCACAATTATCTACAAAGTATTGAATGATGGTGCAACTTACGAAAACGTATTTAAGTTTGACATCAACGGTGGTTCTGAAGGTAAAGACCCTAATGGTTATACTTCTTATTCTAATAAAGTAAGAATTCATACACCAGGTTCTCCAGAAAATCCTCACGACCCAGAAAATCCAAGTGGTAAACACAACCACAAAATTCAGCCAGTTAAGAATAATACAAACAAAGACGGTAAGAACATCAACAACAAAGAGCTCTTACAATCTGATGTGAACTATTATGTAGCTGAGTGGGATTTAGACCAATACATTAAGGATAAATCTTCTAAGTCTGCTATTGCAAAAGGTTTTGCTTACCTTGAAAATTATCCAGAAGAAGCAGTAACACCTCTTGTAAAAGAGTATTACGCAGTAACTTCTAAAGGTGAAAAACTTGGTAAAGATGAGTTAGACTTCTACGAAGTTGATTCAACTAAACTTGCAGAGTTACCAGAGAAAGTTCAAACTATCATTAAAGGTAGTGGTATCGATGTATCTAAATTTGGTAAGTTCCAACTTTGGGTAGCTAAAGACCCTCAAGCATTTTACGATAAGTATGTGAAGACTGGTCAAGATATTTTCTTCCACATGCCTATGTCAGTAAATGTTGGTTTCACAGGTAAGTATGAAAACCAAACTTACCAAATTGACTTTGGTAATGGTTACTACGGTAATGTAGTTAAAAACAATGTACCTAACTTGACACCTAAGAAGGATGTAGTAGTCGATAGCACTTCTGTAGATAATCAAACTATTAACTACGGTCAAGAGTTTGATTACTTGCTCAAAGGGGCTAAGTTACCTTCTAACCGTGGTAGTCATCTTTGGGAAGTTCGTTTCTTGGATGATTATGATGAAACAGGTGACAAGTACCTAGGGTATCAAGCTATTGCTTCAACTAATATCACAGTAACTACTTTAGAAGAAGTGAAAGCTGATACTAAAGCAACAGAAGAAGTTACTTTAGAAGATGGTACTGTTATTAAAGTTGGAGAAGTTATCCGTAAAGGTTCTAAGGTTCGTAGAACTCGTACTTACAAAGCAGGTGACGACTTAACTAAATTCACGGATTCTGTTCTTGATGAGAAAAAATGGTGTAATCACTGTTTCATTTAAAGAAGAGTTTCTTAAAACAGTAGAAGATAGTTCTGAGTTTGGTGCTGATGTTAAACTTCACATGAAACGTATTGCTTACGGTGAGTTTGAAAATACTTATGTGAACCGAATTAACGGAGTAGATTATGTGTCTAACACCGTTAAAAACGAATACACCAGAGCCTCCTAAACCAGAAGAACCTAAGAAACCACAGTTACCTAATACTGGGGAAACGGAAACTGCGGCAAGCATCTATCGCAGGGTATGGTTTACTTGCTTTTTAGCTAGTCTTTCATTGCTTGGAACTACTAAGCGTAAAGATTCTGAGGAATAATAAATTTAAGAGAGAGAGAGAATTTTCGGTTCTCTTTCTTTTTATTTTTACTTGCAAACTTGGACTTATTTTGTTATTATGTAGATTGTAATAAAGTTCAAAGATTTTATGATAATAAAAAAACACTTGACTTATTAAAAATTATTTTTGGTATAATAGTATTATCAAAAATAGAAAAAGAGGATTTCATTTATGAAAAAAACAACTTATTGTAACTACTATCGCAGCGGGAAGTTTGCTAGGTTCTGTAACTACTGTTGGAGCGCAAGAGCAAGCAACTAATATTACTAAACCAACAAGTGACGCACCTATTACAACAGAAGTTAAGTCTGTGGAAACTACTACAGTTGCTAAACCGGTAACCAAAGAAGAGGTTCCTGCAGCTAAAACTGAATCTGTTAAACCTATATCACAACAAGATGTTGATGCTGCTAAAGAAGCTTCAGATAAATCTAACCAAGATGTAGCTAAACAAAAAGCAGTTGTTTCAGAAAAACAAAATCAACTACAAGATGCTGAAAAAACTGCTACAGACCTTAAAACTCAGGCTAAGGAAGTTGAATCTGTTACACCTGAAAAGGTAGTTGAAGCTAAGTCTGACGCAGATGCTAAAGCCAAAACAGTTACTTCAGCAGTAGAGTCTGTACAATCTGCTGAAAAATCTGTATCTTCAACTTCTGAAAAAGGTCGCTACTCAAACTGAAGTAGTGTCTAACGCTGAAAAGACTGCAACGGCTACTGCTGAAAAGGTTGATAACGCTCAGAAGAAGGTAGATTCTCTATCAACTACTACAGATATTACCAAACTTGAAGGTGATGTTTATGGACTAACTAACCAAGTGACTGTAGACACTAACGCAGTAAATACTGCTCAAGGGAAGCTTGACGAAGGTAATAAAGCTATCGCAGACAAAGAGCAGGCTATGAAGGACGCTCAGAAGAAAGTAGATTCTCTTGAAGCTACTCTTAAAGAAAAAGCTACTATTCTTAACAACGCTAATTCTACTCGCACTCAGAAAGAAGAAGCCCTTAATTCATCCAAAGCCGACCTTAACAGTGCTAAAGAGGAATTGAAAGATGTCACAGAGGGTATCTATAACATTAACTTAGGCTCTGAGTATGTTTCTCTTCTTAAAGAATATTTTGCGAATCCAAGTAAGGAACTTTCAGATAAATTAAAAAGCACTTGCTTTTAAAGAGTATGAAAAGTTTGGTAAGATTACTTTCGATAAAAAATGGTGAAGTCTATCGTTATGATTTAGTTTACCCTAAAGAATCTAAGAAAGACCTAGCTACAAAGGTAAACATCAATAACCTTGATTATAATACTCGTAAAGAGCTTTCGTTGTTCGCAGCTGATCTTATCAACCAAATCCGTAAACAGTTTGGTACAGAAGATGTAAAAGTTACAGAAGATTCAGTTCGTATTGCTGATGAAGTTGCTCGTAACTCTAAAGAAGAGTACGGTCATGACTTTAACGCCTTAAATAAGGTAGGAAAAGAAAATGGTGTTCTTCTTGGTGAGTTGGCAGGCTTTAGTGATGACCCTGCTACAACTCTAGCAGACCTTAAGAAACGTATCTATGATGATGTCTTGTCTATGTTATTCGATGACGCTCATGCTGAATGGGGACATGCAACTAGCTTGTCTGGGGTATTGCCTCAAAACCCTAATGAGGGGTACATGCAGTACACTGGTCTTGGTTTCCGTTCTAATCCTACATTCACATCTGTAATCCATTACATTAAGATTTCAGATAATATGATTTCTGCTAAATCTAAGTTCGACAAAACTAAGGTAATCTCTGCTCCAAGCACATCTGAAAAAGTTGCACAACTTCAAGAAAATGTAAAATTGGCTAATACAGGTTATCTTAACGCCTACAAAGAGCTTGAAGATGCTAAAAATGATGTATATCTTGCTAAGACTGGCTACGGTAAAGTTGACTACGAACTCTTCACAGCTCGTAACCTCCTATCTGACATTCGAATGAATAAGGTGGACATTACATCTCTTGAAACTAAACTTGCAGAAGCTAAAGACCAATTAGCTAAAGATACTCAAGCTTTGCAAACCGCTAAAGAAGTTCTTGCAATCGCTAAATCAAACGCAGAAGATGTTGCTATTGCTCTTAAACAAGCAAAAGCTGAACTCAAAACTGCTAAGTCTGAAAACGCAACAGCTAACGAAGTGCTTTCAACTGCTAAAAATGAGTTAGCAGTCTTTACTAAAGCTAAAACTGTTGCAGAAATGGCTTTAACAAAAGCTAACAAAGAGCTTGATTTTGCTCGTAACGAGTCTAAAGAAGCTACTAAGAAGTTCAATTTACTGAACTCAGCCTTTACTAACAAACCTAGTGTCCTTAAAGACTTGAGTACTAAACTTGCTAATGTAGAAGCAAAAATTGCAACTATTCGTGCTGAGTTAGAAACTGCTAAGGAAGAGTTGACTCGCCTAGAGGGTATTTCTAAAGCTAAGGAAGAAGACTACCTCAAAGTTAAGTCTTTGAAAGACACTCAAGATAAAGCAGAAGCAGAAGCTAAAACGACTTAAAGAACTTCAAGAAGCGGAAGTTAAACGTTTGCAAGCCTTGAAAGACAAAGAAGCTAAAATTAAGGCTGACGGTGGTGTTGTAACACCAGTATTCGATGCTAGTGGTAAATTGGTTGATTACACAGATGGACGTGTTCAAGACACTAAACAACTTACAGTAAATACTGCAACTAAGTTTACTCAGTCTGAAGGTTCTAAAACTGCAAGTGCGCAACTCCCAGAAACAGGAACTGCAAGTTCTACTTGGGTATCTGCATTGGGTATTGCTTTGGCAAGCGTTGGTTTCGTTGGTTTTGGTCTTAAACGTAAAGAAGAAAAATTAAAACTTACTGACTAAGGTGATATTAAAAGAGAGGAATATCCTCTCTTTTGTTTAGTTTATCTGATTTATTGACAAAAATAGCGAATTTATAGTAAAATGATAAAGATAGAAATGAGGTTTCAAGTGGTAATTTATAATGTAAATTTAGGTATAGGGTTAGCATCGAGTGGTGTAGAATATGCACAGGCTTATAGATACTCTGCATTGAAGTCTTTAGGAGTTGAGCAAAAGTATATCTTTTTAGACTTCACCTCGGTATCTACTGTTTATCAGTTGTGTGATAATATTGGGGTAGACAGTAAAGATGTCTTGTGGTTCTATGATATTTTTATTAGGGAGAAAGACACATCCAAGCTCTCTTACTGAATCGGATTTAAAACGTATGTTTTCAAGTTATGAATTAGAAAGAGTAGGGTCTAACCTTAAATTTAAACTGTTGGAACAAACTTATGTATTAGCCTATGAAGATGCTTTAAATAAAGGGTTTTACAATAGGTTAGAGTATGTTCATAACTATTGTTTGGTTCGTAAAGATTATTACTCAGAGAAATCTCTTTATTGTTCCGAGTATTATACTCCAGTAAATAATGTAGCTAAACTCTATAAGCGAGTTTTCTATAAAGACTCTCTTAGTGTTTTGGAAGAATACGTGGGTGGTTCTTTAGGTTCTTCTTTTCTATATGAGGGGGTTTATTACCCAAGCAAAGAGAAGTTATTCCAAGTGTTCTTAGAACGTTTGAATTTAAGTTCTGAGGATATGGTTATTTTGGATAGGTCGACAGGTACGGCAAAAGCTGTATTTGGGTTGAAGAACAGAGTTCCCTTTAAGTTGGTCGTAGTAGTTCACGCAGAACACTTTGTACATGAGGGTGTAACTGAGCAGGGTATCTTGTGGAACAATTACTATGATTATCAATTTAGGAATAAGCACCTTGTAGATGCCTTTATTTGTTCTACTGAGTTACAGTCGAGTATTTTAAGAGAGCAGTTACAATTAGGTTCAGATAAGGTAAAAACTATACCAGTTGGGTTCTTAGAATCTGTAAAGGGTGGTTTAGAAAAGAGATAAACATAAGTTTATTACAGTTTCTCGTTTATCTGATGAAAAGCATTTAGATACTATGGTTCAAGCCTTTGCTAAAGTATGTAAACAACACGACCTTTATTTAGATATTTATGGTGAGGGTGGAGAGCGCTCTAAATTAGAATCCTTAATTATAGAGTTGGGTATTTCTGACTATGTAAAACTGAAAGGACATCAAACTTTAGAGGGTATATATGAAAATTACTCAACTTATCTATGTGCATCCTCTGGTGAGGGGTTTGGTTTATCTTTATTGGAAGCAGTAGGTTCCGGATTGTATGTAAGTGGGTTCAAGGCTAATTATGGTACACCTACGTTCACAAAAAGAGGGTATCACAGGTTTTCTTTTAGACTTACCTCAGGATAATAATTATTTAAGTGAAGACATTTTAGTTTCTTTTTGCAGATATTATTGAAAGAAGTTACTTAGCTGACTTAGATAGAGCTAAGGTTTATGAGTTAGCTAGTGCTTATTTAAAGGATTCGGTTGTGAAGTATTGGAAGGAATTTTTTTAAATGATTAATTTGTTTCAGACGTATACTCAAGATGCGTGGGATATTCACTATACTCAATTAAGACAAGGTAAAAACTACCCAACTATTGTGATTGAGGATGATGGGTTTTTACCTAGTGATGTTGATTCTATTTATCATTTTTTAGGGTATAATACGTGTGAGTATAGTCCTTTGCATTTGAATAATTTGACTTTACCTCTTGCTTATGAGGTTGAGCGTGAGGGTGCAGACTTCTTTATTATGTCTAATGATATGATTGTAGGGAGAGTTATTTTACAAGGCGAGCCTATAGAACGGATTGTAAAAGAGGTTTGGTGGTTAGATTCCAAAGGGTATCCTTACAAGAAAGATTATTACAATCAGTATGGTTATTGTTTTAAAGTGGAGACTTACGTAACAGATTTGGGTTTAGTTTCTACTAGTTATTACTCTGTAAGTGGAGAGGTACTACTAGATGAGAACCATTTAGTAGGTTCTATTTTATATAAAAATCGACTTTATTTGAATAAGTTATCCTTGTATAACAAATGTCTTTCTGAGCTGGGTTATTCTAAGGAACCTATAACGTTTAATCACTTAGGTACACCATTAGAGATTGTTTTATCTAGTTTAGAGAGTGGTCATGAATTGATTTTTCCAAGAAGAAGTGTCTGTTAAGTCTATACCGGAGAATTTACAGTATGTTATTCATAATTCAGACAAGATAAGTATAAGTGTAACAAATAGGTCTACTTATAGTATTTTTAGAGAATATGTGTAAGGTTCAATTTATGATGTTGTTGGTTCCTAGTAAGTCTGAGTTAGGTTCTGTTAATGAGGTTTTAATAACTACGCAAACGGATCAACTAACTTCTGTTGAGGATTTTGTAGAGCAGTTACCAGATTTAGAGTTTCATATAGCTGCACCCTACTCAGATGTCTAGTAGTTATTTGATTTAAACAAATATTCAAATGTTCATTTATATCCAAATATATCTAGTGAAAAACTTAGATGAGTTATTTAATAAGTGTGGTTTATTTTTAGATATAGCTATGTCGCCTACTGTATTTGATGCTAATCGAAGAGCTTTTGGAAAAATAATCTATTACGTGTAGGTTTGATTGGAGTATCTACGGGTAACTATATTTCGGACGATAATCTTTACTCTGTGAAGTCTTTTAGATAACTTGATTGAGTACTTAAGAGAAGTTACTTCACGGAAGATAAATTACAGACTGCTATCTCAGATGAGAATTTAGAATTAGGTCTTAAAAATGGATATATAAGCCCCTAATTTCGATTCTAGCGAGTTTAAAGTTTGAGGTAGGTAAATAATATAACGTAAGATTAAAGCTCGTTAGAGGGGTTTTAAAAATACGTTTAGAGAGGGTGTATAGTTTTATGAGTAAAAAAACTTAAATATTATGACTTATTCTCGTTTTTAAAAAGTAGGGTTTATGGTTTTTATCTTAGGTTTATCTTTTCTTTGGCACTTTTATATTATAAAAAGACTTCTGAGCGTGATAATTATAATCGAACTGTAAGTCAGTTCACACAATCTAGTGTGAGTGAAGTGATAAATAAAATTGACAGAGGAGAGAACTTTTATCTGTTTATAGGGTATCTTCATGTCCGGATTGTCAAAAGCTTTGCAAAAGAAACTAGAGGTTAATTTGCAAGATAAAGGGATTGATTTCAAATCAGTTTATTATATAGGTTTTGATAGTGTGGATGATTTCAGAGGTTTTTCTGATGCAGATTTTGAAAGATTAACTGAAGGTTCAGAGGGTATTCCTATTTTTTTAGGAGTGTTTCTAATCGAAAATTAAACAAAGAGTATGTTGAACCCGGTGATTTGGGTGCTTATTTAGTTGGTAAATAATTAGTAAGTAGGTTTCTTGCCTACTTATTTTTAGTTGAGTAATGCAGGGAATAGTTAGTAATGCAAACAGATAATAGTGAAATAATAATTGAGAGGTGTTTTAAATATGAGTAAACAGACATTATCAGCATTAGGTCAAATGGCTTTAGCTTTACCAGCGATGCATGGTCAAAAACAATTTGGAGTTGGGTATCACATGGTCTCCAGTGCCTAGAACTTTCTTAGAGTCAGGAGCTTTAGTTCAAGGTACTGACGTAACTATTCAAAGTATTTTAGATAATGAAGACTACTTCAAGTACTATTATGTGGATGATAAATTGGTTATTGCTTCTATTGACTTCAATAGAGCTGTGCAAGCGTATGAGTATTTAACTAAAGACACAGAACTGCGTAAAAAAGCATTAGAGAGTAGAAAGAAAACTGTAGCTGCTTTTCAGAAATTTTTAGAGAAGTTAGCTAAACAACCTTTAGGAACGAAACAAGAGATTGGTATTTACTGTACAAACTCGTTACCACAAGCTACTAAATTGAATGGTGATAAGATTCCGGCTTTTGCAGTTGATTTTCAAGCTCTTGCAAATTTAATTTCTAACATTTTAGGGATGAGTGATTACAACTTGGTAGTTGAACTAGGTGGTCATAAACTTCCTTTGGCAGTGGAAACTTTTGGACTTCCAAACAAGCAAAACTTAGTGGGTGCAGAGATGACACGTGATAACAATGCTTTAGTGGTTACAGTTTATTTGGAACCAAGAGATTAAAGTGAGGTGTAGTTGTGTTTAGTGAGGATTTAGAAAAAGGTACTTTAGGTTCAGAGTCTGAGTATCAGAGTATAACTCCGTATACTACAAGCTCTTTGTTTATGGATAAAATCTTTGAAAGAGAATTTAAACAAGTTATAAGTCATATTAAGTCTTTAAGTCCGAGTGTATTTGGTTTACATCATTTGGATTTGGTACAAAGTCCTATTGCATCGGAGTTGTTAACTTTTGTAAGAATTAAAGGCTTGAGTTCTGATAATTTATTTAAAGAGTTAGAGGATTGTGAGTTTGTTTATGTTTCGACTAAGAAGGAGTTTAGTGAAAGTGGTTTTTTAGCTTTCTCTAAACTGAATCTTGACAACCTCAAGGCACCGAAAGGGTATCGTTTAGTTGCTTGTGCTAGTGATATAAAGATACCGAACGGGTATGTCAGCCCTGACCCTCAGATTGAATATGTAGGTCAAGATGAGGTTTTAGAGGGGTTTAGTTTACAGTATTTTTGGATTTCTGAGGACTTTCTTTATAGGCAAGAGACAGAAGTAGTTACTGTGTCTTTAAAGAGGGTGTCTGATCATTTAGGTGGCTTGTCTGTAATTTTTAACGAATGGTGTTACTTTGTATTTAGTTGTACAAGACCGTTCAAGAATGCGTAATACTGAGACAAAAAACATTTATTACGTAGGAACTAGCGTTGATGAGTGTAAACAGGAGATTACTGCTATGTATAACCGTTTAGTAGAATTAGATTTAGCATTTCCAAGAGAAGATTACACTATACAGAAAGAGACAGCGGGTATTGTATCAACTGTAAGTTTAGTTTCTAAGGATTTAGAACCTACGATGGATTTAGACCTTATTGCATTTGAAGTATCTATGTCAGAAGAGGAGTAAAAATTGAATGAGTAGAGAGTATTTAGCCTTGTTAGAGTTTCCAAGAGAATCGAACTCTGAGTTAGTTGGTTATTCTTTGGTTAGTTATAGTTCAGAAGGGGGTATTTTACATTTTAGATTGAAACAATTAGCACGTCATGTAGCTATTGATAGTTATTCAGATGATGCAGTTGTAAGCATTTTTGATACAACACCTTTAAGTTTTAGTGTATCCCCAGAGAGGTTTGTTAGATACATTTCCAATAACTCAGACGTGTTGGATAAAAAAGAGTTTCGAGCTTTAAGTGTTATTTTTAAAAACAGTGTTATCAATTAGGTTATGACTTAGATTTCCTTAGATTAACTTCTGTTTTAGAAGAAAAAGTAAGCTATGAACAGTGGAAGACAATTTTACGGTTATTATCTAGAGGTGATGATACATTTGAAGAGTGGGGTGTAACTTATGGTAGTGCGTAAATCGGTTGGTGAGATTGAAGATAACTTAATAGATGGGGGAGCTAGACTTCTTTCTGAGTTTGAGAGTTTAGCAGACCTTGGGGTAACTAACCCTAAGCAAGTTGTCTGTATACACTTTAAGAGTAAAGACAGATATGGTTTTTACATGCAATCCGGTAAGAAATTAAAGTCGTTTAGCGTACCTACTGCCTTTATTGATAAAGGTCGAGTTTTAAATGAACAAGTTTTAAAACACATTAAAGAGAGTGGGTTATACTTTGTTGAAGAGGGTGATAGTAAGCTAAAAGTTCCCACTTTGGCTCGTTCAGTAAGTTCTGTATTAAAGAATTTCCAAGGCTCACAATACCCAGTGGTATCTTCTTACGTTCGTTATTTCTCTTCTGTATTTACAGAAGAACAGAGACGTCTTCTTTCTAGATGGTTTCTTCAAGATGGTTTTTATGAAGAGGGTTTAAAGCGTATTGAGTTGAATTTGAATACGGATACAGACTATTTTAGAGCTAAGGCAGCTAAATTAGCTACTTTAATGGGTGGTGGAACGTGGTATTTCAAAGAGCTTAACTATTATGAGACTGGAGGAAAGTGTACTTTAGGGCATGATATTAAGTGGGAGTTCGTAGCAGAAGAGGAAGCAACTGGAGAGAAGTTGAGTTTCGGTGTAGACTGTGTGCAAGACTTCTTTAACGTTGAAGGTCAAGTTCAGAATCAATTAGTTCGTTTTAGAACTAGGTACTTTAATGAAATGTTGACTTACTCTTATGCTTATAGTCAACAGTTGGGGTATCAACAGAATTTAGGCATTGGGTTACCAGTTTTATGGAATGTTTTGGTTGAAAAAGGTTTCCTTAAACCTACACCTAAGCTTGAGTACTTGTTAAAATTTGTAAATGAATTTAACGCTTTGAAACTTCCATTACCTAACAGTTTACGTATTCATTTCTTAAAGGAAATGGAGGAACAAAGAGCCTATCGTCTAAGATATAACTTTATGGATAATACCTTTGGTGCAGTTTCTTTGTATAATATGTATATTCTTTTAGGAGAGTTTGTACCTAGTGTTGAGGGTGACTTAGCTGAGAATGGTGCTTGGTCAACTGTTAGAACTTCTATTGTTAGTGAGCATGGTTTACTATTGACGGATAAAGAACTAATTCTAACATTTTTAGAGCATGGTTTCTTTACCTCTGTTAAAGAGTTCGCAAGTACGAAAGACGCTTATAAGGATTTAGTTTTTGAGACGTTGGCTAATTCAACTACCGAGTTTGATTTCCAAAGTACTTACAACAAATTAGTTTGGTTCTCTGATATTCAAAATAACAGAACAGGTAAGGAAATCCCACGAATAGTAGGTGGTGTGATGTATACTAAGTACAGTTCACCTCAGTACTTTGGTTATGGTTCTCAAAGTTTCCCATCTAAAGATGGGAAATTAGAAATAAGTGCAGAGAAACTAGATAAATACTATGAGGGTATCTTAAGTTTAGGTGTTAAGTTAGAAGATATTATGTCTGTTTATAAATTATTTGTGAAGAAATTGGAAGAGCAAAGGTAATAATCAAGATAAATAATTCTTTATAAGCTAAGTCTTGCTTTTTACCTCTAAATATGTTAAAATTGAGAAAATGTAGTTTAGAGGTTCGAAATTTGTTAGTAAGAAGTCGTCCGTTTATAGCGGGTGTTGAGTTTATATTGGGTTCTAAGGTGTATACCTTAGCTCATCGCAGTCATACTTTAATTAAAAGAGAGTCTTTAGAGGATTTAAAGAGCGATAGTATTATACGCTTTAAACCCGTTAAAATTCTTTCAGCTTTGTACTTAAAAGGTGTTTCTACTACGGTTTCGTTGACTGAGTATACGGAAACTTATGGTGCTCGTGAGGCTAGTTCATTAACCTCTAAGCAGTATATTGCATTAAGAGGAAATTTAGTATCTAGTACTAAGTTGCAGGGGTATTCTAAATTGGAGTTACCAACACCAGATGGTACGATTATACAAGAGATTTGGGTGGTGGAGTTATGATAACAAAACTATCACCTAAAGACTTGTATAGTCGTTATTTGCAAATGAGAAGTGCAGTTGAAGTTTTAAAGGTCATGTTATATGATTATGGGATTACCTACTCTCCTACTATTGTTAGGAAATTTGAATTGTCTCAGTATATTGTACCTCAACTTAAGCGTTTAGGTTTTACTGACTACATTGACCAACTTAGTGGGGTTTCTCTTACGTTAAACATTAATTATTTAGAGTATATTCAAAGTCGAGTTGTTAAAAATGACTCTTTCCAAATAGGTTTAAATTTGGTACTTTCTTACTTACAGTACAACCAAGAAGTTGATTATTTAGAGTCAGTCTACTCTTTTAATAGTGTGAAGAGTGTAAGTGAGATTAAAGATAGGGTGCAAACTCGTCAAGTTAAACTTTCTGAAAGCAAGGTTTCTAGTAATATCCCTATGTGGTTACCTAAAACCTTAGGTGCTTCTATTTCGGTACACGATGGGTATACTGAGGTTGAAAAATCTTTATCTTCTGTATACTATGCGTATTTAACTAAGGTGGCAAAAGATAAAGGTATTCAGTTAGGTGTTGCTTGGACATTTTTAAAAGGGGTAAAGCGAAAACAAGAAGAGTTTATTTTACCCTTGATTTTAAAAGGTTCCATAGCAGTCACTAATGAGAAAGTAGCTAAAATTTTGGCTAGTATTAGGGATTCTAAAGGGAATTTTCCTTACTCTGAGGTTTACGAACTTTTGTTGAAGAAACAAGAGAAGATTTTGGATGATTGTGAAAAACAAGATTTAAACTTGATTGTAAGAAGTATAACGCCTTATAAAATTTGTTTTTCACAAGGTGGTTTAACTACTTATCCTTTGTATTACAATTACATTTGTTGGGATTCTGATAATAATAAAGCCTTACCTTTAGTTAATTGTTTTTAAGGGGTTAGGTGGAGAATACACAAGGGTATCTTCTAAAGGGTGTAAGCCTTATTATCTTAGAAATTGGGATGGTAAATTAGAGCTTTTTTATAAAGTAACAAATCGTTCTCAGTTGCATAGTGGAAACGTTAAATTAGAAAGCTATTTAAAGGAATTTTCAAGAATATTTGGAGATGGTTTTTGATTCTGATGGTTTATTGATTTCATTAACACCAACGAGAAAAATCTTTAATTAAGCGAAGTTTAGACAGATTAGAACAGAAAGGAGTCCACTTAGTTGACTCGGATTATTAGTTGTGGTCGAGGTTTGCAGTTAGCAGCTTCGACATTTAAACAGTTAGAATCAGATGAGATAGAATTAGTACATTATCTAGGTTCAGATTTTGAACTTTTACCTGTATACTTTAGTTCAGGTGGTTCATATCCTTTAGAGATAGAGGGGTTAGTTCCGAATATGTCTAAAGTAGGTGCTCGTTTGTCTGATGTATCTTACTGTGTAAAAAGTGTAATTTCCTCTAAATTTGGAGGTTTAGATATTCAAAGTAGTATTTCTATTGTTGTTCCTACTACGGAGAGAGGTCGTTTAAGTTTAGATACTTTACAAGATGGTTTTGGCGGTTTGTCTTTACCTTTCTTGGAGTTAAAGGTGTCTGAGGTTTTTGCGTTCGATTTTCTCTGAGGTATCTGATTTAGAGCTATTTTGGAGTACTTTAAATGATTATCAGAAGAAAGAATAGGTGACAAGATGCAAAACAATATGGTTGTTTTGAATTTATTGGATAGTGACAATAGAGAGAATACAAGTCACTCTTATAGTCCTAGTGGCTATGCTTTAGCGTTGGCAGTTTCGAATGTTTCTCGAAAATTCAAACGTAAAACAGTTCAGTTAGCGATTGAAAGGGAGTTGAGAAAAGGTGAAGAGTTAACTTTTATCTTAGTTGAGGGTAACTCTATGCCACTTACAGTTGGTGATAACTTATGGGAGTGTTTAAGCACTTTAAGGGTTTCATCAGATGATGACTTATCCACTTATGCTTTAGAATTAAATGATTCTGAGGGTGGTGTTATTTTCCGTGTAGATGGTGTATTTACAGATAAAGATGGCTTATTAAAAGGGGTATCTAACTTTAAATCTGTGGCTGACCGTTTAATTGATGGCGATTCGGTTGAGTTAACGAGTAACCAAGCAGATTTTATTGATACTGTAACTAGAAACATTCAAACTTTAGAAGGATTGCAGAATGCTTTACGTGAGGGTAATGCAAAAGAGACTTTAGATAAAAATTTCTGATGAGATGGAAGATTTACTAAAGACTCGTAAAGATAATTCTGAGTTTAGACATTCTTGGGAGAGTTTACGTGAGCAATTATTGGCAGATTCCTCACAAAGTTTTATTGGGGATGTGCCACCACATTTACTTGTTGAGGTAAAGAGTCCATTTGATGTTTATGTAGATATTGATGAGACTACAAATCAAGAGGATGCTAAAGATGTATTGGAGTCGCAGTTGAAAGGGTATCTTCCTTATCAATATGGTACGGATGGTTCTATGTATTTGCATTTAAATGGTTCTGTATTGCGAGAAAATGCGTATAATCAGTTTTCTGCTAAGGGGGTTCATTACAACAGTACTTTTATTGATGAACTTCAGAGTAAATATGGTTTGAAGTCTTATTTAACTTACGGTGAAGCCGTAATTCTCTATATTATTGCTAAAGGTGGTTCTTTAGAACTTCCTACAACAGAAATTGATAGTGTATTTAAGTCTGTACTAAAAGTTGGTTTAGAGAGTCAAAAAGACTTTTTTTATCTATTTGGTTCTACACACCAGAGAGTGTGTTAGGTGATATTTATAAACATTCACAGAAGCTCCCTTTAGATGATTATGTTAAGTTCTGTGAAACATATCTGCCTTTTGAGCTTTACTTTGGCTTTTTATATGTGTTGTATAGAGATAACTTATTTAATTGCATTAAAGATGGTTTACCAGACTTTTACAAGTGAGATTTCAAGGTTAGATTTTTGCGAAGTTGGTGGCAAAGTTATCGAACCAAGAAAGGTGGTTTAGACGATTGGTATTTAATAAAGAACAAGAGCAGTTATTGTGGAAGGTCGGAGAATTTTTAGCGGATAGAGGGTTACCTTTAGGTTTCTTGAACTCTGAGGGTTTTAACCCAAGTTTTTCAGTTAGTGGAACTAATATTGAGGTTTTGTTAGGTAAGATGCGTAGTCAAGCTTTTGTCTGATTTACCCTTTGAAATTGGTTCTTCTAAGAGATTTTGAAGATTTGCGTTTTGGTTTATGGTTACTTGCAAATACGTATTGTTATGTAGTGACTTCTCCTTTCAAGTCTAAAGAATTGCAAGGTTTTAACTTAGGGAAACAAGATGTTCGCTTAGGTACGTTGGCTTTACCTTTATTGGAGAGTGCAGTTGAAGTAACTGATAGACAGAAGACAAGTCTTGGTAAAAATCTATAAAGATTTTGGAAGTACTTTAAATCAAGGTTTATTGGCTTTTTCCAACTATTAGTCTATCTAAAGGTAAACTATCTTTCCCTCGAAAGAAGGTTTCTTTTGTAGAGGGTGAATATATGGTTTTACCAGTTTCAGTTGTAAATGGTTATGTAGCTAAGATAAAAGAGAAGTCCAAAGAGGGTATCATAACTATTGATGCTCATAGAGTAGGTGGTTCATTGAGAGAATTTAATTTAACTTCGAACACATCTATAGCTCTTGAATTGTATACAGGTTCTTTATTGTTAGAGGATTTTGAAACGGTAGGTTATTCTTTAACTTCTGCCACAAGATACCCAGAAAGTGGTGTTCAGATTATGAAAGGTTTGACACGATTGTTATTGACTTTTTATGATTTAGGCATTGCTGAGGGGGATTATCCTCAAAGACAACTTGCTTTATCTCGTATTCGTAAGTTAACTTACTTAACGAAAGAGGAAGAGGAGAAGAAAATAAGACAACTGAAACGTTATGCATTGATGTCTGAGGATAGTATGGTTCATCAGATTACTCATTTAGCTAAGAGTTGGTCTTTTGAGCAGCAGACAGACTTTCTAGTAGAGAGTTTAGCTAGATTAAAACGTGTGTCTGGGGTTGATTCTAGTGCGACTTCGGTAAGTATTCAGTCATTTATAGAGTTTCAAATGCGATTTAGTGAGTGTATTGAGTATTATTCAACGGCTTACTTGAGAGTGATTTATGATATGTTGCAAGAGGAGCCAGAGAAGTATAACTACATTACAGGTAGAAGTGTAGACATAGCAGCGGTATCTGCTGATTTAGTGAAACCGGTTAGTTTATCTGGGGAATTAGAATTTTAGTGAGGTATGAATCTTGGATAAGGTAAAAGAATTGTGGAGTAAAAAGGGTTTTAGGTACACTGTTTTAAGTGTACTGGCTCTTGTAGTTCTTCTTATGGGTGTACGTGCTTGTAATCACTGGAAAAAAGCAAATGAAGCTAAATCTTCTGATGAACAAGTAGAAACTACGAATAAGAGTTCTAAGAAGGAGTCTTTAACGCCTTTTGAGGAAGAGCAGAAACGTTTAATTCGTAAATATGGTGAAGCGGGTGAGGGTTACTATTGGTCAGATGAGGGTACTCGTATGGCTTTAGGTGATGAGAACTTGTCGGAGACTGAGGTTATTCGTACCTTTTTACGTTCATTGTCTACATTAGACTTTGCTACTGCTCAGAAATATGCGTACAAAGACCAAGTATTGAAAACCTTGAATGGATATTTCAATTCAGAAGCAGAGTTTACATATTCGGAGTCATTTAAGAAGTCTATGTATCAACAATTTCTATTGAGTTTAGAGATTGAGGGTATTGAAAGTCAAGCTACGTTTGCGGATGATAAAACTAACGTAACGGTTAAATTAAAGGCTTTAGACTTATCTAATAAGGATTTTTGGAAATCGGATAGAGAGGACTTACTAAAGGGTATTTATTCTTACCGTAAAACAGAGGCAGATTCAACTAAAGCTAGAAACTTCTTATACGAATATGTTTCAAATTATTGGAAGTCTGAGGGTGCTAAGAAGAAATCTATAACTGTGAATTTAACTTTAACTAAGCGTACAAGCACAGGTGGTTGGTTAGTTTCAAATGATATGGAACTCGATAATTACGCTAAGTATAGTGAGGGAGAAACTGTTATCAATAATATTCTAAAAAGAGTATGATGAAGAGATTTCACGTAGACCAAAAAGCATTTGAGGGTTCTACTTTTGACCCGAACTCGGTTTTAAAACAAAGATAAGACAAGTGCAACCAATAACTCTCAAACTACGGAAACAACCAAGGCAGGTTCATAATATGAGCGTAGAAAAAGTTAAAGATTATTTAACGAATGCGTCTAAAGGTGTGTTTCGTAGAGGGTATTCTGAAGTCTTACCTTTAATTCACTCTGCTAACTTTGAGGAACTATTACGTGTATTAGGCTCAGTTGAGCGTGTAGAAACTTTAGTAGGTATCGGTACTAATAATAGAGCTGAGAATTTCCAATTTTCTACTCGTCATTTAAGTGTAGTAGAGCAGTATGAACAGACGGCTCAAAAAGCTTTCAATGATGAGTATATGAAGCGAGTAGAAGAGTTGGATAAGTTGCGTATCGATGAGGTTGTTTTTTTCAATTGGGTGAAACTTTGCAAAGTACGAAACCCTCTAAGTTATCGGATATGTTTACATCAAATCCAGATAATGATTATCCTTTAGGAGATGGGTTTAATTTTGAAGAGTACCAAGATGATACAACCAATGAGGGTTCAGATAAGGAGACTTCAAGTAGTTCGAAAGATGATGAGTTAGGTTTACTAAGTGCGATAGAACCTACTGAGGATAGTGAATTTACGAAGTTCTTTAGTGATTTAGAAGGTTAGAATGTAGGTGTTAAATAGTAACATGTTTTATGATAAACGATATTTTAGATTTGTATTAGACTCTACTGCTTTAGATGACTGTAAAAGTGTCAGAGATGCTTTTAGAAAAGGGTTTGAGTTATACTTTAAGCACATTAATGCTTTACAGAATATTGAAGTGTACAATTTGAAACAGTTTCGATTCGTACACGTGCGTGGGGGTTCTGATTTGCAGTTCAACTTATCTTTTAAAGGTAAGTTTAAATATGTTGTTTCAGTTGATGTTGAACAGAAAGTGTTTAGCTCTTATGATGTTCCTTTGTCGGATAAAGTAGTAGAGGACGTTAATCAAGGTCGTTATGTTGATTTAGTGCAGTTAGTTTTAAATGATTTTTCAGACAGTGTTCTAGGGTATCAGAACTTGGTTATTTTAAACGACTTGTTGAAGGAATTTAAACCTCAAGGTAGTCCATATCTAGTTCAATTCTGTTTAAATGAGCGAACAAAAGATCGTTTTGTTTCAACTTTAAGTGAAGATTTGCTTGAATGGTGTGTTGTTTCTGATTACTTGCAAAGTTTAAGTTCTGTATTCCTTTCCAGATGGCTCTTCACTCAAGGAATTTATATGTAAAGAGTTTTATGTAGGCTTTGATGTCCTTACTGAAGCTTTACGTGGACAAAAAGTTTCATGGTCTGAGTACTTAGCGGGAAGACCACCTACGGGTGTTACTTATAATCCATTGAGATTATTGGGTGCTTTAGCTTTAGAGTTAGATTGGAACACTGACAAGCGTTGCAAGTTCTTATACTTAATTAATGACGATGATATTGTAACTTTGTATCAAAGAGATGATAACTCCTACCATGAAACTTTACGTTTTCATAAAGAAACAGGTGAGTTATCCGATATTAGTTCTGAATATGTTTTAGTGTTCAATACTGAGACACATAGTTTAGAGAAGGTAATAGGTAATTTAGATGAGTCAGCGTAATTTTGGACAACATCAAGGTGGAGGAGATTGGAATGGGGTACCGGATTGGGGTTCTCCACAATCTCCACAACAACCTTCGTCACAAAGAGGGGGGTTTGGTTCGTCTAATTTTGGTTCTGAGACGACTAATTCGTTAGAGGAAGACCAAGAGTACAGACAACAGGATATGTTTGAACCTAAAACTCAAAGAGGGGGTGGTTTTGGATTTGAACAACCTCAACAACCTCAACAACCTTACCCAAATGAGTTTCCTCAACAAGGTTTTAATCAAGGTCAAGGTAGTGGTTGGGAGTCACAAGGTTCCAATGGGTTTGAATCTAGTGAATATAATCAACACCCCCAAGGGCATCCTAAACCTCAGTTTGATTCTAACCACTATGAAAAATTATGGTCAAGTGGAGAATAGAGTTGATACTCAACCTCCTAAGAGGAAGTGGTCTCCGTTTTTCCATAATAGTTACTGTTATTGTAGTTAGTTTATTAATTTTTGGTACTATGATTTTTTTATATCTAATAAATTTAAAAAAAGACGGCACCAAATACGAATGAACCTGTGGTAGCTAAAACAGATACTAAGGATACTGCTTCGAGTTCTACGGGTGATACAACTTCTAAAAACCTAAAGATAGCGATAGGATTTTTCCCAGAGGGTTCTAGTTCTGCAAAAAGAGCAACCTAAGAGTGATTCTAAACAGTCAAATAAACCCTAAAGAGTCACAGTCTTCCGATTTAGGGTGGGAGTGAAGTGAAAGAGCAATCTTCAACTAAGAACTTAGATGGTGTAGGGGTATCTTCAGAGGTTTTAGTTGCTAAAGGAGCTGTAAAAGAAATTCATTTAGAAGGTTCTACTGATTTGGCTGCTACATACAAAAATGGTTTTATCCGTAGGGAATGCTACTCTTACGGTTTCAATGAACCATACGGAAATAGCTAATTATAGAGTAGGAGATACAGTTACCGTTAAGTATCGAAAAATTAGTTGATGTAGATAAGGTTGTTATTGAGTTCGACAATCAAATAAAAATAAAAGTCAAGGTAGTAATGCAAAACATCTTGACTTTTATTTTATGTAATGCTAAAAATAAATTAATTAATAAAAGTGAGGTCTTAGATTTATGGTAAGGATGTTAAACCTAGGTAATGCGCCAAAGTTACCAGAACAAGAAGAGCAGTCTACGATTGCTAGTGCGTTGGGAGAGAAAGTTGACTCTTCGGTTCATACTGTGCCTATTGTAGAAGTTTCTCCACAAGGTGAAACAGAGGGGCAGGTAGAACCTTTAAGTCGTGTAGTAAATGAAAAAGTAGGTAAACCTGTTGGGGAAGTAAAACCTTTACCTAAAGAAGAAGTGTCAAAAACCCAAACAAACTGATGTAAGTGGTTCTGATGAGGTAGACGCACCAAGAGCAGGTGGTATTTCTTTAGTAGGAATTATCCAATCTAACTTAGATACAGTTACAGTATTTACAAGAGGTGTTTATAAACCGGCAACTCGTATTGTTGGTTATATTTTGCGAAATGATGGTGTTGAAGAGTTAGAAGTTTTTGAGGATAAATTAGTTCTTCAAAGCAATCGTAAATCTATTTATCAACCAAATACAAGCTTATTGTCTACTGCGGAAAACCCAAGTTCAGTTAAACGTGTGCCTTTTGCAATTGGAGAAGAGCGTTTATTTACTAAACCCGGTTTAATTGCTTTAGCAGAGACTTGTAAAGAAATTGGGTACAGTTTGGGTGTAGGTGAAGCTTTAGGGGTTATTGTACAACAATTGACTGAGTTACACCCAGAGTTAACAGAAGAGCTTGCTACTGAGATAGCTAAGGACTTCACATTTAAGATTGAGGTTAAAGATGCTCGAAGTGAGGGTATCTTAGTACCAGATAACCCAGAGGGTATTTTCAGTAAGGTGTCTGTTGCTTTAGGTCTACGTATCTCTGCTAAAACGGTTAAGTTGGATGTTGCTCGTAAGTTAGTTGAACATAATTTAGTTCAAGGTAAAACACCAGAAGAAGTTCTTTTGATGTTAAAAGACCGTTTGAATCTAAGTGTACCTCAAGGGTTGTTATTACCTAAGAGTTTGTTTGCAGATACGCATGAAGTAAAAGGAGTACCAATTGCTTCAGAGGGTAGCAAAGTTAAACCAGAGTATGAGTTAGTATTTGGGGTGTATAATGAATACACAACGCCTAAGAGTAGTCCTAAGTCTGTTGCAAAAGAAGTTAAACCTAAAGCGAAAGGTTCTAAGCATAAATCTACAGGTGCTCAAACTACTCAACAAGTTTCATCACAAGTTAATTTAGCTAAGTACTTTTGCACATTATACTCAAGGGGAGTAAAAATTAAAATAATAGATATTAAAAGTATGCGTAAGGTTAGTAATCTTACGCATATTTATTTGACTTAAATATCGTTTTATGTTATAATAAAAGAAATAAAAACGAATAGGAGAAATATTTATGGCGAAACGACCGAAGAAGAAAAAAAGACTACTCAAAAAGAAAAACTGGTTTAGGAGTACAGTATACACCATTTTCTATGTTAGATAGGGTTAATGATATTGCTAATTTAGATGGGAAAGCTAATCGTACTCCTTTTGAATTACAGTTGCATGGTCTTATGCTTAGTTTTGATTTTTTACATCAATTAAAGGAGAAGATTGTAGATAAGAGTTCTTCAAGTCGAATTGGTTTGCAACCTTATTTAGGTCAATATGTAGGTGTAGCAGGTCATATTTGCGATGTCCGAAAAACCAAAGAGGGGGTATCTTTACTTATTGTGAATCCTACTTTAGTAGGTACTTTTGGGGAACGCACTCGAACTGAGGTTTATGATTTAATTAAGCACTCTAATGGTGGAGAGATACCAGAGTTTCAGAACAATCCAAGTCAACCAGTATTTTCAAGTCATATATGGATGTTTTTACCAGAGGTGGACGCTAGTTGTTATAAAGCGGACGCTCTTTATTTGGGTTCTGTGGTTACGTTCTATGCAAAGGTTGAGCTTTATGGAGGTAGAGTTGCTACTTCTCATTTAAGTCGTGCGCCTAAGTATGGTTTAGGAGATTTTATTTTAGACCAATCGTATATTCCATATATGCCTTTGAAGTCGGATGGTAGTTCATTAAGTACTTCTCGTAGCGGTATTCAAGTTCAAACTTTGTATGGAAATGTGCGTAGAAGTTCGGTATCTAAGTTTAATAAAGACTTCGCTTTAGTTCTTATAGATGGCTCTGAGGTAGTAGAACAAGTAGATTGGTTTTTAAAAAGTTCGAAAAATTAAGTAGGTCTGCTCATTGGAATTGGATTTACAATTTTATGTTAGATTATGATGTTGAGGTAAGTAAAGGGTTAACTACTTATCGCAATTTTAAGGCATTTATTGTAAGAAACAATCAAAAATTATCTGCTGACTTAGAGGTTTTTAAAACTATCGAAAAGTGAGTAGAGATAAATTAAAGTCACAAGGTTTTTCTTGGGGTGTATGACTTAATTTCTTCGGATTTAGATATTTTTTTCTGACTATACTGACTGTGAAGATTTCCTAATTAACACTTTAGGTTTTGAGAAGTCTGAGCTTTGAAATTAAATAAAATAAACGTAAGACACTTGACAAAGTGTCTTATTTTTTTGATATAATAAAAAAACATAGAAATGGAACAAAGGAGAAAAATATATGAACAACATTGTTTATATGACGGAGAATCAAGAAAGACTAAATCGTTTGGATGTAGAGAGTACATTAGCTAGTTTATTTAGAGAGCGTGTAGAAACTAAAGGTAAGCAAGTAGGTTCGTTTTGTAGAAGTTTGGCTTTATGGGTTACTTTAGGTTTATCTACTTGGTTTCTAGCTGATATTGGTTTGGAGATTTATCAGCAGCAGTTATTGAGTGAAAACTTTGCACTTCGATTTGTTGTGTCTGCTTTGAATTTATTGCTTTTTCTCGGTGGCTTCATTGTGGTATATACAGCTATGTATCATTTGTCTCGTACTATTATTGGGTTTAATTTATTTAGTCGAGGGGAGTATTATGAGCGAAAAGCCTCTACTTACCTACCTTTGTTTGATAAAGTAGATAAAGGGTATTTTGTTGAGATGTACTTCCAATCAAATGGTTATGTTTCTAAGGTTTCAGTACCTACACACTATGCAAATCGCTTTAATTTAGGTGATATGGTACCTGTTGATGTTGTTGTTTTGATGTATAAGCAGTCAGGGAAAGTACGTGTAGTGACTAACTGTGTAGGTTCAAGAGCGAATGATGAACAAGAGTTTAAAGAAACCTTGTGGAGACACAACGGTAACTTAAAAACTAATAGTATCAACTACTTGAATGTATTGGCAAGTGATTCTGCATCTAATTTTAAACAAATCTCAATGAAATAAAAATTAAAGATTGCAAATTGCAATCTTTTATGATATATTAAATAAGCACTCGGAAGGGTGCCTAATCGTCTAAACTGCGGGAGAATAGTGGGTATCATACTCACTGTTTTCTTTTTCTTTTTGTTTAGTTTACCTTATTTACTCTAAAATCTTGCTATTTACAGTATTTTGTGTTATAATAAAGAAAAATCAAAGAAGTGAGGTTTTTACATGGATTTAGTTTTTGCATCTCCTTACCCAGTAGGGAAACAGAGAGTTTTGTATTATATTGATGAACACTATAAAGTGCAATCTATGGTTATTACAAAAGAGATGGTAGAAAGTGGTAAGGTTACTTTACCTACTTTACCTAACACTCAAGTTTCGTATGAGTTATATATTAGGGACGGAGAGGTTTTCGTAAAACCATCTTGAGTTTCCTTTTAATAGTTCCTACTGATAGGGAGACAGGTGAAGTTGAAGAACCAGTTGCATCTAGGTTTGTTTCTTGGGATTTACGTAGCGCTTTAACTAACTTAAGTGTGTTATTGAAAGATAAGATTAAGAAAGAACATAGAGAACGGTATACTTTTAGTTCGCTTTTGTTGATGGTAATACTTCTAAGGTTTTAGTTGAGTTTCTGTATGAGAATTATTATAAAGAGAATTTCGCTCTAAATGAGATTATTAAACTAGTTGACCGAGGGTATTCTGACCTTGTGATTCAGATTTATAACAAAGACGAAGATAAGTGGATTTTGTTTGAGCAAAAACGTTTAAGTTATTGGAAAGCTTTGGAAGATACTCAAGCTTTAATTCAAGCAGAGAAGAGACGTTGGAGAAAAGAGTAACTTCCTGTAATTAAACTTATTGACAAAGATTACAACTTGTGTTAAAAATGTACTCATGATTAAATTACAAGATATGGCTAACCGTTTAGGTGTTAGCATAAAAACTTTACAACGTTGGGATCGTGAAGGTATTTTAGTAGCTAAACGAACCCCAACTAATAGACGCTATTACACAGAAGACCAATACTTATCTTATGTAGGTAAATCTCAACCTAAAGGTTTAATTTTTGGCTTACACAAGGGTATCTAGCAGGAATCAACTAGCTGATTTAACTTTACAGATTGAGTTCTTAAAGCAATTTGTAAATGCTAAAGGTGAAATTTTTAGATGAGGTTATTTCTGATATAGGGATCTGGTCTTAATTATAACCGTAAAAACTGGAATAAATTACTCTTAGACTATGTTGCAAAAAGGTTTTAGTAAGTAAAATCTATATTACTTATAAAGACCGTTTTGTTCGATTTGGTTTTGAGTGGTTTGAACGTTTTTGTAATTACTATAACTGTGAAATTGTAGTTGTAAAGAATGAAACAACCTCTCCACAGCAAGAACTAGTGGATGACTTAATTTCGATTATCCATGTATTTTCTTGTCGTATCTATGGTTTGAGAAAGTACAAGAAGGGGTTAAAGGAAGATGAGAGCTTACAAGACAGAAATAGACCCAACTCCAAGTCAAATTGAGTTGATACATAAGACTTTTGGGTGTACTCGGTATATTTACAACCACTTTGTATCTGAGAACTTAGAGAATTTAGCTTCAGATAAAGACTTTATTTCTGCTTTTGAATACTCAAAAAGAGTTAATAATGATCCTAATACACCTACTTGGATGAAAGAAGTACCTAGTAAAGCAGTAAAACAAGCTTTAATGTATGCAGATAGAGCTTTTAAAGAATATTTTTCTAAACGCAGAGGGAAACCTAAGTTCAAAAAGAAAGGCTCAAGTGAAAGTTTCTACCTTATTGGAACTATTAAAGTTGAGCGCCATCGGATATTTGTACCTAAGTTGAAGTGGGTTCGCTTGAAGGAGTTTGGGTATATCCCTAAGAATATCAGCTCCGTAACAATTTCTATGAAAAATGGGAGGTATTACATTTCTTGCTTATGTAAAGATGAAGTTGATGAGCGTATTCCTTTGTCTGATTACAGTATGGGTATCGATTTTGGTCTGAAAGACCAATTCATTACGGAAGATAGAGTTATACCTTCTATCAATAAGTCTTTGCGTATTAGAAAGTTGGAGCAGCGTTTACAAAGAGAGCAGAGAAAAACTTTCACGTAAATATGAAGCCAATATGGTTGATAAGGTTTATTACAAAACTGGTGTCAAAATGGGTCAACTTAAATCTTACAAGTGGTTGAAACCTTTATCTGAGTGTAAGAACATTCAGAAGCAGAAATTGAAAGTAGCTCGTATTTACGAGCGTTTAACTCGTATTCGGACGGAATATAATCGAAAAGCACTGCGTTCTTTAGTTTTAGAGCGAAAACCAAACTCTATCACTATTGAAGATTTAGCAGTGCGTAATATGATGAAAAACCGTCATTTGAGTAAGACTATTTCAAAAGCCCAGTGGTATCAGTCTCGACTTTACTTAGAGAACTTGTGTAAAAAGTTAGGTATAGAACTAAGATTAGTAAATAGATTTTATCCATCTAGTAAACTATGTTCTGATTGTGGTTTTAAGTATAAAGAATTGCAACTAAATGAAAGAACTTGGACTTGTTCTAATTGTGGTAGTAAACACGATAGAGATGTTAATGCAGCCATCAATTTAGGACAATGTAAAGAATATACTGTATTGACTGCAGTTTAAATAGGTCACTACCGTGGGTTACACGGGAAGTTAAGCTTGTGGACTGTTATATCAAATGAGAGTAGACTTTACATTTCAAGATGTAAAGACAAAATCAGACAGGATGAAACAAGAAAATTTCTAAAATAATTTAGAAAGGTCATAAAAATATACTTTTTGGTATATTTTGTGTAACAGTTGTAGGATGGCAGAAAATTTCGCAACAAAATATCGGTCAAAAGATGTTGATAAATATATTGGGAATGAGTTGGCAGTTCAGAAGTTATTAAATCGGTTTTCTTCAAAAGACGGAGAAGATTATCCCGCTTGTGTTATGATTTCAGGGGCAAGTGGTTGTGGTAAAACAACAATGGCTCGTATGTCTACTAAGCTAGTACTGTGTGAAGATAAGCAAGTGCGCAAGTGGAAAAATAGAGAGTATTTACTACCTTGTAATAAGTGTAAGATGTGTCAAGACTTGAATAAATATATTGAAACGGCAGATGCCACACATTTATTCTCGGTAAAAGAATTAGATTCATCTAAAACAGGGAATGTAGATGCAGTTCGTCAGTTTGTAGAGTCTGCTTCTATGCCTAAACTTTTTGCAGGGTATTCTATCTTTATCTTTGACGAGTGCCATTTAATTACAAAAGATGGTCAGAATAGTATGTTGAAGTTTACTGAGGATGCTCCTCCTAAGTCTATCTTTTTCTTTTGTACAACAGACCCTCAAAAAATGATTGATGCTCTGAAGACTCGAATGGACTTGAAGATTGAGATTGAACTTCCAAGTGTTTCAGATAATGTGGAGCTTATGAAGTGGGTATCTACTGAAGAGGGTTTTGCATTTGAGAAGTCTGCTTTAGAGTTGATTGCAGTTCGCTCAAATTGTGTATTTCGTCAATCTTTGAAACAGTTAGAAAACGTATATCGTTCTTACGGTTCTGTTCGTTATGAGGATGTAGTTAAGGTTTTGGATGTTAATAAGAACAGAGGTTTGTACTTTGATTTCTTAGACTACCTAAGGTCTAAGAATATAGTTCTATATACTAAGACTGTTCATAGCGTTGCTTTAGAGATTGGTTTAAAACTCTTTGTAGATGATTTACGTGAATTTGTAAAGAGAGGTCTTTACATTTCTTTAGGGTTATCTGTATTGGGGATTACCAAAGATGAGATAAAACTCTATAAAGACTTATTTAGTAAATTTACCAATGATGAAATCTTAGCTTTATTGGAGTTTTTGAATAATTTAGGTAGAGGGATATTGAGACACAATTGTTACTTTTTAGGGATATCGTGGTTTATCCACTCCTAAAATCGATTCTGAGTGTGTTTCAACTTCCCTAGAAGTAAATCCTTTGAAAGGTAACGAACGCCTCGTAGAGAGCAAACAAGTGGCTCAAAAAAACACATTGAAGATAAACGTTCTCACCATGAGAAGACTGTTGCAAAAAGCTCAGTTAGACTTAACACCGATGTCGGCAGAGCAGATGGTTAATATGTTTGATAATTTATAATTACTAAATAAAGTGAGGTACTTTTTATGTTAGAAAGAGTTTTGAAACGCAGGGTAACCAAAGATTTTGCTGAGACTTATGAAGCAGTCTCATATAAAAAGGGGTATCGAGAGTTTTACATTGTCTCACCCTATTGAGAAAGGTGACCCTTTGTTGGTTGATTATTTTGATTTAGTGGATAGATTAGAAAAGAAACATATTATCTTTTAGCGTTTATCCGATGCCTCTCAGATAGACCTGAAGTTAAGGAGGCTTTCTTGAAGAACAATCCTATAATCAGAGAGGTTATTTTATGATTGAATTACCAGACTTTCTTGATGTTGGTTTTAAGTGATTACTTAGTAAATGATTTAGCTTTATCTTATGATCTTACTAAGAATAAACTTTTAGCTAGACTTAATCTGTATTGGTTGTTAGAAATTCAAGTGAAGAAATTGAATTACTATTATTTCTCAGATAAATTCCAACGAAGTAAAGGTTCTCATAATGTGTTAGGTTCTATTTATGTATTTGGTGAATATGATTCTACTTTGTCGGAATTTTTTTATATCGCATAAGTTCAGACCCCTTAGTACAGGGTCGTTTGCATGCTATTCAAAGCTTTAATTATGTTTCAGCCAGATATTCAGACGCTTTGGAGGTTTTTAGAGCAGATTTACCTTTAGTTGAAGATATGTTTGAACTTTATTGGATTTTTATCTAACCACTTGAAACAATTAGGTTTCAGTTAATTAAAAGAAAGAGAGAATATAAATGTCAAAAGAGATTGTAGTATTTACAAAACGCCCAGAAGACGGGGTTTGTCCCGGATGTAAAATGTTGAAGCGCAAGCTAGATGCAGAGGGTATTCCTTTACAAGGAAATTCCGTATAACCCAGATGATGAAGAACACGTTCGTATCGTAAAAAGGAGCTAAATTTAGTTCTTTACCGGTAGTTTTTTTCCCAATGGTCTAGATGATGTTGAGGGTGCATTCTCAGGGTTTGCTCCTAATAAAGTAGCTGAGTTGAAAGCTCGTTTCAAATAACTAATGGCAAGGGTTTTATAAACCCTTTTTTTATTTTTGAGAGAAATGCTTGTCAACTAGAAATAAATTTGGTAAAATAAACAAAACAATCAGAAAGTTGGTGTCGATTTTGGGAAGAATTTCAGAGTTAGTCCTAAATAAAGAATTTAAAGGCAAGCATTATGTAGTTGGGAGCCTTGTGTTTCTGAACTCACTTGCATTATTACCTATGACTACGTTTGCGAACACAGATTCTTTAGGTGGGGTTCCCGAAAAATCCACCTCGGTATCTGATGTAGTTGAGACAACTACAAGTTTATCAAGAGACGAAGCAAACAACATTTTAAAGAGTGTTCGAGAGGCTATTCCTCAAACAACACAAGACCATGCTTTGGATCAAATTAATAAAGCAGTAAACACAAATAGAGATGCTAGTTGGGATTTAGCCGCAAGTGCTTTAGCACCAGTCGGTTACGGTCTTATGTTCTTAGCTAATTTCTTTTTGGGGGTTTAGCAACTTTTTGGTTATTTCTTCCAAACTTCGGTAGACGTTTTATGTTTGGTTTGGTCAGGTCCCAGAGAGTACTTTATGAATAAGACTTCTAATCAAGACCAACAAGGCTTTAGCATCACTGGGTTTATAGGTTCATTCTTTACATTGTCTTACGATGCTCGTCAAATTATTGAGAGTGCAGGATTGAGTTCAAGTGCACCTCAAACCCAAGGTGGTATGAACTGTGGAATGGGCTCTCCTATGGGTTCACCGATGGGTGGAATGAACGGAATGGGTTCACCAATGGGTATGAATCGTGGCATGGGCATGGGTATGGGTCAAGGTGCTCAGAACAAACCTATGGTCTCAACAGGTAACTTATTGAGTCGTTACATTTCACTTCACATGAAGACCTTGGTTGCATTAGGTGTAGCATTTGTTATCTTTGGAACTTCTTTTTGCAACAGAGTTTCAAGGTCAAGCAGTTTCCTTTAATTATTGCGATTATTAAAGGTGCTATTAACTTAGTTATTCAGCTTTGGCATCAGTTTGTAGGTTAAAGCTGAGGTGATTGTATGGCTTTTCTTAGATTTAAAGATATTTAATAATCTAAAGAACAGTAATAATTCTCGTTTTGGGGGGCATCAAGCTCATTTAATGAAAACGGAGATTGGAAGCTGATTTATTAGATTTAGCAGAAAAAGACTTTAAAAAGGCAGAGTTACTTATTGTTGTGTTGAAGTTTCGGAACAAGAGTTACCGTTAATGTTAGAGGTATTATCAAATCCGAGCATTCAATCAAGGTTGCAATTCCAACAACAAGAGATACCAACTCAGTTCTTGATAGGTTTTAGAAATTTGAATGTTTTTTTAGCAGTTTAGGACAATGAGGTATTAGTATGGGTGCAAAGGCTAGATTGCCTTACGTAGATGTAATAAGAGAAGTGAGCAAATTAGTTCATTTGAAGTATGAGACTGTGGATAACATTGTGTCGTACTATAGAGAAGTTTGTTTTGACTCTATTTCTAAAGGGTATTCTTTTTGATGTATTTGACGGTTTATTTATGAAAGTAACTGTTTCAAAAAGGGCAAGCTCGTAAAGTTTTACCTCAGGCTTACTTATTTAAGAGAGTGGGGAACAACTAGATGTTTCCTTAACTATTGTACAATCTGTACTTCAAAAAGTTCCAAGAATTAACTTATAGAGAGGTTGCAAAAGGTTCTGCGGTATCATACATTAATTTGGTGTCGTTTAACCCTAAAGCTACACGTACTTGGAATAGAGTTAAGGTAGGTTCAGCGGTTTTATCTCTTAAAAAGAAAGTAGGGGTTCAAGTTCGCTTAGTTTGTACTAAGGATTTTAAAAAGTTAGTGGGGAAATAACCTATGGAGGGTAAAACTCACAGATTAGGTGGTACAGTGTGTGCTATGGCTGGTTTTTTAACGTTGAAGGATTCAGGTTACTTGATTCAAAGTGATTTAATTTCTCCTACGTTACAGTTCTTAGTAATTTACACTGCAGGGATTTATGGGGGTATGTGGCCAGATAATGACCACCATTGGGATTCTAGTCCATTAAAAGACCCGGCTTCTTGGTTACAGAATAAGTTATTGCATTTAGCAAATAATCCTTACAAGAAGTTAGATGAGCGATTAAGTAGCAAGCAAAAGAGGAGTTCCGTATTATATAAGACCTTAAAATTTATGAGGTGTATACACCGTTCGTGGCAAACCCACAGTGAGTTTACACTTTTGATGATTTTGTTTCTTATGTATAGTCCTACTTTTTTAGGATTTACAGGTAGGTTCGACCCTTTGTTATGGTTATTGATTGTTACAGGGTTTGGGTTAGGTGTTATATCCCATTTAGTATTGGATATGCTGACTACGGAGGGTGTACGTTTCGCTCTTGGGGTATTCCTCAAAGTATTCTTTCCAAAGGTTCCTATATTCACGACTATACGTTTAGTTCCCGGTATCTCGGCTTTTAAAACAGGTTCGGAGTGGGAAATGGCTATCCGAAAATCGTTAGCTATTATTCAATATGGGATGTTAGCGTTAGTCTTGTTGGATTTAGGTGGCATATCGGTATTACAAATTTTTAGTTGAGGGTGCATATTATGTACACTTCAAAGTATAAGTTGTCTTTAAATTATTGGAAGTGATTTAAAGGGAGCAGAACGAAACATTTCGTATTACAGTAGGATAAACTAATAACAATAAAGAGTAAAACTGCTCCAACAGTTTTATAAAAGATTTGAGGTTTATCTATGAATATTTCTAAATTTATGCGAGGTTCACTCGCAACATTATTGGTTTCTACTAGTTTAGTAGGTGCAGAGCTACATGTCAGAGGTTAGTGGTGTCACTAACCTAACAAGTGTAGCTGAGGTTCACGCTCTTGGTGGCGCAAGTGCAGACACTTCAACGTCTGAGTCAATGAGTCGTCTACAAGAGAAAGTTTATAATGAAGTCTCTGATAATACTTACCGTACAACTACGGGTGATGGTTTATCAGGTTCTAAGATTTATAACCAAAAAGGTGAAGTGACTAGTAACTTTGATAAGTTGACTGAGGGAGACAAGAACAAAGTTATCCAAGATATTAACAGAGCAGTACAAAGTGCAGCAGACAAAGATGCAGCAGCTATTGAGTCAGGTGATGCAACTAACAATGCAGTCACAAAAGGCACTGTTAATAAATTCTGGAAAGATATGAGAGAAGTGAAAAGCTCAACTGCTGGTTATTTGATTTCAGTTGCAACAGCTGATGTCGCACCAGACTGGGCAGGGGCATCTAACTTCCTTTCACCATTCTACCCAGCGTTTAACACTGCGATTGCGGTATTCTTAATTTTAGCTTCATTCTCATTCTTCTTGCATTTAGCTATTGCAGTCTTCTACTTTATGACTCCTTCATTCCAGTACTTTGTTAAAGGTGCAGGTGATGGTAGTAAAGGTGTACAAGGTTATGTAGCAAGTATTATCCCTAAACAAGCTGTTTTAGCTAACGACCAAGCGATGGATAAAGGTGGGAACCCACTTCTTATTTACATTGGTAAAACTTGGTTGATGATGTTAGCTTATGCTTTAGTGTTGATTTTCTTCGCTACAAACTCAATGTTAGTGTTAGTCGGCCCGATTTCGTCACTATTCGCTTCATTTATTGGTTTAAATTAAGATTAAGAGGTGTACAATGGCTCAGTTAAAAATTCGTTAGAGTTTTACAAGTAGCTTTGTTATCAATGATTATCAGTTTGGGTTTTGTGAGTACTTCTCACATCCCAAACCTTTTAGTAGAAGAAGTTCAAGCTAGAGCGAAGTTTGATGCTACTTCTGTGGATGAGAATAGTTTACCTTTTGTAATTGTAGACAGTGAAGCAGGGTATCCTCTGTTATTGACAATATCAACAATGAATTAAAGGTAGAATTATCAGTTCGTTCAGATGAAATATCTGATGGTTGGAAGTTTATTTACTATAATAGTGCTAAGAAAAGGGTCTCGATTGACCGTAAGAATTTCTTAGAGTACCCGATGAACACTCGTCAAAAGATTATGAATATTGCTTTGAGTAATTTGAAAGAAGAGCGTTCAGGTGGTTTATCTTCGAGAGATAGAGCGCGAATATATAAATTTGTAGAAGACCAAGACGTTAATATTTCTAGTGTTTTACAAGCAGTTAATACAGATGTTGTAGCTGATTTGAATGAAGCTCGCAACATTTTGAAGTTCTTCACAACACCGTTAGGTACATTGTTAGGGGTATTAACTATTTTGATAAGTGCTACTGTGGGTATTTCTATTGCCTTTGACGTATTTGCAATGATGACACCTACATTGATGTATCACTTTATGAAACGTGGAGATAAGCGACCTGTGTTTATATCACCAGAGGCTTGGTTCTCTTATAAAGATGGGGTATCTAAAGGTTCTCATTCAAATTATATGTTGACGTATTTCACACGTTCTATTCCAAAAATTATTGATAACAGGGCTTGTTTAGCATACATCATGGTTGGTAATACGGCGGCTCTTGCGATATTCTTTTGCCAATCTATTTCACCGATGAGTTACTTGTAGATTGGCTTATCGTTAAGGTGGGTTTATTGCAAGTAACTAGGGGGAACCTTGGTGTTTATACGGACACTAAGGTTTCTTTTTTAAGAAAGGGTTTTTAACATTCATGTTTAGACAGACTAAAGAGATTAAAGAAAACTCCAAAAGTAAGGGTAAGTTACTAAGGTTTCTGAGTCGTATAAAAGAAGACTCAGTATTATTCTTTGGGGGTAAATCAGTAGATAAAAAAACAAGTCTACTAGTCAATTTGTACCTATAACCCTAGAACAAAGTTCATTAGAGCGTAGAAGACGGTCTATACGTAGTTTTGTAGGTAAGACCTTTACTTTGGCTTCTGTGTCCATTATTTTAGGTACAGTAGCCTTACAAGCAGGGGGTTCTATTATAGGTGTAAGTGCCGATTATACTACTGCTTATGCCGAGAACAAACAAGGTCAAAAAGAGTAGTGCTTTAGAGCGTTCTATTGACCAATTAAAAATTGCAGCAGGTGAGGCTGATGGTTCTTTATCAAGTGGTGCAAAGGGTCTTTCTCCGGCAGAAGTTAAGACTGTAGGTTTCTTTATATCTAACTGGTACTCGCCTTTTGTAACTCAAGTCAAGTCTAACACAGGTGGGGCAGTTGGTGATTATCAAGAGGATATAAAGAATTTACTAACTACTCATGCAGGGTTAGCTGAGGACCCTGCGGGTGACTTAGCGAAGATGGTTGTAGAAGTAGGTGCTAAAACCACTGAGAAGTTGTATTTAGCTAAGTCTGATGACGGTGGAACTACGTGGCAAGGCTTAGGGTATCAAGCCTCTTATTCTGAGGTTTTAATGGGTTCTGTTGGTATTTTACCAGATTCTGTATTAACAGCGTCTGGTAAAGGTAATGAAATTACTTTAAAGGACAGATATCAGTACGATGCAGATAAAAAGACTATTTTAGGTTTAGTAAGAGAAAGTAAATCTAGTGAGAAAGAGTTAAAAAGACAAGAGATTGTTTATGAGTGGAATCCTAGTCCAAGTGGAGAGCCTACGATTGCGCAAGCAACGTTCTATACAAACTTTGCTTCGGTAGATAGTACTAAAACTTGGGGTTCAACTGTATTAACGCTAGATGGTTCTGATAAAACTATTGCTGAGTGGGTAAAATCACCACCAGCTGACTTAGCTGAGAAATTAAACGCATATTTCGGTGGGTTTACTGCTACTAGTGGTCATGATTCAGGTTCCACAGATTCTAGTGCAGGTTCATTAAAAGGTTTTTATGAACGTTCTTTCTATTCAGCATCTATATATGTGGATGGGTTCGGTAATTTAATTTCAGATACAGGAACTCAAAGTGTAGCAAACTTTGTTATTATGCCAGCTTCTCAAAACCCTATGATGTATGCTAAGAAAGGTGCAACAAGCACAAATAGTTCTACTAGTGGTACAGATAAAGACAAAGATAAGGACAAAGACAAAGATAAGGACAAAGACAAAGATAAAAGTAAAGATAAGTCTAACAGTTCAACCTCAGGTGTTGATGCTAAAATGTCTGATATTTACAACGCTAAAGACACAGGTATAGGTAAGTCTATCGTTGCTAACAATTTAAACTCAGTAGCATTAAATAAAGGTAAAGGGTATCTTAAGGTAACTGGTGATAGTGCAACTTTAGGAGGTTCTGTTGATAAGAGTTTAACTTTCTATACAGCGGTAACAAGTGGTGATTATATTACAAAAGAGGGAGCAGACACAACTTCAAGTTTCTTTGGGGTTCCAGTGGTTAACGTTTCGGATTTAGGTTCTGTGGTATCCTCATCTTTATATACTCAGTGGTTAATTCGAAATGTTCCATTTAATGAAGAATTTTCGAAAAATCAAGGTAGTAAGTTTAAGAACGATGCATTAGGTTGGAATTACGGTGCTACTTATGAAGAGATTAACTCAGGTGCAGGGGATTTAGGGTTACCTCAAGGAAAACCTACAAATGGTTTTCCTGTGCTTGGCGGAGGTGGTGCTGCTTTGGACTTACTTGCTCATGTTAGTGGTGCGGATGCTTGGAGTACGTTTACTTCAAAAAGCATTCAGTGATGATGTTTACAAGTGGAAAGCTAGTATGACAGTTACTAAACCAGTTATCGATGATATTATCAGTTTTGATGATAAAGGTTTTGCAAGTGGTAATGATAAGTTTAAAAAAACTTGAGATAATGGTACTTTTACTTGTAGGTAAAGCACAAGACATCCCACTAAATTCTTCTCGTTTAACAAGTGATGGTTATTGGGTAGGTCAAGGTACTAAAGGTGGTTTAGTTGATACTGCTGGTAGTGCGCCAAAGGATGATTCTGATAAGAAATATGCGATAAACTTATTCGCATCGACTGTTCTAGTTAGAGCTAATCCTTTAAATAAGGATATTCCGTATGTAATCAATTTAGATAATTCTTCTGTAATTGATGAAGATACATTAAAAGCGGCTTCTGAGGGCGATGAAGAAGATTTAGACCATGTTCTTAAAAATATGGCTTACTTCATGTTAAACCCAACTAAAGGTAGAGAGTATAAGCAACGTTGGTCTAAGACATTTATGAACCAAACCTTGCTAAGTTCTTTACAAGATATGGTTGGTGCCAACACTGCTTCAAGTTATTCAGGTACAACACGTTACTTGGAGTTAACAGGATTTGCGACTATTCCTAAGATGAATGAAAATCAAGTTCACAGATTACTTATATTCTAAGTTTTCTTCTTGGGGTGTTACTATTCTGATTGTAGCTTCATTCTTGATGTTGATTTTCCTATTTGTAGGTCAAATTAGAGTAGTACCGGCTATTTTATCAGTATTAGCCTTTGGGTATCTTTTTGTACAGTCCACCAAAAATGATTGATGCTTCTACGCATTTAAGTAATCAGATTAACTCTTATTTCTTTAAAGATAAGTTTACATTCTGGGTAATGGCTACTCATCAGAACTACTCTGATTCTGTTGCGCAGTTACAAAAATCTGCTGAGGCAGGGAACTACGATAACTATACTGCTTTGTTAGTTAAACTTCAAGGTGGTTGGGGTGGTTCTGAAAATGAGGGTGAGACTGATGTATTTGAGTGGCAACAATCTTTAGGGGCTTCGGTTAAGGTTCGTTGGATGGCTCCTAAGAAGGATGGTTACATTCAACAGGTTAAGCGTGATTTGAAACAAGTTACTTCAAGTAGTGCAGATAGTTCTGCAAGTGATAAAAAGCCAAGTGAGTAGAGAGGGGTTCTAGCTTTATGAAAACAACTAAAAACTTTAAGCGATGGACTTTAATAGGGGTGTCCTTAGGGGTACTCCTAGCTCCTAGCTTTTTGAGTAGTATGAGTGTTGTTGCACCTACTATTGTACATGCAGCAGAGGATAAGTCTAAGGATAAAGATAAGGATAAAGATAAGGATAAAGATAAGTCTAAGCAAGCTAGTTCTGAGAAAAGAAAAGATAATGATGCTAGTGGTAAGAACTTAATTGATTCACCATTGACTTCGGCTTTGCTTTCGAATGGTTTATCGAATGAAGATTACACAGGTTTAGATACTAATTATCTTTACAGAGGGTATCCAGATATTGCTGACTATTCACGTATGTACTACGGAAACATTATGGGAGATAATATTTCTTCTAACGGAGCTATTGTATTCAACATTGGTTCTTGGTCAGAGGGATTATCTACTATGTTTCCTCAGACAGATAAAACAATAAATGTTTCAACTTCTGTTACACCATCTGAGATTCGTTCTTCTATTCAAGACTATTTGAGTTTGGAAACTTCAGATAAAACAAATCATCAAACATTATTGCAAAGGTCTAAGTTAGGTTTTATTAACGACAGAAAAGGCACTTCTTCAACAGGTGCAGTTGATACAAAAACCATGAAGCGTATCTTTGCTCCAATTTCGTCAAATACGATTGCAAAGGCTTCAACACAAGATTTGAGCCAAGTTAAGGTAGGTGATGAAGTTGGCTTGAATGAAGATTACTTCATTCTTTCTAAGCGAAACTTCAACAACCATAAAGAGACTTTACAAGACCAGATGGCTACGGCTAATAAGTCCACGACAGGTACGGCTATTCCACAGGAGGACGCAGTGTCTCTTTCAGCTTTTGCGTTGTACACAGAGTCTCCATTCTACTATTTATCTTGGGGTTTGTATGATAATGGTTTAAGTACAAAAGCAGGATCAAGTGGTGAGTTTAAGAAAATGATGTTGGAGAAGAACGATTCTTTCTTTTACAACTATCAAATGGAAGCTGGAAAACCCGGTTATGGAGCCATGAAGGACTTCTTAGACTTTGGTTCGTTGTTTACTGTGGTTATACCTTATCTAAGAGAGTCTAATAAAACCTTACTGCAGTGGAGTGACACTTATGGAACTAAACCTTATGCAGGGTATGGTACTAAGCGTACTGATTTAGATGCAATTACAGATAAGGATTCTGAAGCTTATTACAAAACTTGGTTTAACTACTCATCAGATAACGCTTATAGAACTTACACTGCGTGGGTTGATTATTTATATGAGTTAGATATAGCTAGACCAGAGACTATTGAATATGCAGGTCAGAAACAAATTGTGTCTGAACCTATGAACCCAGCAGCTTACACAATTCGTCCTATGGTGTTCTCTGAGAGTGAGATGTTGTATTATGGGTTGAAAGAGTCTGACTTAACTCAGGTTGAGAAGAAAATTCAAGAGGTTTCTAGGGAAGTTCGTAACGACTGGTTGAATGTTATGAACTATTACACTTTAGATGATGTAGTTTTAAATACTTCAAGCGCTATGCTTGCAACATTTGACTTTAACCGTATCTTCTCACAAAGTGGGTTCAATCAAAAACAAGTGGTATTTGAACCTCAAGGGTTTGAACTTAAAGCCTTTGGTTGGGATGCTTTCACGCTATGATTTTACAAAATGCAACAGGTGAAAGTTTGGTTTATAACCAAACCTTGAAATCAGATATTTATGAGATTGTAGCTGAGAAGGATGGATTTGTAACTCTATTTATGATGTGGTTCAATTCATTCGTAGTAGTTTACTTGGTTCCAACTTTACTTATTTTGATTTTGTGTTGTTTACCGATTGCAATGTTGTTGTCTGTATTCGCTTCCTTTATTAGGCAAGATAAGTCTTTAATTAAGTCCTTTACAACGGAGTGTATGTTACCGTTCTTAACTGTGTTAGTGGTTAATATTATGTTAGCCTTCACGGTATCTATTTTAATGGGTGATGGTGGGAACCAGTTGGTAACAGGTAACTTAGGTGAGATCAGTCTTTCAACTCACCTCGTTCTACAATGGGTGTTTTAATCTTTGTAACTTTAGTAGCGTGTGCGTTATATTGGGTTGCAGTCATGAACTTGTTTAAAGGTTTATATAAGAATGCTCGTATTGTTTCTATACCAGTTAAAGCGGTGTTCAATTAGCCGCTAACTTAGCAGTAGGTAATATTGATAAGGTTAAGCAGATAGTTGGTGGAACTGATGCAAGTGTATCTGCTGCTTCAAATGCTAGGGTTAGAGACGCTGTAAGCAGTGCAACTTCTAGTGCATCTGACTTTACACGTAGAAACTTAGGTGGTGCAGGTGGTCGCTTTAAGCGTGTATTTGGAAGACGTAAAGGTTCTCATCGAACGCAGTCTGATGCATCTGTTCAAGCAAATCGAGCAGTAGAGAAAGAGCTTGATGGAGTGTTTAATAAAACAGAGTCGCAAGCTAAAACAGAGTCTAAGTTTGATTCTTTAGATAAAGAGTTAGATAGAGATTGATAAGTTGAACTAAAGTGGTTTAACTTAGGTACAAAGTCTGGAATAATTGGCTTTGTACCTTTATTAAAAATGAGTTGGAGAGGGTTTTCAATGTTTTTTGAGCCTATGTTAAGGTATTTATTAATACCGGCTATCTTTTTGCTGATAACTTTTTTATACCCTTTATTTGGTAGGTTTTACAGACATTTTGCAACTAAGTCTCTAAATAAAAAAGTTTCCAATGTTAAAGATTTGAAAAAAGTAAGAAAGAGTCTGCAGAAAGAGGTAAATGTAGGTTCTAGTGATTCGGACTTAGAATCTGAGTTGATTTTCAGTTACGGAGCTTGAAACTAAAGAACGATTAAAAGCGACTGCATTACGGGTTTCTTTAGCCTTTAATAAGTTCTTTTGTTTGGGTATCTCGACTAACTGCTATTGTTCTTTTATCTTTTGGTTGGACATTTACGGTTGCTACGGTAGGGGCTTCTGCTGCGGTGTTGTACGTTGCAGTTATGGCTTCTGTGGATTGTGACCCCGTCAGTGTAGACAATGTAAGTGCTGAGACATCTAAGACTTCGGAAACTCAAACCCAAACAACGACTACCTCAGCGGGCGACACAAAAGATACTACAAGTACTACACAGTCAAACACTTCGTCCAATACAAGTAAGTCTAGCGAGTCAAACTCGTATGGTTTTGGAGAGGTAACCTCAGAAGTCACAGAGTGGTCTAAGAAGTATAGTGGCTTTACTTTTGTAGGTGACTCTTTAGGTGTAGGTGTTGAGCCTAAGTTAAAAGTTAACTTCCCTAATTCGGTTTTTGATAGTAAAGTTTCTAGAGCTTTTGAAAACTCTGATACTACTTTAAGTGGTATAGAGACTGTTAAGAAGTTAGAATCTGAGAAAAAAGTAAAAGAAGTATTAGTAGTAGCCTTAGGTACGAACCAAGTACCTACTACTGACTTGATGGATAAGCTTGTAGGTGAAGCGAAGAGTGCAAAGACGATTATTTGGGTAACAACTGCTTCTGAGGGTGGTAGTGGTTCTTATAATAAAGTTGAGCATGATAAGATTGCTGAGGTTATTAAGTCGTATGTAGCAGGGTAAGTCGAATATGGCTTACTTAGATTGGAACGCTTACGTTAAAGAAAAGTCTAAATGGTCTGATTTAACTTCGGATTCGGTGCACATGAATGATAAAGGGTATGACCTTTATTCTAAGTTTCTTACAAGGGGACTATATGATGCACTAAACGGTGGTTCTCAAGATGATTTAGTAACTAAAGCAGTTAAAAAGGTTAAGTGTAAACCTAAAAAGAAAGTACAAGCTACAAGTTCAAGTAAAGAGACTAGTAGTTTATCTTCTTTAGATGGTCAAGACAATCCCCCGTCAGATGCGTTCACTTCTTGGGCGTATCGTCCAGAAGATTTACCAGAGGGGTTGAAACCATATATTATAGACCCTAAGAATTATGGTATGGATTTTGGTACTCCGGGTTCAGGTTGGTTTCAAACATCGGACCCAGAGTTGAATGGTCAGTGTGTAGCTCTAACAATCTCATTAGGGAACCACGTGTGGGGTAGACCTCAGGAGAATGTTCAAGGTAATGGTATTGACCAAGCGAACGCTTGGGCGAGTATTTTTGGTAATTCTGTAACCACAACTCCACGAAGAGGTGCTATTTTCTCAAGTAAGGAACACCCAACTTACGGACACACAGGTATTGTTTGTACGGTGTTTAAAGATGGTTCAATTTTAACGTGTGAGCAGAATTTACCTTTAGCTGGTTGGAATTACCGTGGTGAGCAATATGTATGGTGTTTCCGTATATATCGTCAAGAACAGTGGAAGAGTTTGGGTATGACTTTCGCTTATGATGAGGGTAAAACACCTAACTTGAAGTAATAGTTTAGACGAAAGGTTTATTTATTTATGAGGTTTTTAAAAAGTGGTTTTATATTTATTTGGTGGTTTATGTTTAAGTGGTTTGGTTTTAGTTGGTTCTTTTGTATTTGTGGGGTAGTTCTGATAATACTAATTCTGTAACTACTGAAACTGCTGAACCGATTAAACAAGAAGACAGTCGTGCGGTTTCAGATAAAGCCACAAGTGATTTGGAAGTTAATTTAGCCAGAGCTAGAGGGTATTTATCTGAGGGTACTAAGGTGTCTGATACCTCAACAATTAAAAACGTATAGAGATAAAGTAGAATCTTTATTTAGCAATTATCGTTCTAATAAGTCTGATAGTAGGTTAAAAGAGGACTCTAGTGGGATTTCTTTAAGATACGCTATTGAGAGACAAGGGTATGTTTTAAATTCTGATTTATTTGAAGTGTGGTCAACTAAAGATTCTGATGTAGTTAACCTTGTAGTGGTTTTTAACTGGAGGTAAAAACGATGATATGTATATCGTTTTATCTTATGAGAACTCTTCAGATGCATTCCACATTTTATACTTATACGGAGGTAAACCTGATACATTTGGTTAAAGATACTCTCAGAGGTATCAGATTGCCTCCAGATTTAATTTTAAAAGTTGAGTTAGTATAAATTTATGTACTACGAAATAAAGCTCTTAGAATGGATTTTTGGAGCTATATAACAGATTGCCAAGTAAGTATTTTATTTACTTGGTTTTCTTAATTTTTAGTTATTAGTTTATTGCGTTTTTTTCTCAAAAATAATGTAGAATAAAAAGCAATAAGTAAAAATAAAATAGAAAGACTGATACTATGTTAGTAGATAAACGTGTAGGTTGGTTAAGAGATTTAGAAGTAGGTAGTAAAGTTAAGGTACTTTCTGAGGGTACTGAGCATTTAGGTCAAGTAACTTTAATTACTTCTTTAAGTGTACTGTTGGTTCGTTGTGCAGATGGTTCGAAATTCAAAATAATGCCAGATGGACTTGGTTCAAATCAAGATTTGGAGTTACAACCGTATGGGAATTTGGAAGAGGGTTAGTTTAGTTTTACTTAGTATTGCTATTTTTGTAGGTTTAGGTTTAGGTGCTGCTTTTTATTTGTTAAGTGGGAGTAATAGTGGTGTTGAGTTTTCATTAAATCAGCTCACTTTTGAAATCAGAGAGTGAAAAGAGTAAGTCACAGTTAATTTATGAGAACTCTTGGTCGGAACAAATTGAAATAGAGAAAAAAGTCAGACCTTATGAGAATTACGTGATTAATTGGGTATCTACTTTTATTGGAAAAAGTGGTTATAAAGGTCAAAACACTTCTAGTTTAAAGTATTCTTCGTTAGAGGATAAGGGTTCCTATACTTCAGTAGGAGATTTGACGAAAGTTTACCCTAATTTAGCGGGTGTGATTGAAAGTGTTACTATAAATTATAGTTATGATGCAGTTAGTCATTATTTAGTTCAAGAGGTGGTTATACAGAAGAGAGGTTTTGATACTACTCGCCAAGTCTTTTATACTTTATGATTCTACAGGTTCTGTGGTAGATTATGTAGTGGGTAATTTCAATAAAGTAGGTGGTTCTAATGAAAAAGATTAAGTCTACTATTATTTTTATCTGTATTACGTGTCTTGGATTTTAAATTATCGAGTAAGTGGAAAAATAGACTATCTATTCTCTTACTGGGTATCTTAGGAGCTTTATTCATTATCTTTTTAGCTTTTAATCTTGTGCAGTCGCATAAAGAGGGTGAAAGAGATACTAGAGTTTCTCAAGTTGCAAAAGATACTAAGTTTGTGGTTTCTAACTATTCCGAAACTAGTTTTGCGACTACTCATTTGACTTTAACTTCTAGTCAGTGGTTATCTAAGGAAAATAATTTTGACTATTCTTTAGCAAAGACATATACCACTTATTTAGCTTCTGTGGATGATGATATAAGTGCCAATAAGGCTTATACCGCTATACCTTGGGTATCAGATGAAATTGGGTTACCTTTATTAAGTTACTCTAATCCTATTGGTAAAGGTAATAATCGTATTATTAGTTTAAAGAGTTTGTCTAGGCAATACGGTAAGTCGGATATGGATAGGTGGGTTGCTATTTTTGATACAACTATGGTTAATAGAGTAGGTACACGTGTAGAGTCTTTAATTAAAGTCGAAATTATTGTAAAAGAGGGTAAGGTTTCTTATTGGAACCTAGAACATGGGGGTTTTAAATAGTGTCAGAGTCTAATTCTAATTCTAAGAGGAACTATTCTGAGGGTTATTGGTTAGTTAAACCTCAGTTAGGTAAGTTAACAGTAACGAATTTGGTAAACTTTGCTGAGGCAGAGGGGGCTTATGGTGTAACTAGCAGTGGTATCTTAAGATTAGGTAAAAGTGCCTTATTCTTTGGATTTTACGTAGTTTTGTGTATTGTTCTTTCTGCTATTATAAAGAATTGGTTTGTAAGTTTATTATTATGGGTGTTGTTATTCCCTTTACCGTTTAGATTAATTTCTTTATTTGTTTTTGATGAACGAAAAGTTAAGAAAGAGTTTAAACTAAGAGAGGAGTTGAAGTCTAAAACAGACAACTCTATTTTCTCTTATTTCTTTGGTATTTACGATATTGATGAAACTTTCCCTTACATTTGCTATATGTTAGATGGTAGTATAGGTGTGTTTATTCGTTGTATACGAAAAACACAAGTAGGTAATGTTCAAGAAAAAGCTTTTTATCACGGTCAAGGTTTAGGAGATTTTTACAATCAGTGTGCCGCTTTGGGTATCGTGCCAGAAACTATTGATATACAGGCATCTAATTCTTATGATGAGCGTTTCGATGCTTTGTATGACCACTTAAATGAGATTTCTTCTCCGACTATGCAAACTGTATTATCTTCTTTCTATCATCATTGGGAGGATAATTCTAGCAGTTCTCAGTTGACTTATGAGTATTTCTTATTGAGAGGTACAGGAGACCCTATGGTTTTTTGGGATAAGGTTGTAGCTTTAAATTCTGCATTGATGGGTGCTAGTTATAAGCGTATTCAAACTTTAGACAAAGAACAAATTGGTACTTTATGTAAAGATGTATATGGTTTAATTGATTTACCGATTACTGATGCTATGAACCAAGCAGTACAAAAATCTGACAAATCTAGCTTGCGATTGTTGTGGGTTGGAGACGCTAAAGGGCGTAAGAAACAGGTAAACGCTTCGGTTTCTGAGGCACAGTTAAAAGCACAAGATCAGTATAAGAAACAAGTAGCTAAACAAAATGCTGAGGCAACATCTAAGGTTAAGAAATCTAAGAAGTTGAGTGTTTCTAAAGACCAAGGTTCTGAGGTACTTGATTTATTTGCAGATACAGGTTCTGATGTTAAACAAGCCTCAGGTTTGACTGGAATATTGGATGTTGAGGTAGATAATCAAGATTTAGGTAACATTGAGCCTAAAAGTAAGAATCCTAAAGTAGAAAAGTCAACAGAGTTGAATTTATTTGAGTAAAGAAAGTGGGTATCTAGATGATTGGTTTGATTTTTGGAGATAAGAGTGAAGCGGTAGTTAATGCAGTTAAGGAGTCTCATGGTTTAAAAGATATTGAGGGTTTTACTTCAATAGGTTCTTTTTTAAGCATGGCTAGTAGAAAAGCTTTACGCTGTGAACGGTTAGTTATTAATTGTATGGAAGTAGGCTCTCCTCAAGAGTTTCATAATTTGCGTAATTTTTTGATTGACCACGCTAGAACTACTGAAGTTGTATTATTTGGTCGTTATTTTGAGTCTTCTGATTTAGAGGTTGTAGAATCTTATTACACTTATTTTAGTGAGCCTATTTATACAGATTATTTATTACAGTCTGATGAGCAAGCTACGGTGGATTTAGTGGCTAATAAGTTATGTAAAGGTTCGCTTGATGATATACGTATTAATCATTCAAGTAAAAAGAACATTAAAGCAGTTGTAAAATATGGTACAGAGCAGTCTACTGATGCTAATGTTTCTAGAGTAGGTTTCACTGCACCTGTTCCTATTTCGAGCAAAGGTAACCCTTTGAAGTCTTTTTGGATTTGGGGGTAAGCTTTTTGGTAGAGGTAAACTCACTAAAAACAGAATTGATGAGTGTAGTGCGTTAGATAGAGAGGTTTATGTAGTTTTGCAATTAGCACAGACAAGGTAGGTGAATTAGAAAAACATGGATTATATTTTAACAACAAAAATCTGTGCATTACCCCAGTTGCACCACGGTATCTAGTTTTAAGGACATAGAGAGAATTACTATGAGAACTACGTTGATTGTAGATTCTTATACGGATAAAGACTTTGATTTTTTTAGTATTCCTTTTAACTGCTATGAGGGATAACTCTTTAACTAAAGTGGCTTATATCGCAGACTCTCCTAAGCGAATTATATTAGAGACTATGAAGACTGTGGGTGTTTATGTTACTCAGAATAGTGCTTTTGATTGACAACACTGAAAACTTTTCGTATTTATTAGAGTATATGTCTACGAAAGAGATAGATACACAGTCTGATGAGTTGATTCAATTATCGGATAGTTTTACTTTGGTAGATACCTATATTAGACAGAAGTTAGAGGGCGAGCCTAAGTTAGTGGAACGGAAGATTTCATTAGCTTATGAAAAAATTAGTGATGTCTTGCAAGATATTGTTTTTTCTGATGAATTAAATGAGGAGTTGCAGTCTTTCTTACTTACTGCTTCGAGTAAAATTAAAGTTTTAGAAGATGAACTAGAGAAGAAAGAAAAGGATATAGCAGAATTAAAAGGTTCTAGTTTTGGTGGTTTTGGTTCTATTAGTGCTTATACACAGTATAATTACACAGGAAACTCTAAGGTTTTAATTATCAAAGAAGAATCCCCTACTCGTTATTTAACTTCTTTTCTAGTTGGTTACTTAGATTGGTTAGAGAGAGTAGCAGAATTAAAAGCTAAACTGTTAATTATTGAGAGAGATACTGAGTATGTAGATGCTAGGTATAAGTCTATGCGTAAGGTTGACTCAACAACTATAACAAGAGAAGCTTCTAAGTTATATTTATTGCCAGAGTTGTATACAACAACACCAACGCATAGTGTTATGTCTACGTTAATGTCACCTATGGTTGATTTTATACATTATCTTGGATAGAACCTATAAGAAAACACATGCAGTCTCAGGTAGGGGTATCAATACGGTTTATAGTACTTCAAGTAGACGGTTAATGCGTGATTTAGGGTTGACTTCTGAGCAGACTTTGGTAAATGATTTAGGAGAACAGTCTCAGTTAGGTACTTTAGCTCCTATTGAGAATTATGCCTTAGATAAAGAGTCTCGTAAGTTGCAACAGAGAAGTGCGTTTGAACCTATTATGAAACGTTTAACAGATTTATGTAATTTAGATTATTAGACTAGGAGAGGGTTGGTGTAATGTTTAAGAAGAAAGAAAACAAAGTGACGAACCTTTCTAAAAGTTCGCTAGAGAATGCTAAAACTAAAGAGAATACTGAAAAGCGTAAAGGTTTCCTTGATAAATATGTGGATTTGATTAAGATGTGGGACTCGGTCTATGATGAGTACCGTTCACGTTACAATCCAGAGAGAGCTTTAGCTTCAAGTAGACGTTTATATATGGATTCTAACTTTACGTATAGTGGTACACAAAATGTTACTGCTTACTATGTAATTGAGGAACTTCCACCAGAATTTGAGATGGGTTATAGAGCTACTTTGCGTTCGATTGTACCAGAGGGTATCTCTATGAATTTTATTGAGTCGAATGAACCTTTTGAGATTAATTGGGATGATCCTAAGGTTAAGACTCGTTTGTCGGTTTTGGATGAAGTAAGTGCAAAGAACCAAGAAGAGTCTAGCAAAGGTTCACGTTTCACTCAACACAAGTACGTTAAAACCGCGCAAAAAGATGAGCGATTGTCTATTTCTGTGGAGTATGCTAACGATGCGACTTTAAGTGACCAAGATAAGCGTTACTTATATAAAGTTCGTATTATGGTTATTATCACAGGTCAAAGAGGTCCAGAGTTCACTGATGTTTTAAAAGACTTTGAGCACTTATGTAGTCAAAGAACGGGGATGAAAGTTCGTAGAGTTACAGGTATTATTGCAGACACCGTTAATGATTTCTCACCTTTCAACTCAGAGATGACTAAGGAGGGTAAACGTAAAATTCGTTCTACGTTTACTTCAGATGAGTTGAGAGCGCAGTGGCATCCATTTGAACAAGGTATTGTAGGTTTTGGTACTACTTATTTAGGTACTAATATTGAAACTCATTCTCCAGTTTTCCACCAATTTAAACGTGACGTAACAGATGCGGAAATTGTAATTGTAATTGGTATGTCTGGTTCGGGTAAGTCTTTTGAGATGAAGATGTTAGCTACACAGTTTGCAGCTAATGACAACATGATTATGACAATCAATGACTATGAGGGTGGAGAATATAAAGGTTTAGGTACTTTATTAGAGAAAGACTTCCAAGTAGTATCTTTAGACTTAGGTATGGGTTCAGGTCGTTATTTAGACCCAGTTCCGATTGTTCCTACGGGTGATGAAGAGATGGATAATACCTTATTTACTCGTTCTCGTAAGAATATTATTGATTTATTCAGAGCAGTTGCAGGAACGGAGACTTTAAAAAATTACGCTTGGATTCCTTTGATTATTGAACGTGGAGTAGATTTATTTTATAGTGAATATGAGGTATCTATTGATACAAGTACTTGGTCTGCTCTAGAGGATTGCTCTATTTATACGGTTTATGACTATTTGAAAAAATATCGCCCTAATTTAGATGATGTATTAAACTCTATTACTGAGGAAGATAAGCAGATTTTAAGTGAGGAAGATATTAAAGAGCTGTATAAAGACGCTTTAAAAGACTTCCAAAAAGACTACCTTTACTTCTTAGAGACTTTCGGTTCATACTTTGAGGAAAGTAAAAAGTTAAACAATTACTTCAAATATCCAGTTTACTTAAAAGATATTATTGATGCTAAGTTGGTTATTTGCGACTACAACATGAGGGGTGTTCCGGAAAGTCAGTTGTCTGAATTGGACGCTATTCTCATTCCAATGAATGCAGCAACCGTAGCTTACTACCGTACAGTGTATCCTTTCTCTCGTGGTCTGTATAATGTAAAGATTTGGGAGGAATTGCAACGTTTCAGCTCATTACCAAACGCAGTAGAGATTTTGAAAACGCCAATCACGGGGGGTCGTAAAGCAGGAGATATTAACATTGTCGCTTCTAATGACCCAGTTAAATTGGTTGAAAAGGACGAGTTCTCTTTATTTGCTAACTATACTCTAGCTATGGTTGGTAAGATTAAATCTCCAGTATATCAAGAAATTGTATGTAAAGCTCTCGGTATCACTGACTTAGCAGATGAATTAGCTGAAATTGGTTCTGTTATTGAAGAGGACGAAGGTTTGGTGGCTGGTTACGACCAGGTACACGCAGAACCTTATAAGAAAAGCATTTGTTTTAAAACTGAACTCAGGAGAATCTGCAGTTGTTAAAGCTGACATACCTAAAGTTATTAGTGATACTCCATTATTCAGAACAGGTGTCATTGCTCAAACTGAGTAAAGGGTAGGTGTTTAGTTAAATATGATAGGATTTTTAAGTTTATTGCTATTTTTTTAGGGGTATTTTATGGGGTGTTTCTAACTCTATTACTGACTCTAAATTAGCAGAAGAGGTGAAGAAGAGTAGATTGCTAGTTATCTGTTTAGGTGTTTTATATATACTAGTAATTTTGGCTGTGATATTAGGGGGTAAACGCTAATGGATTGGAAAAATTCAAATGACGACTTAACTCGTCAGTCTGATGCAAGGCGTGAGCGAGAGAATAGGCGTTTTGAGAATGGGATAGGAGATAATGGTTTCGGTGGTATGCGCAGAAATTTAGGGGATGACCCTATGTCTCGTTTACGTGGTTCTCAATCTGATCCATTTGCAAATCGTATAGGTGGGGGTATGGGTTCTCCTATGGGTTCACGTCCTCCATTTGGACAGTCTCCTATGGGGCAAGGTCCCGGTTTCCCACATTCACAACCTCAGCAATTACAACCTCAGCATGAGGATTGGATGGACAAGACATTAAAAGCAGTTAAAGGAACTTGGAAGTTTTTATATGGGTTTGTAGGACCCGTTCTTTCTGAGACTGACGATATGTTTAGGAGTGACTTTAAACTAAGAAGAGGTTTAACTGCTTCTTTAATTTATTATGGAGTATTAGGTGGGTTCTCCTTTATCTTTGGTATCTTTACAAAGTTTGCTACTGCACCAGGTATTTTAGTTTCACTTGTAGGAGGTGCTTTAAGTGGTGGTTTATTTTTATATAAGAATGCTCAAAATAAGGAGTGGGGTTTAGTAGATACTTCAACTGAGGAACAAGATAATTCCTTGGATATGTTCAACTCTTCTCCTAGTGAGTTTATCTCTCCGGAGCCTAATTTCAACCCAAATCCACAGTCTGAGTTTAGTAATTTTGGAGCGACTGGTGGTTGGGGTGCAGTTGATGATAATGAAGAACTAGAGCCTTTCTCAGGTAGGGGTTTTGATAAGACTCCTCAACCAAGAAGTTCAACTTTTGCAGACTTTGATGATTTAGATGATGAGGATGAGAATGGGTTTAGTCCTTTAGCTGCCCCAAAGGACTTAGGTTCAAAACCTAGTGCTAAGGATATTTGGGGAGTAGTTGATACTGAGTTAGAAGAACCAGAAGATTTAGATGATGAGGATAGTGACGTTACTTCTTCAAGAGAAGATTTGGAGCATCCTAGGTTAGAGGAGGTTTCAGAGAGTGCTTTCACTTCTGATTTAGCTGGTGGTTTAGTTGAACCAGAGTTAGTTACACGTAGTTTATTACTAGACAAATATTTGTCTATGTTAGATGGGTCTAGTTTGAAACCCGATTGGTCTAGGGAAGTTTTGAAGGATAGTATTGAGTTTTAAACAGCTTTGAGACTTTTTACGAGACGCACAAACAGGTGGAGTTAAAGGGTTATCTGAGGAAGATTGGGTTAGCGTTCAGTCCATAACTGAGAGGGTATCTGTATTTGAAATTATTACAGATAGACCAGAGAAGTTAAAAGGTAAAGAAACTCTCTTTGCAAAAGAGATTACAGAGTTGTTGAAAGACCAAATGAAAGATTACTTTGGTGAAAATGTAACAACAACTGCAGTAGGTAAAGGTAGTCGTATTGCTATTACTATCTTTAAACAGACTGGTACATCCTTTATGTTGAGAGACTTAATTGCTTCAAGTAAAGATTTCTTCTTAGATACTAAGAATGAGTTACCAGTTGTATTTGGAGCTGATGAATATGGGGAACCTATTTTACTTGATTTAGCTAAACATACAGGTACTATTATTGCGGGGATGGCTAGAACAGGTAAGTCTGTATTAGCTACGGGTATTGTTAATCAGATGATGGCTTTGAACTCTCCTCGTAAAGTGCAAGTAGTTGCAGGGGATATGAAATATAAGGACTCTGACTGGTATCAGATTACCTTACCTCACTTGCGTAAGTTTGCAACAGGTACGAAAGCAATTATGGACTTGCTTGATTGGGTAGTTTCTGTTGAGGCGCCGAGACGTAAGAAAAATTATAGGTAATCAGTTAAAGATTCAAAACTATAATGATAATTGTTCAGAGGACTCAGATCAATTACCATATCTATTTGTTGTTTTGGATGAGATTATTTCCTTTGCTGAGAAGTTAGACAAGGATGAGAAAGCTACGTACAAAGCATATTTGAGTGAGATTTTAACTGCGTTTCCTAACGTAGGTATCTTCTTGATTTTTGTACCTCACCAACTCCATAATGATTACTTCCCTAAAACCGCTTCTCGTATGGTAGGTAATAGATTTGCGGTTAAAGCAGGTCAACCTATTCAGAAGACTATTTGGGAAGATTCGTATCGTTTAATTGATTTCCCAACTACGAACACAGGTGACTTTGCTTACACTTTAGCTGGTTCTGATGAGCCTAAGTTTGGACATGCTCCTTTAATTATGAGTATTAGTGGTGGTAAAGAGCGTTTAGATAAGTTGTATGATACACAACGTAAATTATGGACTAAACTTTACCCAGAAGAAGCAGCTACATCTGCTTATGTAAGTAGGTTGAAAGATGAGCAAGCGGATAAAAACACTAAACAAATTAGGGTTTGGAAGTAAATCCTAGTGATTTTGCACAAGAGGATTCTTTACGTTTCCCAGACAAGAGTTATTTTATCGAAGATATTTAAGTAGAGATTGGCAGAAAGATAGGAGTTGTAGATAAAATATGGAAATTACATATCCAATTAGTAGTTCTAGGTTTCTGCTTGCAATGCAAGTGTATGCTAGAAAGATGTCTACTTATGAAACTTATGAGGAAGTTAAAAAGAGGGAATTTGAAAGAATTTCGTTATTTAGACCTTTACCTACGGTTTCAAAAGAGAGTATAAAAACACGTGAGGTTTCAAGTCCGCCTAGATATGAGTTGGTAGTAGATGATACTGAGACTGAGCTTGTAGATTTTGATTCTTTGTTTGCAAACTTAGAGGATATAAACTTGGGAGATTTACCGAATAAGGAGAACTCAACCGGGGTATCTGTAGCTAAGTTAGATGATATTGACCCTTTTGCGAGTGTGGATTTGGAGTCTTTAGGTTATGTAGATGATATGGGTGAAGATGACTTAGAGGGTAAAGAATTTGAAACCTCTGATGAAGTTAGTTCTGAGGAAACAATTTTAGACCCTCTAAATTCCCCTGTATCGAACTTAACATTAAACACAACAGAAAGTACACTTAGTGAAGAAAACTTAAATCTGAGCCATTCTGAGCAGTCTGGTGACACTTTAAACACAGAACCTACCCGTGTAGAGTTTAGAGAGGAAATTTTTAGGTCAACTTATATAGGTAAGCGTGAGCCTTGGTCTTATGTTGCGAAAGATAAGGTTAAAGAGGTTAAAGAGGTGGCTCATCCAACTAAAAGAGTTCCAAAACCAATTATCAAAACACCTACTTCTGTACAAGGTAATTCAGTTGATGTGAGAAAAGAAGTTAAACCTTCTGTTGTTTCTAGTCCACCTCCTCAAAAGTTAAGTAGTCCACAGAGTGTAAGTAATGATAAGACTGTTCGTTTATTGAATGAGGATTTTGTTTCCTATTGTCGTAGGAATTTGAGGGTGCAAGAGCAGTTAGCTTTAACTTATTTTTCTCCGAATGAGATAGAATCTGCAGTTAGACAAGGTAAGATTTTAAGAAAGAGTGGGTTGTTGATATTTGCGCACTCTTAGAGATAAGTTAAGTAAAAAGGGGTTTTGAAAAGTGAGTTTAGTTGAAAATATTCGCTTTGTAAAAGTGAACGTTGAGGGTATTCCTAATGGAATTTGTGGAATATGTTCTGCTCTGGTCGGTGGTTGGCTTTGTAGTTCATGGGATTAAGGTTAAGAGACAAGGTTCTCAATATAAGGTTTTATTTCCAGAGCGTAAGTTATATGGTGATGTCTATAAACCAGTAGTTACTGCATTAAACCCTGAGTATAAAAAAGAGGTAGACTCTTTAATACTTGATGCGTTTTACAAAGCTTTAGAAGAGAAATAAAGTTAAGGATATTCCTTGACTTTTTTTCTTTTTAGTTTGCTAGAATTAAGTATAAAAAGTGTGAGAAAGGTGAAAAATACGTGGCAGTTACGGAAGTTTCTTTTGTATGAGGGTGGTTTTATTGATAAATCTGCGCCTATACAAAGGTATAAGTTATTGGATAGTATTATAAAAAAAGCATCTGAAGACCAACAACAAGAGGGTTATCCTGAGTTAGCAGATAGTTTATTAGACTTAACTTCAGAGCAAGTAACTACTGTAATTGATACTAAGAGTTCACTAAAAGAGAATGTAAACAGAGGTTCATTACGTTGGTATCAAACCTATGGTGTTCATTTTATTTTAGCAGCTCGTTCTGCTTTTAATTATGGATAGTGTAGGTTTAGGGAAAAACTGCAACTGTAGCTTCTGTGATTAATCATGTTGATGCTTTAAAAACGTAAAAACTAAAGGAAAAACCTTTACGTTATTTGTTTTTGACTGAGGTTGGTTTAGTAGACCAAGCTCGTAAGGAGCTTATTCGTTTTACAGGAGATTATGTAGCAACTACTACGGGGGATTCAAATCAAGTTTCTGCTTTTATAAAAGAGCAGAAGGACTTAGACTTTCCTAGTGGTGTTGTTGCTTCTTATTCTGCAATTTCGTCAAGTCACGAATTTATGTTGTGGTTAGCACATACAACAAAATTGTATGGGAAGTTTGATTATTTCTTTATCGATGAAGGTTCAGTTTTAGGTTCTACTAAGTCAGATATATATAAAGCTTGTAAAACGGTACGAGATAAGTTTGTAAATCATATTGTTATTATGAACGCTACCCCGTTTGAGAAGTCTATTGAGGGCATGTATAATCAGTTGAACTTTTTATTTCCAAGTGTGATGCCATTAAAGACTACGTTTGAGGAGTTATTTGTAAAGAAATCATTTCAAACGCATCAAATTTTGGGGTACAAAGACCCTGAGTTGTTTAAGTTATCTACTAGGTTTATGGCTTTCGGAACTGCTCGAAAAGAGCTTGGGGTATCTGTGAAAAAATTCGACTTGTGAGTTGATTTTATATAAAACCGTCACAATATCAAAATCAGTTATTTAGTAAAACTAGGTATAAAAGGTATGTTTGGGACGAACCCTCATGGTTTGACTCGGATTTAGAAGTAACTCCAGAGATTTTACCTAAGTTATCGGTTATAGAGGATTTATTCAGATATAGGATAGGTCAAGATAAGGCTTTTAATTTATGTTCATTCAGTTGAGGCTCAGAATATTTTAGTTAAGTTTTTAGAAGGGTTAAATATCAAGGCTCTCACAATAAATGGAGAGGATAATACTCCTAAGAAGAAAGCAGCTAAGTTAGAAGAGTTTCATAAGGGTGATTATCGAGTTATTGTGACAAATTTAAAGAAGGGTTTAAACTTAGGGTTTTTAAATCATTTAATTTTCTATTCGTTCACAGGTAATTCTGGGATTACAAATCAGATTGAGGGTCGTATTGTTCGTAGTCAAGATATTCACGATAAGCATATATACTTAATTTTTATCTAGGCGAGAAGAGTATAAGGTTTTGGAAGAAGCTTGTGAAAGTACAGAAAATAGATTAGCCCATACAAAAAGAAGAAGTGAGTTTATTAAATAATTTTTTTCTCAAATCCTAGTTTAGTAGGGACAGTTATTGAAGTTTGTAAACAAGAAATTTCAGAGGGTGCAAGCTCAGCTATTGCAGTGGTATCTTATTCAAATAAAAAAATATGGATGGCGATATTTATTATCCGAAGTGGTCTGATGACTTAGAACAAACGAAAGCAGGGTTAACTTTAAATGGCTAAAAGAAGTAGAGTAAGAATTTTCAGTGCTACAACAACTATTGATTTGGAAAGTCGTATTGAAGATATTTTGAATGCAGAAGGGAATAAGAATGTTTATATTCAAAGCATTTCTATCTCGCATGACGAATATCGTTATTATGCCGCAGTTGTTTTCAATACTGAAGTTACTGAGAAATAATTGGAGGTCTATCTTGGGGAGGTTGTGACTTGAAATCGTATTTATATTTATCTGATATTCATGCAAATTTTGAGGTTTTGAAACATTTGGAAACTCTACCAGAGTTTTCAGATGTTACGTGTGAGATTCGCTTTGGTGGAGACTACATAGATGGTTTCGATTTAAAGCCAAATGATACATTAGACACTTTGCATTTTGTGAAGAAATTATGTGATAGTGGTAAAGCAAAAGCGATTGTTGGAAACCATGATATTTTCTTGTTAGATAGCGTTTTTCGTCCATTCGCTACAAACTGGTGGTGCATGAACGGTCGGGAAGAAACCCTAGCAAATTTGGGTATACCTTACGCATCTGAGAGTGATTTGAGAGAGCAGTTGCTTTTTCATTTATATGATGAAGTCACTTGGTTGCAGTCGTTACCTTATTATCTTGAAGATGGTTCTAACATTTTAGTCCACGCAGGTTTTGAGTTAGATTTACCATTAGACAAGCAAGATACAGAGGGTATGGTTTGGACTCGTGAGTTTTATATTGACTCATTGAATCACTTAACCGATGTGGATTTACATCCGGACTTCAAAGGGAAAACCATTATTTCAGGTCACACACCTACTTGTACAATGGAAGGTTATGAGCACCTACTAAACCCAAATCAAATTTTGAAAGATAGTTTGAAGTTAGATGAAAAAAGCCTTTAGTTACTCGTTACTTTATTGACGGTGGTTCTAAATCAGGTTCTGAGTTCTCTCGTATTAACCTCTTAAAGTTAGACTCAGAGGGTAATGAAATTTGGCAAAAGGTATCTCGATGAGAGTGGTTTTCACAAATATTGAGACATGATTGAAATAATTGAATAGAAAGCAGTTTAGAATATGAAAACACCAATGAATTTAAGTGATTTAGAAAGATTAGTAACAGAGTATACTTCGCAAGACCATAGATCTCAAGGTTTTAATATTGAGTCTAGTGAGTTTGATTATGAATGGGAAGTTAACAAGTTAAATTGGTACTTTTATTTTGATAAAGAAGAATCTAGTGTGTTTGTTGCAGATTTTCGTGTAGTAAGAGACTATGCTCATTTTTGTATTGATTTTCCTTACTATGCAGTGTAGTAAGTTTGGTTTGGGAGATTCAAACATATTAGAGTCATTAGGGGTAAATTACTCATTCCGAAATGGTTGGGTGAGATTGAGAGCAGTTATAACAGAGGGTATGAACCTACATAAATTTTTTGATGTTCTATTTTCTGTTTTGAAGAAATATAATTGAGACGGAGAGTGTGATGAAATTATGTACATCGACTGAGTGTTCAGATGGTTTTAGTTTTTGACACTAAGCAACAGAAAAATGGTTTCTTGTCCTTTGTGCGCTGAATTACGTGAAGCACAAGTTTTAAAAGGGGTATCTTCAGAGGATGGTTCTAAACTCGGTTTATCTGAGAAATTAGGTCTACGTAGGGTATTCTCAAGATTAAATGTAGATTTAAGTCAAGTGTTGGGTGAGTTAGTTTCTAGTAGTTTAGATACTGAGCAATACACTGCGCTTGAAACGGCTATTCAATCCTTAGTAGGTTCCTTGTCCTTAGCTAAGAAACCTAAAACCTCTGTGTTGTTTTATTTAGGTGTAAGAGCTGATGTAGAATTACTTGCTTTTTGGATTTTGGGTTCTGCTTATAAAGCAGGTTTAAGCGTTCATCCTTTTGTTACACCTTTTCGTTTACAAGGAATAAGACAAAAACGTGAAGAGTATGAAAACTTGATGTTAAGTGATGTTGTGGTAATAGCTTACAGCCCATCCATACGAGAAGATGGGTATCTTGTAGAAGATTTTGTCCGTCAAAGAGCATTTGAGGGTAAATCTACGTATGTGATTTTAACAGATGGTTCACAGATAAATAATGTCTTGCAGCGCTTAGGTTCTGAGAATGGGTATTCTAATCGTCAGTACTTGTATATAGGTGTTCCAAGGCAAGTAAGTACTGAGGAAGATAAAGTTCGTAGAACGAATAAAGTTATCAGTAACTCAAATGCAATTTTAAATTTAAAAATGCCAGAGGTTTCCTTGGAAGAGCTTGAGGTTGCTAAAGGTAAAAACGTGCAAAAGGCTTCACGTAAACAAAAAGGCACACCAAAATCAGTAATTAGTGCTTCTGAAGCTGCCTTATTTGGCTTAAATTAGTAGTAGATGTTAGAAAGATAGGTATAAAAAGTGGAATTAATTCGCAGTAATCAAGCAGAAAATGCAAGTTAATGGTGGTTTTACAACTACTTTATTAGGTAAGGTTGTATTTGAATCTGAGGATGTTGAGTCTCGATTAATTGAGGACCCGAATTTACGTGGGGACGAAGAGTTTGTAAAATTAGTTGTAAATACAGGTATGGAAGAGCATTTAGTAGGTTCGACATTAACTGTTATTCGTAAAGAGGTGGACGGTGAAACAGGTGTAGAAAGGACTAAACACTATACATACCCTATTTCAGTAGATAATTTAGGTGCAGTTATTGTAGCTTCTGATTATTATTTAGAGGATACATCTTTGGTAACTTTAGTACCTTTTATGTCTGAGTGGTTACAAGATTTACTAAGACAAGCGCAAGAGAATTTGCAGATGTCTATGTCTGCAAGTACTTCAGAGTCCATTTCACAATCGTTATCAACTTCTGAGAGTTTGTCTTTATCTGAGAGTACTTCTAATTCGTTAAGTTTATCTGAGTCTTTGGTTCACAGTCAGTCTCATTCATTTTCAGTTATGACTTCTAACTCTTTGGATGAGTATAACTCTCAATTAGTACATTCTATGTCAGAGCATAGAGATAGTTTACAAAATTCTATGTTGGACTCTTTATCAACTTTAGAGAGTGAAGCTTTTAGAAGTACTTCTGAATCTTTGAGTTTAGTACAAGATAGTGTATCTATGGACTTAGATGAGGTACTTAACTCGGTATCAGATACAGTAGAGAACCATTACAAGCAGATAGAGAGTTTAGCTATTAAATTTGAGCCTTTGCGTTTATCTTATGAGTTGGGTGATGTTACTACGGGTGACTTAGTAACTCAAATGGGTGAAGTTGTTGATTTAGAGAGTGTAAAGGAAGAATTAACCGAGATTATTGAGCAGAATCTATCTGCAGAAGAGATGCAGAGTGAGGTTACTGCTGTTTTGGAGGCACCAACCGTTACAGAATTTGGGCGTACAGGTGATTGGTTAGAGGATGAAGACTTTAGCGTACAAAAGGTAGATAAATCTAAACCTAAGCAAGTAGGGTTCTTCAAACGGTTATTTACACGAAAAGATAAGCAATATAAACAGTTAGTATCCGAGGTTGTAGAAGACCAAATCAGTGCAGTTAATCAACCAGACCATTTAGGTGCAGTTGATGAGATTCAAATTGTAGGTGGTTCGTATAAGATAGAACTTCCCAGAAAAGTAAGACCTAAGAGTTGAGTTTTAAAAGAAAAAAATTCAACTCTTGTTCTTATTTTTATTGATTTATTACGTTTTTTTGTGTTATAATAAATAAAAATACTAAAAAAGAGGATTTATTGAAAAATGAAAATTAAACTAAGTAAAAGAACTTGTAGACACATACGCACCTTTTGTACGTATCACAACATCTAAAGGGAACCAAACGGTTGGTTCAATTCGTGTAAGTAACTCTAATTCACGTTGGAGTTTATCTAGTTCTGATTTTACACAGTTGTTTGGTGTAAGTATTTTTATGATGGTGTATACTCCAGAAGTAGTTGAAGAAATTCGTTCAAACTATGATTTACGACGTGATGTTCAATTTGAGTTCGAAGGGTATGCTCCATTGGAACTTGTTTCTTTAGTAGAAAGTCGAGTTGATAAAGCATCTCCTAAGAGTGGTCGTCCAAAACCTAAGTATTCAAGTCTAGATGGAACTTTAGCGGTTCAGGGCACTAAACCTCGTAAACCTAAAGTAGAAGTTCCACTTAGTTCAAGTGAAGATAAGAAAGCAGAGGTATCAGACAGTAAGTCTGATCGATTTCCAACGCAGGAGAGGTTGTTTCACACAAGCATTTGGAAGTAGAGTCTACTGATTCTAAGTCTTTGAAGACGGTATAGTCGAAAACAAGAAACCAACTAAATAAAGCGAATGAACGTATTGTTAAGTTTGAGAAAATGGAACAAGATTATCAGTCAGATAAAGAACGTTGGGCTTCTAAAGAAGCAACCTTTTGAGAAAGATAAGGAGTTGTGGGAAAAATCAAAAAGAGGCTAATGCTTCTTATATTGAAACTTTACAAAATGAGTTTAACAGTAAATTAGATGAGATTAATTCATTATTGGATGAAAAACTGATGAGTTAGACCTTCTAAAAAGAGAAAGAAGCTTTAGAAGGTCAAGTTCGTTCAGTAGAAGAACGTGTAACTAAGTTAAAACAAGAACAAGAGAATAAAACTGTAGGTCAAGCCTTATCTGACTTAGGTTCTGCTATTATTCGTAGCATTAAATCCGTATTCAAACGTAAATAGAAGGTTTTTAAGTACTATGGTTTTAGTTGTTGAGCTTACTTTAACAGATGGTCAAATTATTGGTTTAGAGGTAGGAGACCAAATTACTATAAGTGCCTTAGGGGAAGATTATAGTGGTTGTTGGTTTTGTTTGTCTAAAACTTCTAATAGTACCTATGTTCGAAAATTTTTTGCAAGTGCACCCGGTGATGCACAAGTTAAGATAGGTAAATCGGTATCCTTTAGGTGTTCTGACATTGTTTCATACAAGGATGCGGATTCCGATTCTTAAATTTAAGTTGAGGTTATTTACTTATGGCACATCCTTATTACACGGAAAAGATACTTCCATTTTTGGAGCAACATAAAGTAACAAATCTGTTAGTGAAGACTCCTTTTATAGGTACAGGTTTTGAGTTAAAAGAATTAGCTAAGACACTTAGACCAGATGAAGAACTTCGTTATATCACTGCTTGTAAAAGTGGTAATGCTAAAGTTTTAGTATGTGTTACTAACTTGCGTTTGCACATACTAGACAAAAGGCTTGATTTTAAACAAGTACCAACTAACTGTAAATTTACCTCAGATTGCAAGTGTGCAAAGAGGTAGAGGTGTTTTCTTTGGTTCTGTTATCATCTCGGTATTAGGGTATGAGGATAATATTTATCTCAATGACTTTTGGGGTAAAGATACTGAGGATTTTCAGAGAATTTTACAGGATGCTATTACTGATTTTGGTTTAGGTCGTAGTCAAAATAATACTAATTCTGATTACTATAAGCATAATGTAGACTTAAGACAGTATCCTACTATGGAGGAAAGAGCTTTGGGAAGTAGAGATTACAGAGATAATGCTTATCAAATGAATAACCCGACATACAATTATCTTACAGGTGAGCCATATACTGAGTCTGAACTTTTAGCAATGGGGTTAGACCGTTTTGGAAATCCTTTAGAGAGTTCGTCTTATCAACAAAGAGGTCACTCCAGAGCTACCACAGTTAATAGAGAAACTACACGTACTGTTAATGGTACCTCAAGTGCAAACTCTAAACCACTTAAGGATGTTTCAGATTTAAGCACAAGTGCTAAGTTTGATGCTTTAGATAGTGGTGGTTTTGGTTCGTCAGAGCAGTTGCGACAAGCGAAGATGAACTTAGAAGATGCCTATCATAAAGGTATTATTTCTAAAGAGCTATATGAGATAAAAATGAGAAAATACAACAGAGGTTTGTTGTAGTAGAAAATTTAAGTGGAACTAGAAGAAAGGGGATTAAGTACTTCATCTATGTTTGAAGATAAAGAATTATGGGAGTTGATGTCGGAAGCAGAGGGTACAGAGTCTTCTTATGTTTCGGATATCACACCTGTTGAGATAGGAGATAAAAGTCCAGAGGTTCAATTAGAGTATTATGAAAATCAAGTGATGGGGTATCTATTACGAGATTTTGATACTTTAAGGGGTCAGATGGGTCGTTTGCAACCTGATTATTTCAGAAATGAGAATTATGTTCTCTATACGATGTTACGTAAGGTTCAGATGGAACGTGGTTTAGAGCTTGATTTGAACTATTTGAAAGTGTATTTGCAAGCGAATTCTTCTGAGATTGCACAAGACTCTGACCGTATTCAGTTTGACTCTTATGTGAGTGAGGGTATGACTGCGATTGAGGGGTTAGTTGTTTCAGTTGTAGAGGTTTTTCAAAAGTACAAGAACCCTACGTTTTTTTAAAAAGAACCCTCATTTGAGGATGCTTTAACTCGTTTTTAAGTTGGTTTATGCTAAACTAGCTTTTTAATGATTCTTTACAACAAGCTTCTATTGCTTTAACGAATCCAATTAGAGCTAACAGAAAATCATTCTTTGGTGTAGAAGGTGCTCTTGAATTTTTATCTCATAAAATCAATGGTATCAAGGCATCTTTGGGTAAGGATAAGTCATTTCAGTTAGTTAGCGCTAGTGATATTGACTTTGACGAAGATGACTTAAAGAAACCAACTTTATTGACTGATTTAAAGTATTTACCTACATTAGGTGAGACTATTCAAGGTATACGTACAAATACTTTTTGCAGTATTCGCTGCCCCAGAAAAAGGGGATGAAGTCAAAATTTGCAGTGCGTTTATCTCATGAGATTTTATTGAATGGTTTCAATATTTGTTTTTGGGGAAAAGAAGGGGGAGCAGGTAAGGTTATGGCAGAATTACGTGCCACTCACTTTGATTACTATTACAATGTTATGAGAGGTCAGAACTACGAAAAGATTTCAGGTTCCTCTATTCAATATGGTACTTTAGATGAGTCTGTGGCTGCTCTTGAAAAAATTTCACGCATGGACTTGGTAGAAAATGCAAATTATGGTAAAATATATTTACCAGATTATCCGTTTGAGTTAGAATATGTAGACACGGTTTTGAGAGATGCAGCTGAGGAAAAAGACTGTAAATTTATTGTAATTGACTATGCGCAAGCTATGGACAGTAAACAATACCCGGATAAGAAAACTATTTTAGAGAAATTATCTGTTCGTTTAGAGACTTTAAAAGGTTTACTAGATGTGTGTATTTGGTTACCGGCTCAGTTAGCAACAGACGTTATTCAAGACCTAGGTAAGGGTATCCATAGAGAATTGCGTAACGTAACTGCTGACTCTAAAGAATTAACAAAGTCTGCAGACTTAAACTTAATGCTTTATACAAATGATGCTATGTCTTCTAAGAATTTAGCTAGGATGTATTTATTACCATCTCGTTTAGCTGGGGAGATGGAGCCTATTGCAGTTTTTACGGATAAAGTGGCAAATAATGTGTTAGAGATGAAGAACCAAACAATTGAAGTTCGAGATGGGGACGTTGTTGTTTTGGATGTTGAGGATGTGAATGTCTAAATTTGATTTGTATGTAAGTATAAAAGAACTTTCTGAGTATTTTAGATTATCTGAGGACTATATTCGTTCACAGGCTCAATATGAGATTTTGCAAACTACAAATGGTTTAGAAGTGATTTCTAAGAGCAACTATTCACGTTTAAGTAAGGTGTTGTATTCGCAAACACCTTCTTTGTGTGTTTACACACTAGAGAGCATTCAATCATCTTTACGCAAAGTTTATGATAAACGTGAATTTATAGATCGATTTTTAGATTCGGAACCTAAGGCTGTTGTTCAAGATTTGTTTACAGGTGTTTCATATTATAGGGTTGATGAGTTAATTGACGAATACTTTCAATTTGTAAAGGAGCTGGAGTCTACTTTAGAGTACTCTGTTGAAAGGGTTGCAGTAGAGCTTTCTTTAGAACCTGTTCAGTTATATTCTTTAATCAAGTACTTAGACTTAAGGTTGCATAATATTGTGGGTAGTAAAACTCACCGTAAAGTTTATATTTTACCAAAAGTAACGTATTCCACAGTTTGTGCTTTTTTGACACAGAATACATTAGTGGACTTAACTAAGGATTTAAAATCCAGACTAAGCAAGATGGGTATATCTCCTATCTATGTAAAAGGGGTAGGTACGTTTGTTGAGACCTCCGTTTTGATTTATTTGCAGAGCACTTCAAGTGTTTCTAGTATAGTGGAGGATGGGGTATCTTACATTTCTTTAAGTAGTTTCATGCAGGAGTTTTCTTTAAAACCTACGGACTTATCAGAGCCACTTAAAGCTTTATTTGTAGACCAGTTGAATATTTCTAAGAATTATGTGAGAGAGTCTTTTGTAACTGATTTAAGACAGTTAATACGTGATGTAGATAAGCTAAAAGCAGTTGAAGGATGTTTGTTCTAATGTTGATGTTCGTCTATTGATTTTAGTTTTGTGTGGTTTAGTTACTATGGATGAAGCGATTTCTTACATTTCACCTACTGAGTTAAAACAATATTTCACACAATTATTACTGTTAAAAGACTTGAGGTTAACAAAGTCTAGTTATAAATATTTAGCTGAGGGTTCTAAGTCTGAGATTATTAAACAGATGCAACTACCTTACTATTCTAAGTCTTGTCTTCTTGATGTATTAAAGGTAAGTTCTTTAGGGTTGCCTTTAGATACAGATTATGTAGGTTATTTAAACCTTTATCGTTTGATTTCGTTTTTAAACACTACGACTGAAAACTATACTTTACCGGTATACATATCGAATAAAGAGGGTTATTTGAGGGTGGCTACGAATAGAGAGAGTTGGAACTCTTTAATATCTATTTCGTCTAATATCTTATTAGCACCTAAGGATAAGATTGATTCAAAATTAGTTAATGCGTATATGGATTGGGAAGATAAGTCATTTAGTGCAGTGAAGGGGGAGGTTGAGAAAGTATTGTATGGTTAAGCAGCAATTTACAAAAGAGATATTAGATCAATTTGTTGAGGATTTCTACGACCTCTTTATGGAGGGTATTGTAGAGTTCACAAACAAATATACTTTAGTTTACAAAGAAGATATAGAAACCAGTGAAGCTCGTTCTGTTTTAGACTTAGGTTTAGCTTACGATTGGTTGTGGGTTTCAGAGATTGAGGGTACGCCTTTAGTTTATATTGAAGTTGTTGATTTGGTAGTACAAGAGCATTTACTGAGTCATTACGTAAGGCAATTGGGGTATTCTGAGCAAGAATCTTCACGTGTTACTGATGAAATTAAGCAGCTCTACCTAAATGAAGTGGTTCGTTTCTTAAATGAACTACCTAAATTGGTAAGTGAAGAGGGTTCTTTAAAACCCTTTGGTATTGCTAGTTGTGTGGATGAACAAGTTTTAAAATTAGATAATAGTTTAGTTCCTATATTTCACCTTTCTTTGACTGAGTTTTTTTCAAAATCTTAGATAGTGTGCAACTTCGTCCTTACGGTTTTTTTGGGAGGGTCAAGAATACCACAAATTTAAAGAACCTAAAGGGTATTTTTGATAGCGCATTGAGAGGTGTTCGAGTAGATGAGTTAGTGTCTGCTATCTTTGTGAGGGGTGTATATCTAAAGAGAAAGTCGGTGCATTCTTAATGAATTATGATTTTTTTCTAAGTTGCAACAACCTTATTTACTTGATATTTTAGGTTCTTATGTAGAATCAAGAAAAATAACTTATTTAGAGGGTACAGAGTCTACTATGTTATACATAGGTGACTCTATGTTATTTATTGTAGTAGATGGTGTAATACAGTATGTAAGTGGTGCTCCTAGTCATTTATCGAAGAAGTCTATAGATATTATCACAGATAAGTTACAGTCTGCTATAACTTTACATTGTACAGTTGTAGGGGGTAATTAAGAATGATAGGTACATCTAGAGTTAAAAGAAGAACTGTTAAAGCCTCGTATCGTCAGTTAGAAGAGCAGTTGTTGTATCACAAAGGGGCGAGTGGTTCGTATGATATTACTATTTCAGATTATTGGGACAGAGTAGTTTGCAACCACAAACCCATCTATTCAAATTATGCCTTTAGCAAAGGGAATAGTCGTGTAGTTTGTCCTTTCCATGAGGATTTAAAACCTTCACTAGGTATCGTTAAAGATGGAGAAACCGGTATTGAGATTTTTAACTGTTTTGGTTGTGGTGTTAAAGGTACAGTAATAGGTTTTCACAAACTGTTTTCAGACCGATATTTAGGTGAGCACTTTACAAATAGCTATGGTTATTTAAGTAGTTTAGCTAAGTTATATGGTATTCAGTTAAGTGATACAATTGAAGAGGTTCAAGAAGAGAAGTCTGCTTTTGATTTCACGAAAGCTCCTCCATATACTATTTCTGTACATCGTGAGAATATAGAGACTTTAAAAGAGCAGTTCAAACAAGGGCAATTATCTCTAACTGGGTTAAAATCTCAGTTAACTTTATTAACTAATAAAGTAGTAGAAGTTAAGTCTTCGAAGAAATCTTTAGGAAATGAGGGTGGCTAATATGTTTACTTTTTGAATTAGGTGATTTTTGGTTCTTCTCCTTGTTTCACTTACTTAGATTACTTCAAAGAGGGTTCAGAGAAACTAGGTTTAAATAAAGTTCTATCTTTGGACTTGTCTAAAAACTTCAACAGGTATCGCCTATTGGGATGGTTCTACTTTAGAGACATTTAACTTAAAGAGTAGGATAAAAAGATTTGGATAGTCCTTATTCGGTTGGTTTGAGGATGTTAGAGTTGAAGGATTTTTGCTGACGGAGATTTTAAAAGGTTCTGATACAGAATTAGATATGCTATGTGTGGAAGAGGCTCTGTTGGGAAATAATGCGAAAAACATCTTCTGTGGCTTACGCATTAAACTTTACACTTGATTACTTGTTAGCTGAGGGTATCTTAAAAAGCTAAGAGATTTTTTTAGAGTATCTAATAAGACTTGGAAAGCTACTTTACGCTCAGAAACAGGGGTAGCTCCTTTGAAGAAAGCTTCTTGGTCGAAAGATAGTGCAGAGAAAGAAGAGATTCTTTTGTGTTTGCAAGCCTTAGCTCATCCTTGGTCTAATAAGTGGCGTGAGTATGATTCTTTTGAAGTTTATTTAAAGAGCGGTTATCAAGACCAACTAGATGCAGTAGGTTTAGCTATACACTGTGTAAAGACTTATGGTTTAGATGGTAAAACCCCAAGTATTAAGTAGAAGTTATAAGGTAAAAAGTATTCACAGATAGGGAAAAAAATCAGAGAAATATGCAAAATATCCAATAGAGTGGGTCGAGGGATATTCCTAAGAACCAAATACATACTTGGGTGGACACTTGTGGTAAAGATGAAGTTGAGTCTAAGTCTTATATTTTAGAAACGCCTTATCTCGGTAGATTTGGGGGTTAAAGCTGAAGTGTTTGAGGAGTCGGACATTTATTTCATTGTTGTTAATGTTAGTTTAGTTACTGTATAATTTAGTAGTTTAGACGATTAAGTTTTAATATTTACAGCTAAATTGAAGGGGTAATTTGCTATGGCATTAGGTTCTAAAACAGAGTTAGTGAGACAAGCTTATTTGTGTTTATTCGGTGAGGGAGTATGAGTCTAAATTGACAAAAATTCACGGATGATGAGATTTTTCCTCAGTATGTAAAGCATTTTGATTTAAGTGGTTTACAATATTTACCGTCTACGATGCAGACAGTTACGGTATCAAATGGTCAAAGTGACGCTGAGGTAACTATATCCTATGCAGTGTGTAGCACTTGTGGAAATATCTATGGTAAGGTAGAAGATATTCGGTTTATCTTGGAATATCAACCTACACAAGCAGGTCAAGCTTTGATAAATGGTTTAAATATAGAAATTTAGAGGTTTAAAGATGGAACAACACGTTTCAAGTATAAGAGCAGAAGTGCTTAGACAATTAGTCGGTGTTTCGGGTGGTTGGTTTCTGCGCTTTCTGTTAGTTGCAGTTTTGTTTTGGTTAGTGTTTTATATTTATGACACATTAGTTGATGGTACGTTAAGTGAACGAATTGGGTTTATGAAACGTGCTCTATTTTCAAATAGTTCAAGTTTTACTTCTAAGATTGGGTCGATAAGACCTTTTGTTTACTTTGTAGCTCTTCTGATGGCAGTTACATTAGGTTATACTTTAGGGTATAATATTTCGAGCAATTATATTAGCGGTGAGATTACTTTAATTACTACGGTAGCTCGTATCACGAATTTTTACTCGTTGACTGTTGTAGTTATAGAGATGATTTTACTTGCTTGTAGTTCTTTAATTTTATTATCTACTGCTAGTTCTATTCGTAAGAATGGTCGAGAAGTTTATGTAGGTAGTACTTTGAGCAAGTTGAATTTAGGGTTACTAAAAGCTGGTACGTTTAATCGGTATCTTAATGGTCTTGGTTTTAGGGGTAGCATCGATGATTTTTTTGTTGTTGGTGATTAAATAGTAAGTGGCAAGCACTTACTATTTTTATTTTGGATATTTGTTTAAGTTCTTGCAAGTAAGTATAAAAAAATGATAAAATAACTAAAAAAATAGCATATAGAGAGGTAGGCTTTTCGATTGCAGACAAAATTGAAAGTTTCTCCTTTTTAAGTATTGTACCTAGTGCAGTTGAGGTTGGTACGAAGCTTAAAGAATTATTAGATAAGAAAGAGCAGATAGTAAACCGTTTAGATAAAGCTTTAGCACTAAGGTATTTACGATAAGCAGTTAGTAACTTCTTATTATTTGCTAGAGAAAGATTTACAACGATTGAGGGAATTATTGCTTTTGCGTTCTGAGGATACTAATTTAGGTAGAGATTATTTACAGTATCAAGAACTATTAAAAGCTCGATTACCTAAAAGGTGACACTTATTTATTAGAAGAGAGTCAGAAAGTTGGGGTAGTACCTTACTTAACTAAGATGGAGCCTTTTTATGAAGACTATGTAGATTTATTGGAACTAGCTGCTAGAGATAATGTTGAGCTATACGTAGAAGTTTTTCTAAGTAATAATAAGGTTTCTTTAGTGTATGAGTATGGCGTTTTTCAGCGAGCTATTTCTTTAGAGGTTGGTCGAGAGGGTATAGATTGTACTCAGTTAGTACTGCCTTACTTAGAAAGGGTTGGTTTAACCACGTTAAGTCAACTATCTCAAATATCTAAAAGTGCAATAAGTGGTTACTTGTATACATCTATTGTGGAAGATGATTTAACTCCAAACATGAGTTATACTAAACTAGACTTAACTCCTCAATTAATTTCTACTATTCGATTCTATGCTTCTGATTACATTGAATTTGGTATGAATTTTACGGATAGAGGTTCTGAGTCAGATTTTTAAGTCATTTAGGTTTTTACAACTTTGCCCTATATTCGTTATAACTTAGAGTCGAATCAAAGCTTTGAAGAAATCATAGAGGATTGGGTATCTTTGATAGTGGATTTGGCAGATATAAGTGCTTTATCTACTAATTTACGAGTTAGCGTTGTAAGTCATCATAATGCTAGGTTCCAAGAATTTGGATTTAATAGCATAGTGATAAACCCAATACTTTGGTCAGTTAACCCACAGAAAGCTAAACTCCAATATGTTCATTGGAAACAGACAACGACGGGGTTAAAACCTTTTGCAGTAGTTTCTTATTTAGAAACTAATTTAATTTATGTTATAGGTGATAACACTTATAGAGGTTTTTTTATGATTTAGTAAATCATTGCGCTGAATACGATGGTTCTATTTTAGATTTAGGTTCTCATGTTAAGAACTTAGAAGATTTAGGTCTAGAGTTTGGTGATAAAGAACTAATTGAGATTCCTTTAGATAGTGCTTTAGATATTTTTAGTATTAGGTTTTAAAACCAGAGAGTCCAGTTTATTTTTTTGGTATGCACCTGAGTTTGATATAACTATTGTTTGTGATAATTTAGGGTAGAACCACAGATCAATTATTAAGAAAGTAAGGTTAATCGAAGTATGAGTACAGATAATTTATGGGGTGATTTAACTGAATTAGAGGTAGGGGTATCGCCTAGTTCAAAAAGAAACATCAGTAGGTGAAGAGGTTGATGCTTATTCAGAAGTTGGAGAAGAGGTTGTAGAGTGGTCACCAAAGGCACCAGAAGCTCCTACAACTAACTTGAATATTTCTACTGAGGAAATTACCGATTCCGAAGAAAAATCGAATACAGAGCAAATAGAGACTTCTGATGAGGTTTCTAATTTAGATGATTTAGAAGTAGGTTCTTCTCAAGATTTTGTTGAGGGTAATTCTGAGTCAAACACAGAAATTCCGTCTACTCTTAGTCCGTTTGAGGATATTGATAAGATTTTAAGTGGTATGAAGTATGACAGAGAATTGCGTATGGATTTACCTATTGAGTCTATTGTTATTACTGAATTTGATAAGAAAGCTCGATTTGCAACAAAAAGTGGTTTGACGGCTTCTATCGAAGACTTCGGTAGAGTGTTAAATCCTATTGATGTCTTAGCGTTACCCTCAGTTGATGGTGAAGAGATTGAGATGTACACTTTAATCTCAGGTTTACGTAGAGTTTATGGTGCTTCAAGAAATGGGTATAAAACGATACCGGCTTTTGTTTGGCACTTTGCTGATTATGAGAAAGCACAACGTTTGGTTCCTTTATTGGGGTTGATTTTAAACAAGCAGCAACAACATAATTATCAAGAAATTTGGAATGGACTTGCTACGTTAGAGCATGAATATGGTTTGAAGTTTTCTCAGATTGAACGTCTTTACCCTTATTTAGAGACAGGGGATATTCTTAAGTTGAAAGAGGTTTGTAGTGAATCTGATGAATACCCAGAACCTATGGCTGAGTTGTTTGCAGGGAAATTTACTTTAGATAAAGCTTATAAAGAACTTCAAAAACAACGTAAAGAGAGAGATACTTTTGGAAGAAGAGGATAACAAGGGTATCCTATCTTCTACTGAGTTAGGAAAAGAAACTGTTGTGTCTGATGAGGGTGTTTCCGGTGAGGATGATACCGACTCAGATTCAGAAAGCTCTACACAAGGAAACAAACTGACTGCAGAAGAGGTAGATGCACTCCTTGAAATGGGAGATAACTCTATGGGTACTTTGACTTTAGAGAGCGCTTTGGAGCAGGCAGATGCAGTAGACAAGGGTATTGTTCAAGACCGTAAAGGTGATGGGGATGACGACCTTACACCAGAGGTTAAGAACAAGATTAAAGCTAGAGATAAAATGGTTTGTCAGTGTTGTTCTAAGGACAAGGTTGAGAACCAAGGTGCTTTCTTATCTCAGTTGGTTGTTCACCATAAAAGTACCAGTTCACGCAGGTGGAACAGATGATGAGAAAAACTTGATTACTTTATGTATTGGTTGCCACCATTTGTTGCACACTATGGAAAAAATGGGTACTTTGACAACAGATAAAGAGCATTTAGACTCTATGGATGAGGAGTTCCGTAGAAGAATTTTGAATGCTTGGTCTCTTGCTTATATTGCGATTAAGGCGGGGAGAAGAAAGGTTATTCTCGTAAAGAGAGAGCTAAAAAAGCTCAAGAAAGTTTAGGTCATAAGTTCCCCGGACAAGACATTAAGAATGACTTAGCTTTTAAAAAGCTGCTTTTAGATGTTAGTTCAAAAATAAAAATAAGAAAGAGTAATGCAGGTCATTTTTGCATTACTTTTTGCTTTATAGTAGAGTAAACTGAGAGGTAGACAAGTATGCAAATTTATAAAAATTTATTAAGAGATAGGTTCTCAAAAAGGGGTTGGGGTTACTCTAACTTATAATCCTAAGACGGGTGAACGATTTATCAAGTCTTTATTTAATGCTTTGAATAAGACAAATACAGATAGGTCTTTTTATCATTGATGATGTTATGCAAAAGTTGATTATTTATTTCGATAAGGAGAATATAGACTTTTTCAGTACAGATACAGGTGGGAAACAAACCTGATTTGGAGCTTCGTCAAATAGGTGTTGTACATCGAAGTTCTCCAAATGAATCTCCTACTTTAGAGTTAAATTCAAGTGAGAAAAGTTTGGAGTGGTGATGAGAGGGAATCTTACATTAATCAGATGAAAAAGGTTCGCTAAGAACGGGTATGCTGAGTGTGAAAAATGGGATTTTTTTACACTTATATTTACGGTTGGTTTAATAAAGAGAAACAAGATTATGAGCATATTTTCTTCATTAGCAATAATGCAGAACCGAAAAACTCGCTCTTCACATTATAAGACGTTAATTCAAAAAGCTTTATATTGACCGTTCTATATTTAATCATTTCTTTAATTATAAGTTTAGCATTTATTATGCACCTCAACTATCTTCAGTTTTAGATTTTTGGATTTAATGACTAAAGAAGTTGTAGCAGAAAAACTGAAAGGTTGGATTTTTACATCAAAATCAACAGTTTAAAAGCTGGATTTAGTGTAGTAGCGAATCAAAAAGCAATACTTTTAAGGACTACCCTGATTTACCAACGGATTTCCAAAGCGCTGAGTTTGATGCTTATGTAAACAATATTTCTATTAATAGGATTTACAAAGTTCTCATACGTAGTGTAGGAAATTATTTATTAGGTTCTCCGGCTAAAAACAAGTCAATACTTCAAATTATGTCGGAGTACTTGTATGAGCTTTATTTAGATGATTTTTAATATTACTCTTATGGAAGAGTACGATAGAGTTCAAAAATCAGATTATGCTAAGTCTTTTGAAACTAAGAGAAATATTCCAACTAAAATTCAAGTTGCTATGGATTCCACTAAGTTTTTAGACTATGGGTTTAGTTTTGTAGAGTTTGATGAGCAATTTGATTTAACTAAACTACAAGGTATTGAAGAACAGTGGGGTTTAATTCATAAGGCAATACCTCACTCAGAGAAAAAACCAGAGTTACGCTTCCGTAAAATTGAGCATAGAAAAGCTCATGGTGTCTATTTCCCGGCATTTGACTGTATTACAATTAGTGTTCGTAATGTAAATTCTATGATCCACGAATATGGACACCACATTGATTACACGTATGATAAAGACCAAAATCTATCTATGTCAGAAGATTTCCATACACTTCTTAAAGGGTATCAGAAGAGTCTTATAGATGGTGGTTATCATAAAGGTGCTATGTTAAATTACTTCTTAACTCCAACAGAGGTTTTTGCTCGAGCTTTTGAAATTTATTGTGTAAGTGTACTTCCAAGAGTAAGTTTTACTGAAAGTTTAGAAGAATACGCTAAACAACCAGAATACACTTGGTTGCTAAATAACAAAGAAGATGTCCTATCTTACTTTGATACACAATTCCCACATATCAGAGAAGAAGTTGCAAATATTCAAGTTTCGGAAGATAGTCTTAATTCTCCTTCGAATTTAACTGAGGTAGAAGAGGTTCTTGCACCTAATCAAGTTAAAGCAGGTGGTTTTACTATTACAATTGAGGAAAATGGGGGACAATCTGCACTTGAAGGGAAAGAGCTTATTCCCACAGGTAGAGACAGTAACGGTATTTTAACACATGCAGTTGTAGAAAAACCAAGTAAACAAGCAGATGATTTATATAATGGTGTCTCTATTTCGGATGAGCTTACAGACGATGAGTTATTTGACAAGTTTGCGTTCTTATTAGACCCAGTTGAGTTTCCAGATGACTCTAAGTTAGGTGGTATCGTATACTTAACTATGGAAAAATAAAGGGGTTCTGTATCAAACTTTCAGAGCTAAAGGTAGAGATTTTTGATACTATTGAGAACTATATCAACGTGTTGCATGAGGGATAATTCATATACACCGGAAGATAGTTATTTGGTAGTTAATCGTTTATTAACAGAGAAAGTTCCTAATTATGGTATTTCTGTAACTGGTTTAGTTAAAGGTCTCGCTTCCTTACGTTTTTTTCTGACTTTGGTAATGTTGATTTTGGGGAGACTAAAGGTGAGCAAGCTGCTAGTGTGAATAAATTACTAACTAGTCTTGCTAAATCTTATGCAGATTATCTTGATAAGATTAGTCATAAGGCTGATGATACAGAGTTAAAAGAGTTGTTTAAACAAAAAGCTCATGAAGAAATTGCAAAAGATATAGATATTGCAAGAGAAGTTTGGAATTTTGACTCAGTGCTCTCAGAGTATGACGAAGCTATTTTCGTAGAGCAGTTACCAAATAATAAAGATTTGGTTAAGAAAAACGCTCAACTTGTTGATGAGTTATTTATCTACTTGTACCCAAATTTAGGAGGTTCTCACTCAGATTATATGAGTAGTGCAGTTTATAAAGCTTTGGTAGATAATGATTTGTGTGTACATCTTTATCTAAGAGGTGAATTGCGAGAATTGGTAAGAGCTAAAATCAATGAAACGGCTTTAAATCCCCAAAGAACATTTAGTAGATTAGCAGAATTAGGTTTAGATTTAACAGTAGAGGTGTAAAGATGAGTGATGTGTATAAGACATATAGGAACAACAGTGGTGAAACGTTAAAGATTGTTTATGCTGAGAATTGTGATAGTCCTTTAGAGGACTCAGACCGTTTATTTAATTATTATACGTGGCTAAGTAGACATCGTTCTATTCATCCTAACGAATTTCACAGTGCACTAGAATTCATTGATTTTCATTTAGGTGAGGGTTCATTTGATAGGTATAGAGCTGATTGTTTACATAAAAAGATGGGTGTAGTACAATTTGCCGACTATTTGTGTGAATTGTTAAATACACGTAAGGGTATTGTAGCTTTCCCTATTTTATCACAAGAGCATTCATTTATTCACTATTACTTAGGTAGTTCTATTGACCGTTGGGAAGGCAGTATTGCAGGTTTTGCTTGGGTTGAAAAATCTAAGCTTTATAACGAGTACTCAGTATCTAAGATTAGTGCGAAACTGCTTGAACGTATGAAGAAATATGTTTCGAGTGAGTTAGATATGTACAATAAGTGGGTTAATGGTGAAGTTTTTGGGTATCAACTCTTCAGTGCTAACGGTGAATTTAAAGACTCTTGTTATGGTTTTTACGAAAACGATGATGATCCAGACGACTTATTAAATCATATTTTAAGTTACGTAGATACAGATGATAATAAGTCTTTTGTAGAAGTATCAGACTAAGGGAGTTTAATTTATGGAAAAAGAGGTTTATTTTGAGTTAAGAAATAACTCAGGTGACATTATGACTATTTACAGAGATGAGCCAAAATGTTGTTCCTTTGAGTGAAGATTGGTCTCGGACTTTGTGTAAGTATTACACTTGGAGATATGGTTGGGATTCAATCCAAGCACATCGATATCCTAATCCGTCTGATTTCATAGATAGTCTTACAAAACAGGGTTTAACTACGCAAATTAAGTCCGAAAAATCTACATTATATGAGATTATACTTGAAGTGGTTGCTCATCTTTATAAAGATGCCAATATTTATGCGGTACCACTATTTGTTACTACAACACAGTCTTTAGGATATTCTCCTACTTTGGAGTTTATTGCAGGTTACGTTGAAGATGAAGACTTTGTAGGTTTTGCCTTTGCAACACGTGAGGATATTTACCGTTGGTTTAATACCAAGCGAATCACTAAATCTATTGAACAAGAGATATTAGCAATGGTGAATCGTGAGTTAACTATTTATAACGAATATTTGAAAGGGGCAACGTATCACTATGTAATTAACACTGCAGATGGTGAAGAGCTAGACCGTGGTTCAGACTTCTATGAATTGAATGGTGATACAGATAAGATGTTAGAGTTGATGTTGAAAGATAGTTCAGTTTATGATAAGTCTTTTGTTGAGATTTAAGTAAAGAGAGGGTATGTTTCCTCTCTTTTTATTTACTATTACTTCCAAGAAAGTTCTTGCAAATTAACTTTTGGTTTTGATATACTAATTTTATTATGAAATTTTTAGGAGGTCTCGATTTTATGAAATCAAGACAGGAAATTAAGAAACAAGCTAAAGAGCTGATTGCAGAAAATGACTTGTGGATTACTATGGGCTTACCGTATTTACTTATATCTGCTATTGATACGTTGTCGTATTTTGGAAATAGGGAGAGTGGTCTTTCCTCAGCGTTAGCTATTTTACAAATTGTTTATCAACTCTGTGCAAGTCTTTACTTATTCGATATTGTAACTGGACGTAAAGCGAAGAGTAAAACTATTAAAGAGCAGTTTTCTAATATCTTTAAGGGGTTGACTGCACAGTCCTTTAAAAGCTAGTTTATTGGTAACTTTACTTACTTGTTTGTGGTTCTTTTTACCTTATGCGATTGGTTTAGGTTTAATTATTAGCTCTGTTATAACTGGGGAAGTAGGTCTTTTGTTTGTACTTGGTTTTGGTTTAGTTGTAGCAGGTATAACAATAGCTATAGTTAAAAGTTACTCTTATTCTTTAGCTATTTACTTGGCTAAGGAGCATGAGGATAAAAAGTTATTTGAATTAGTTAAAGAAAGTGTTAACCGTATGACGTATGAAAGGTTACAAATCTAAACTATTCGTATTTAATCTAAGTTTCATTGGTTGGGGTATCGGTATTGCCTTAACAGGTGGTTTGCTAGGTTTTTTTATGCTTTTACCTTATATGCTTGCAGCAAATACTATTTTTGCAACTGAGGTTTTGGGTATCCAAACTTCGGACAAACTGGAAAAAGACTTTGAAATCTTTTAATAATAGAGAATACAGGAGAACTTATGTTCTCCTTTTCTTGATTTATCGAGGGTTTTTGTGGTATAATTATTGAAGATTTGAAACGTAGAATATCTATCATGATAAATAATAAAAGGTGCATACAAAGAAAAAGGGTGTCACCTTAAAATTGATTGATTATATTGACAAACGTGAGTATATTGAAAATGTTGTAGATTTAGAAAAAAATTTATTTGTAGAAAGGAAACATGAATGAAAATCACGCAAATTCACTGTTGTTACACAGTTACATGAACAACAAAAATCAAAATTTAATAGAATATCTAGACTCATGTTTTTGCAACATACGGCAAAGCAAAGCGTGAAACTTTTCATGTACTCAAGCGTCATGCTGACTTTAACAAATCAACCTTTTAATACTCACTTACAAACAAAATACAACATCTTAAAACGTACGGCTAATTCTATTATCTCTGATGCTCAAGGTACATTAAATGCTTTTAATAGAGTTAAAGAAATATGAAAAATCTCAACTTGAACGTAAAAATTTCATCATTAGAAAAAAATTGATTGGTAAACTTGAAATGAAGGTTGCTGATAATAAAACTTTGTTACGATTAAACGATAAATCGGTATCTCTGGTTACACATCGCAATTTGAAACGTAAAGTTGGTTTCTAAAAAGAATCAACTGAATAACAAAAAGCAGAGATTAAAAAAATCTTCAGTATCAGATTGAACATGGTATTTATAAATTGTGTTTTGGTACAAAAATACTTATTCAAACGTGATTATAATGATTTTATAGCTCGTAGAGATAGTCAGTTGTCTTTTGTTGGGACTAAGACTGAAAAAGCAGGTAATCAAGTTCTACAATTATCGTATAACCATCAAAATAATCAGTTTGATATTCAATTGCGTAAAGATATCGGTGGATTCAAAGACCAACGTAGTTCTTACGTGAACAGTGAAAATTCATTTTAACCATCATAAACAAGAGTTGATTTCGATTTTTAGCTAATCGTAATAGTCCATTATCTTATAAAAATTATTAAGAAAAATGGGCGTTACTATTTGTATTGTACCTTTTGAAATTCGAAGAGACAGAATCGTCTTTTGTGACTCGTTCTTCAAATGGAGTGATTGGTCTTGATTTTTAATAAAGGGTTTGTTACCTTAACGGAAACGAATCAATATGGTCACATGATTGATACTGAGTTAATTAGATATCGTTTTAAGAATGGTAATGCCACTCAAACTGATTTGGAATTAATCGCAAATAAAGTGAAAGAGCGAGTTTTAGTAACAGGTAAAGATATTGTTATTGAAAAACCTTAATTTCAAAGATACCAAAGCAAAAAACAGTAAGTAAAAGGGGTAAGAAGTATAACAACATGTTACATTCTCTTGCTTACCGAAATTCACAAATATCATAGAAAAATGTCGGCTATCGTAACTGTATATGGTTAAGAAAAGTCAATCCAGCGTGGACAAGTTGGATTGCTAAAAATAAGTATTGTCCAAAAATGAAATTAAACATACACACAGGAGCAAGCTTTGTGATTGCTCGCAGAGGTCAAGGTTATACCGATAAAGTATAAAATAACCTAAAAACCTTGTCGTATAAAGATGTATTAGATGCAAGACAATCTAGCATTTCCCTTTACGACATTGTAAAAATATTAGAAGTTCAAATAAAAAGTAATTGTTGTGTGGTTAAGAATCGAAACGATTTGAGTTTGAATGGAAGAGGTTAACCGTATGACCTTGTGTTGAAAAACACTAAAAATAATCTTGAATGACGATTTCCGAAATTTCGTTATTTTGAGTTACGGTATCAGTTCACGCTTGTTAAGTCCGAAACGGTACACCACAGATTCACTTTGCTTAATTTGAGCGAACAATCTACCTCAGAAGAAATAAGAAAATGGATGAAGGAACAATTAACGATACCAAATAATAGATTTAATCGGGAAACTTGTTATCCCTCTTGGTGTTGTACTTTAGAGGATGAAATTTCCGTTTATTCTTATTTTTTGGATGTTCCTATGATAACTTGGTTTTTCACTTCTCGTCAGAATGTTCACGAGAAATTTGATGTAGCGAAAATGAAAGAGCGTAATTACAAGTCAGAGTATAGAGTTCAGTTATGTTAAATAGAGTGATAGTTATAGTATTTTAGATATATTTGGAGGAATTATGTTATACGAAGATTTAGACAGACTTATTGAAGACTACAACGAACGTTATCGCAACGCTAACGACTGGGTTTACCGATCCACAACAAAAACTTGAGCTAGAAGAAGCGAAAGCAAACAAGAATAAGTTAGTTCATGAGTATAGCCAAGCGTTATATGATTTCTTGTGGGATAAGCTCCCACAATTAACTGCAAGAGACTGCATTGCATTTGACCTGGTGCCTTATGGGGTTTGGCAGAAGTTCAGCACTAAGTACGAACTGATTTTGACTAAGATTAAGGAGGTTCATAATGTTCGTTAAGATTTTCTTTACATTAGCATTTTTGGATATCCACTCTTTTCTCATCTTCTCAATCAACAGTTCAAATAACCATTCCAAAAAGGTACAAACCCCTTTAATGTTGAGTCTTCCAAGATTGTTAAATACTTAGAAGCACACCCCACAACTGAGTTTAACTCTAGGGTTGTATTCGTAGATAAAGATGAAGACTACAAGTTAGTACATCTTATGGGAAAAGTTCCAGTTGATGTTCGGTATCGTGAGAAAACTGTGATTGATGTTTCTATGTCGAGAGAAGACTTGCAAGATAAACTAGATAAACTTAATTCTGCGTTACCTAATGTATCCGATACAGACCTCCTTGCTATTTTTAGGAAATATGAATGAAAACTATTAAAGGTATCTGAGTAGTTTAGTTACTTTCCTTGACATTTTCCGTATTTTTCTGCTATACTAATAATTGACCATATAACAAAAAGGGAAAGTGAGCTATCTATTGTCTCTTTTTTTCTTTTTATTGCATAATTGGTCTATTTGTGGTAAAATAATTAAAAAAATTACGAATTAAATAAATTTAAGAAAGGTGTGTTGTAATGGATACTTTGATTACTGTTAAAAAAATATGGTTCAGCTACACATAGTCGAGTGTGTTCTTTGGTTGAAATTTCCCAGTTTACAACTCATAGTTTAAAAGAAGCTATATTTTCTTGTGTGTCTGATTTGGATGATACTACTTTAAGAAGTTTTATGAGTGAATTGAATAGGTGTGGTGTCAGTTATTTACGTGTAGATGATAGTTTAATTAGAATTAGTTACACAGGTTCATTCCCAGAGATAGATTGGTAAAAAAATAGATGAGTGTAGAGAATAAGTTAAAAGAAGTAGGGGTATCTTCTGAGGTTCGTTATTTATTTCCGAAGAAATGTTCTTTCTGTAATTTGAATTTGGAGTTAAGTTCTGATTTAACTTCTATTTTTTTGTGTTAATCCTTTTTGTAAGGGTTTGTATTTGAGCAGAGCTACTAATTTTTGTGAGGTCTTAGGTCTAACTCAGTTTGGGTATAGTTTTTCGAGCGGTTGCTTCAAGAAAGTACTTGGTCAAGTGACTTTATATCTGACTTTTTATAACTTAGAATCTTTTGATTTATCCTTTGATGATGAGGATTTTGAGAATCGATTTATGTCATTCAAGTCTTTGATTTCTAAACTTAAGTCCACTTTAACTTTTAGAGCAATATCTAACTTCATTATCTTTACCTCTTATCGAAGATATTATTCCGAAGATATGTGACCGATATGATTCTATGCAAGATTTTTATTCTGAGTTAGATATTGTACTAGACTTTGAGGGGTATCTTACTATATTTGGTTTAAGTCTTGGTTCTGAGGATTTAATTATACGTTATATAGAGGTTTTTAATATTTATCGTAAGGATATTTTTAGGGTATAAGGTAGGTTGATAGAGTATGGCTAACTTAGGGAAAAAGGACAAGAATTACTACAATATTTAACTTCTTTTTCGATAGATACGTTGAGGGTGATGGTTCTTTAGCAGTAAAAAGTTCATTCTGATGATTTAACGGAGAGTCAGTTGAAGTTTATTGAGCAGAATAAGTCTTTATTAAGTCAAGTGGGGTTATTAGATTCTCATCACTCTATTAAAGACTTGAGTATGTCTAAAAGGGAGAGAGAATTAGAGGGTTCATTTTACACACCTTTATTTTGGGGTAGAAAAACACATGAATTACTGAAAGATATACCGGACTTAGAGAATTATATTGTTTGGGATGCTTCATGTGGGACAGGGAACTTATTAATTGAGTTCCCTAAGTGTAAGCATTTATACTTATCTACTTTGCATGAAGAGGATGTCCAGTTAACTAAGTCTCGTTTTGAGACTGAGCGTCCAGATCTGGATGTTACTGTTTTCCAATTGGATTTTTTAGGTTCTTCTGATTCTGTTTTGACTAAAAACTTTAGTCGTCAGTTACCTAGTTCCTTGCAGCATGCGTTACAGAACAACGAAAAGTTAATTATTTTAATGAACCCTCCGTATTCAACCAAAGGGATATCTACGAATGTTGCTAAGCGATTGAGTTCTTTGAAGTTAAAAGGATATAGTGCAGATTTATACACTCAATTCATGTGGCAAGTGCGTAATTTAACTCAAGTTTATTCTTTAACTAACACTGAGTTAATTTGGATGGTTCCAGTTTCTTTATTAGTTGGTAATCGTACCTTTGAAGTTCGAAGAGACTACGCTAATGATTTTGAATTTCATAGTGGTTTTATGTCTCCTTTGGCTGATTTCCAAGGTAGTTCAAATGTGGGTGCAAACTACTTATGTACTACAAGATGGTCTACTTTTCAGAAAGGTACAAAAGATAGAGTTTCTTTACCTGTGTATAATTCAGAGTGTGTTAAACTGTTTGACCAAGAGTTGTACTTAAAACTGCAGAGACCATCTGTGACAAAGTGGGTGAAGTCTTTGAAAGATAAAGGCTCTGTGTCTTTACAGGAGATAGACACAAAAGGAAAAGTAGTGTCTGGTACCTTAAGTGCAAAGCAGTATTCTCCGTTAGGTGTTTTTCAATTCTCAAGTTTATCTTATTTGAGTTTAGCTAAGAATTTGATAACTACGTGTGAACTGTTTAGTATGGAATCAAGAGCCACTAAATTAGTAACAGAGAAGAATTTTCCTATGTTGTGTTACTTGTTTGCTTTAAAATTTATTAGAGACATTCCAGTTAAAGTAGCAGTTTCACAAACAAAACTACCTGTATTCGATAAGTTGTGGGAACAGGTATTTCCAAATTTAGCTTTGTTGTACTTTATAAATAGAGAGTTATATGCTTTGTCACTAAGAGGTGTTGGTTATTTAAACCAAGAGAATTATATAAATCCGTTTTTCTTTGTTGATGAAGATAAGGTTAAGACTGCTATTTCAGAGAATACAGATGAGTCTTCGAGAGATGCACTGTTGACTGACTATGCCTTATGGGTATCTAAAGGTGGTTTTCCAGAGTTTTTACAGACATGTTATTAAACGTGCTTTTAGAGTCACCTTATTTATTGCCTAGTTTTAAAGAAGTGTATGAGCACTTAGAAGAGTTTTATTTAAATGCTTTTACGTACTCGAAAGGTTGATGAGCGAGAGAGACTTACTAGTGCAGTCGATTTAGGTTTTTCATCAGTTAAAGGATTTAAAAGAGGTCTCTAATACAAGTGTTAAGGATTATTTGGAACATCAGAGAACTTTTGAAGAGTTTAACTGAGGATTTACTTAAAACTTTTAAACTATGAGATATAATAAAAATATCCCCTAAAAGTTGACAGTTAGGGGATTTTTCTGCTATAATAGAGTATAAAACATCGGAGAAAGGAATGGTTTTATTTTGGTAGTTCACTTAAATGAGTTATTGAGTTCAGAAGTACAGTTTGCTTCTGTTTTAGTTTACGGTAAGAGTTCTAGGTATTTAACTTTAGTAACTAACTTAGTAAAGAAGCGTTTTAGCGTTGGTTCTAGTTCTGTTTTTACGTGTAAACGACTTAAATGATATACCAAAAGCAAGACTCTTCTATTCAGGTTCGACCATTCCGTTCATTGTTTCGGTTGATTATAGTTGAGGATCAAAAGACGGAGTTATCGAGTGATACTCTTACTTTTTTGCAGACGATTCAACCGTTTACTCGCTTAGTTGTAGGTTTTCAAAACTACAAAAATTTTTTTCAAAAATTTTAGATACAAGAACTACTTGAGTGATTTTCAACCAGATATTATGTTTAGTACATATATGACACAAAGTGAGTTTCAGTATATTTACGAGGTTACGATTAAAGCAAAAGGCTCGGTATCTTTATCTGAGAAAATGTACAACATAGTTATAAAGCGTTATCTGAGAGATATAGATGCAGTTTTCACGATATTATCTCAGTTAAGAGATGGTGTGGAGATTCGAGATAACGCTACTTTTAGTGCAATTAGCGGTGTTGGTTCTTTGCAAATAGAAAGAGTTGCTTTAAGTATGTTGACTTCTACAACTAAGACTAAGCGAGGTTTAGAGCAATATAAGAAGAAAAATTTGCAACATCTTTTAGAGTTATCTACACATCGCAGCCTTTGAAACTGTACGTAAGTCGTTATTGGATTCCTTTAAAGCTATTTTGATACTGAAGGAGTTATTAGTAACTGGTAAGATTTTCCCAGAGGTGGGTGTCTTACCGGATTTAAGTAAGTACAACAATTGCCATATAGGTAAGTATGCACGTTCTTTAGAACAAATAGATAATTTATCTATGGTTGAGATAGTTAATTTTATGTCACTTGTAAATCATAGGTAGTATGATGAGTCTCAATTATTTTCATTTGTTTTACGTGCAACTGAGTTGATTGGTTTAAAGAATGGAGGTTTTTAATGCGCTTAAAAAGCAGTTAAATTAGGTGATTATGATGCAGCTAAAAGGGGTTACAGTTGGATGTAAACACTTCTTTGGTGTGGCAATTTTTAGTTTCAGAGGGTGGTTCTATCTTTTTAGATTGGTTAACTCCAATTAAAGAGTATGTAAAACCAAAAGTTGAGAATAAGTTAAACTTTTTAACCTAGCTAACTTACTTGAACAAGGGGATGTTGTTACAGAAGAAGTTAAAGAGTTCAAAATAAATCCGTCTGTGTGTGCAGTAGGGGTATCTTTTAGACGAGTATGAAACTGATAAATCTTATTGGCTTTCTTTAGGGGTGCCTGTATTTATTTCTGTAAATCTTCATCATAGAGGTTTACAAGGTGTTGAGTTTTGGTTGAAGAACACTCCTTTAGATTCAAATATAACTTATGTATTAGACTTAGACTTAAAATATACTGAGGTTCAGAAAGTAGTTTCATATTTAAACTTTAAGGGTATTTCTGAAGATCAAATTCGTTTGGTAGGTGATTGTGTCTTTAAATATAAAGGTCAAAACTACTGTGGTTTATTTTTCTCCATCCTTTGCTAAAAGCTTATAAATTAGAGTTTGTTTATGATTCAGAACCTCACAAAGCAACTCAGGTGTTCTTAAGTAAAGACTCATCAAAAGAAGTTCCGATTGAGGATTGTAAGTATTTAATTACAGGAAGAGGGTAGGGTATGTTCTTAACGGGTTGCTTTATGGATAGTATGAATACGACCTTATCTGAGCATAGTTTAGAGCTTGTAGGTGCTTACTTACCTAAAACGAAACATTTAGATTATGTAAAGGACTCCCTATTTAATCTTGTAACTAAGCGTTTAGACAAAGAGTGGGCAGGTTTATCCGAGAAACAATTTGCTTATTTCGGTTGGGATGAGAGTTTACGTGAGAGTGTTCATCATAAGTTAGATAAGATTAAGAAGGGTGAATATAATATCGGTGTACGTGAAGATGGGGAGACCAATTTGCCTAAAGGGGTAGTTGATGAGAACTTATTAAGTTCTGAGATGTCTTTAGTACCACAATCGGTGCATCGTTGGGAAGTTTTCTTGAATAATTTAACTGTTGACACATTTGATTTCCGTATTGAATTGTCAGAGTTGATAGAAGAGTATAATAGGGTATCGAAGTACTTAACTACCGTTTACGGTATAGATTTAAAGATACTCTTGCGCAGAGTTCTAGAGGGGAATTCTGAGAGCCAAGACTATTTAGTGGATATTCTTTCTGAGGAGAATGATAAGGTTTTTGTAGATACTCTAGGGGAGTTACTACACTACGATGAGTTTAAAGACTTTATTTTCAGTGATACAAGTGATTTATTGGAGGTAGGTGTGTCTTATGAATGAGCCTATTATTTTAAATCCATATTCACGGTCTTTGGACATCGATAAATCTTTACTTTTAGTAGTAGCGATGGATTTGTGTAAGAAGTGGTATCCTTTAGCTAAGAAGTTTGGTTCTTATTCAGATTTAGAGTCTTTTTCAAGATATTGTACTGTCTCGTTTATTAAAGGTGTCGAATATTCATTTTAGTAAATTAGAGGGTTATGTTAAACATTTAGCTAAGAAAAATCTCAGTCAACCAAGTGAGTTACTTGTTGAGGATTTTGAGTTGTATGACTCTGAATTAGATTTTTCACCTAGTACAGTTAAGTTAAACAAAGGCGTAGAGTCTTTTTGGTTTAATTGGTTAGATTATCTAAAAGCATAAACCGTTGAAACCTTTATCTAGCGAAGTAGAGCTTGTTTATTTATTAAAGTCTATTTTAATTTTGCGTATAATGGTGTCAAAAGGTTTAACTGAAAAGACTAATTTAGTGGATGGTTTTAAAGTTAACTATCGAACTTGGTGGTCTCAGTTTCAGGTTTCTTTAGTAGGTAGAGTGGGTTTAACTTTAGAAGAAGTTCAAGCAAGGGTATCTACTTGGTTAGGTTATTTTTTTACAGTATGAAGAACAACTGATAGAACTAAGTATTATGTACTTAAAGATAGAAAACCATTTAGTAGATAGGTTTGTTTGTTATCAGAAAAACCCACTAAAACGAGATTTTAAAGATAAGTCTTTCAAAGTTGTAGGTTCCAACACTTATACAATTTATAAGATTGATACCACTAGTTATATAGATAAATTATTTGACTATTACTTTGAAGAGTCTGTATCTAGTGGGTTTCTGTTTAGCTTTAGGTAATCAAAACTTTTATAATATCCCGTACTTAGGGTTTGTTTTAGGTGGAGATTTAGAGTCTGCTATTTTAGAGACTTTTAGCAAGTTGGTTGGTTTCTAACTTTGATTGTCGTTTTTATTGGTGTAGTTGGTTCCGATATGTATTTAGAGTTTAAGAATGATAGTGGTAATTTCCCAATATTTTTAGTATACTTTAAAGAAATCTTTCAATTTGAAGCTATATCATGTGGTAAAAAATATAAATATTGAAAAAGTAGAGGTGAGAGTATGTTACAAGTAAGTGTAGGTCAGAACAATGGTTTTATGACTTGGGTATTTTATGCAGATGGGAGACTTGTGGAACGTCAAACTATTGTGGTTCCAAGGGAGACCAATACTAAAAACTAATTGAATTTACAAAAAGATGCGTTAACATCTGTTTTGTTATATTTAGATACTCAGAGACACTCTTACACTACAGATTCTGTGTTAGCAGTTGAAGTGGGGCGTAAAGTTGTAGCTAGATATTTGAATGAACGTTATTGTAATTCTATTTATGTGTCTGAACTAGAAGAATTATTAGCAGTATTTAATCGTCTACCGGTATCTGTGGAAGTTATTTATAATAAGGAACCGGGTTTCTTAATTGCAGATAGATATAATAAAGAGAAATTTGTAAATAAGACTACTGAGGTGGGTACTTCTGCGTTAGATTGGTTTGATGAGGTTGATGAGTAACTGCATTTAAGTAGTTTAGGTTTACATTAGATTTTGAAAGGGGATTGAATTGCTTACTTCAGAGATTAAATTTACGTATAAAGGACAGAAGTATAATTTTAAAGGGTATTTATCCGATTTAACTCACGGTGGTTTATTGCGTTTAGTAGCTCAAGATGGTCTCTCAGCTCAGATGTTGATGCAAGGGCAATCTGAGATTTTAGGTAGGACTTATAGAACTGCAACAATGTCTAGGGCATCGTTTACGGTTGAGCGTTTAATAAAACCTAAAACATTGTTTGGAGAAGATGGTACAGATTTATCTGTAGCTAAATCTTTTCAGAAACATCCCTCTTTTGCCTTATTTGCTTATATTTACGCTGTTTACAGTTATGCTAAGTCTCTCAAAAATGAGATGCGAGGTAGCAAAGGGTTCTTAGCTTTGAGTTTGAAAGAGCTTGAAAATATAGAAGATAGAGTTGAGTTTGAAGTTCCATTTGGGAAAGGTGTAATTGAGCGTAAATATGGTCTTGTTAAGTCTTTACGTTTTGCTACACAGACTGAAAGTGACAATATTTCGTTAGAGTTTGGTTTTGTAGAAGATTCCTCCTTTGAGTTTCTTCCAAATCAAGAGAGGGTATCTATGTTGGGTTCTGATGTTATTCGTATGGACTCAGTGGGTACGGCTTATAAAACGGAAATCTCAAATAATTTAAGACGACAATTATTAGGGTTACCTAAGATTGAAGTTGTTACGGATTTAAAAGGGTTGAGTGGTTCTGTGAATCCTTTTTATACTACGATGGCAGAAGTTATCGAAGTAGAGAATATGAAAGCTAAGGTAGAACAACGTACTCCTCGAAATTTTGAGTGGGTTAGAGAACGTGTCCAAAGTGGTAAGTATAGAGTAGTTAAACCTCACGAAGTAGAGGAAACTTTTAAACAGTTGGAGAAAGACTATAAGAAAACAAAACTTACTGCGTTCGATACGGAGACCACAGGCTTGGACTTTACGTTTAGAGGGTTTTATGGTAAAGGTTCTATTATGGTAGGAGCAGTATTGTCTGCAAAACCCGGAACGTCTTATTATTTTCCTTTAGCACATAAGAAGTTTCCAAATGTTTGTGGTGGTGACATTGAGTTATTTGTAGAGAAGTATTTGCAACCTTACTTGGGGAACAAAAGAGTTGTAGCTCATAATAATATCTTCGACTGGAAAGTAGGGTACCGTCATGGTTTAGTTTACGACTGTTGGCTTGATACTTTAGTTGCTATGCGTAAAACATATTCAGCAAGAGATAATGAAGAATATGGTTTGAAAGCAGTAACGGATAAGTTTTTACATAGAGAAGCAGTTGAGCTTGATGACTTAACTAAGTGTGGTTCATATAAAAATTGTGGTGGTACTTTCGACGAGCTAGAAGAAGAATTGGTTGCTTTTTATGCTTGTCCCGATGCAGACAATACTTTATGTATAGCTTTGTATTTCTTAGAAAATGATATACTTGGTAAGTCTGGTTTCGATATGATGCAAGCGGTACTTCACGATAGTAGATTTACATGTGTAGCAGCTTATTCAGAGTTTTATGGTATGCACTTAAACTTAGATTCTGTACCTCAGTTGCGCTTGCATTATGGTCGGCAATTAGTCTCAGAATACCGTGACTTGCTAGAGTTCTTAGCTATTCACGTACCTCAGCATGCAGAGGGTGGTAAATTTGCTATTCAAACAAAAGCTAATTCTATGGTTTTAGGTTTAGATGCGGAGTTACCTAAAGATAGTAAAGTGTTACAATATCATTTTGAAGATTATCCGGATGTATATATTGCGGCTCAAGGGGGGTATTCTGTAAACTCCCCTATGAATAAAACCGTAGCTTATGATTACTTAGGGTATCCAGAGCAGATTAGTAAGAAGTCAGGTAATTCTACTCTAGATAAGAATGCATTGAAGTTCTTAAACAAAGGTACAAAACCGGATAAAGAATCTTTCAGAATTAGTTTTGATGACTTTAGTTCTCGTTGTATTCAACTGCTATCTACTTGGTTAGGTCATCCTCAAAGCAAAGAGAAGTTAGAGAGTATTATCAAAGATAATAGTCAAAAGAAATTGGTTAGAGGGTTAGCTCGCTTTATTTACTTGGTAGAAAGGCGTGAAACTAGTTCCTTTACAGATTTAGACTATGAAACTTTGCGTATTGTAACTAAGTATATCTATGGGGAAACTTTAGGTTATAAGACAGTAATTGAAGTGGAAGAGGGTAAAGGTTTTCTAGTTAAACCTGAGGAGGGTGCTCCTATTCATCCATTTACGGTTATTTTGGAGTCTCCTCGTAACACGGCTCGTTTGTTTACTAACTTCTTGGATAAAGTTGAAGAGAACTTTATTGAAGGGTTCTGTTTCCCCAGAGTTGGATATGTTTAAGGTTACAGGTCGTCTTTCTACGAAGAAACCAAATATTCAAGGGTTTGATGATACGATTAAGAAAGAGATGACTGCTCGAAACGGTTATTACATGGTCGATACAGACTATGCTTCAAAGGAAAATAGAGTGATTGCGATTATGTCGAAGGAACAGTCTTTGATTGAAATGTTTAAAGACTGGCGCAATGACTATCACCGCTTCCAGTCTGCTCGACTTAATGGTTTGTTGCAAGAACAGGTAACAGACAAGTTGCGTAAGATGTCTAAAGGTTTGGTATTTGGTATCAACTTTGGAATGTCGGATATGTCTCTTGGAGAAGTCCTATTTGGCTCTAGGTCAAAAGAGAACGCTCGCAAAGCTGCTCAAAAGAGAGAAGAGTTCTTCTCATTCCAACGTTCGGTTGAAGGTTGGTTTGAAAATAACGTTAAAACTGCATTGAGTAAAGGGTATTCTACAACGATTTTTGGAAGTAAACGTTTCTACAACAAAGATAGAGTGTCTAAGAGTCAGATTAGACGTTACGCTTTGAACCACCCAATCCAAGGTTCGGCAGCAGATATTTATAAAAAGGGAATGGTCGATTTATTCTCTGATATAAAAGAACAAGGGTATTTAGGGAAGATTTTGCTTACAGGGTTCATCCACGATGAAGCTACGATTGAGGTGCATAACACCATTCATCCTCATGTAGTATTAGGTTTAATTCGCAAGAACCTCATGGTTGAGATTGAGGGTGGTTGTCCACTAGACTTAGGTTTTGGAGTAGGTCACTCATGGTATACTGCGAAGAAAACCGAGTGGCAAGTAGGTCTCCAAGAGCTTATGGAATGGAATTTAGATGCCTATGATTGGGACGGTAACATTGATAAGTTCATGGAGTGGGCAGAGAATAGAATCCATGAGTTCAACGCAGAGGATGTTGAGAACAAATTACGTTCTACTGCCTTTACGGAAGATACGATTGAGCAAGACCGAGTGTTCCCAGTAAATTACGCTTTGGAGTTGAATAAGTACTTGTTAGGTGAATTGACCAAATCTGACACTAGTTGGAAATTAGCTGAGGGTATCTTACCTTATCCTAGTGATTTTGGAGATATAAGTGCAGGTGAGCGTAAAGAGTTTATTTACTTACACTTACCAGATTTACATATCCATAAGCGTTTGCAACTCTTTTGGAATATGAGACAAGGCTTTGACCAGTCTATTATTACTGAGTATAGAGATTTGTCTGATTTAGAGAATGTGAAGAAATCCGTAGCACAATCTGAGATTTCTGAGGATGAAGAGCAGAAGAAACAAAGAGAGCGAAATATTCAATTGCTGAAGGATCACTTAATGGACTTTGGGTCTAAGTTGTCTTCGGATGGTTCTGTTTTGTATCTACAGTATACTGAAGGTCTATACTCTGAGTTAGGTTCTATGGTGGTATCTACTGATGCTAACGTATCAACTGTGAAGATTATTATGTATATACCTAAAGAGGATAAATTTACACAAATCCCTAATGTAGGTGTACCTCAAGCTTTTACTATCTGATGTAGTCAAACTTGCACGAAGTTATGTGATTTAGATATATCTGAGAACTCATATTTTCGCTTCTAGCGAGGTTAAATAATAAGAGGGTAGAAACATATACCCTCTTTTATAAAAATGGCGTAGAGAGCATTATATGAGCTTATAATTAAGTTGAGAATAATTTAATCTAAGCCAATATATTTCTAATGTTTCTTGCATTTCCTTACATTTAGTGATATAATGATATAAATAAAGCATAAAAGGGGATTTATTTGTGTTTGAAGATTTGATTGAAGAGCTAGAGGTAACTAGCTCAGATGATTTTGAAGAGGGTTTAAATTTAAGTGATTTAGAAGTGGGTGTAGACTCAGTTCGAACAAATGAAGAAGTAGTTTCTGAGTTACAGTCTAAAGAAAAACAAGTAGCTAAAATAGGTTATGAGATGGAAAAAGGGTATCCTTTATTTGAGATTCGGTTAACACCAGAGTCGCAAATGTCTACGGTAACTATGGACGCTATTCAAGGTTTGATTTCGACGAGTGTAAAAGAGAAGAAAAGTTCTAGTGATTTTGAGAGAGAGTCTGAGACAGGGGTTAAACCAGTTGAGGTTTGTTTAACAGTTGTGTTAGCAGTTGACCCTAGTTTACCTTCTAAAGAGAAAGTAATTGGGTATTTTAAACGAGAAAAACTCCGTCACTTGTATCAATTAACTCGGAACTTAGAGCATAAATTTTATTTAGATGAGCAGAGGGTTTTCTCGGTCAAAAATTGTTAGCAATTATTTAAAGGGTGAAGAACGTATGGTTTCAAATATTGAGAGAGATTTTTCCATATACAGTAGGTTTGAAAGATAAATTTAAGTCTTTGTTAAACCAAGAGGATTTATTTAAGAAAGAGCAAGATGCATTATTGGAGACAAGTGTTGATTTCATTGACACAGGGTTCTAAGTATCGGTTAAGTTTTAACTTTGGAGGCTGAGGGTGATTCTCAAACAATTGAGATTCATTGTGATGATTCATTAGCTTTATCTTCTGAATTTAGAGCTATTTTTCATCAGTATTTAGGTGAGAGTGCTCCTTTGTATGATGTCGTATCAAAACGGTTCAATGAAAAAGTGAGTGAGGGTGTTTTGGACGTTGTCACCTATTTGGTTATGGTAGATAAAGACGTTTATTGGAACTTGTTAGTTACCTTGTCTTATTTGGGGTGATTTTGCATGCAGCAGTTAGATTTATTGAATGAAGTTGCTAAAGAGGGTAGGTTATCTTTTTTAACCTTATCTGTTTATTTGGTTAATGAGGTTGATTCTAAAACCTTTTTTAGAGATAGCGTAAAGGTTTCTTCTGCGGTTAAGATTGTGCAAGCAAGAGCACTCCTAGGGTATCATAAGCAATATGGTGAAGTGATTACTGAGGGTTTCATTTATGTTAGTGTACCAAAAGACCAACCCTTAGGGGAGATTGTTCATGTAACTGGTACATTAAGTCCAGTTACATTTGAAGATTACACTCCGGAGTTGTCTTTATTAAGGTTTGCTAAAGTGGATAACCGTTGGGTTGTGAGAGCTTGTGAGACAAGAGTTTACAAAGATAGTCCATATAAGGAAGACTTTGCTCAAACGGTTTTGAAGAAGTGGCCAGAGGTTCCTTATGTTTTAACAAGTGCGTCGAATTTAGTCTACCCAAGAACTTTAGCTTTTGATAGGGAAGTTTTATATAATGTTCAAGATAGTTTAGTTGGGAGCGAATTGGAGTTGTCTAAGGTTCCATTAAGTCAACCTAGCTTACCTTTAACTAAACTTCAAAAAGAAGTATTAGAAGATATGCTAACTTTCCCGGTATTTCAGTTGCAAGTTGAGAATGAGATGATACTAGAACCTGAATCTTTAGGTGAATGGATAAAAATCTCAAATTTCCAGTAGGTCTGTTAGAGTTTTTTTGACCTAAGAGGTCGAGATATTCCTTTAGAAGAAGTAATAGTGAAGTTAAAAGGTTCTCAAGGGTTTACATTAGAGACACAATTTATATTATTAGTATCTAAAGTAAGAGAAGGGGTTCCATATATTCAACTTGGAACAGTGAGGTAAGAAATTGGGTAATTTAAAACTAAGTTCTAAAGACAATTCACACTATCTTTTATTAAATTTGGATAAGAAAGAGAAATATGAAGAGGGTATCGCAAGTACGTTACGCTCAAGTGGTTTTCTTACAAGTGTTCCTTTAGAATATAATGATAAAAAGAGAGCAGTTCGTTATGATTTGAGTGGTTTTAATTTCTTTTACGTGTAAGGCTAGGTTCTGTTATTACGATTGATGAGTTTTTATTTACTGATTGCGAATTTATATCGTTCTATTTTAAACTTAACAGGTGATTTACAAATAGCACCCTCTTTTTTAGATTGGAATCCTGATTATATTTTTTTGTGGATGTTTTAGGGAATATTTATTTCTTGGTTTATCCATTGCACTTAAAAACTGTAGAGGGTTCAGGGTATTTTCTTTATTACGTACTTTAATAAAGAATGCTAAACCGTTTCAGTCTGTAGATGAACAAGGGTTATTGCGTTTAAGAGGTTTTTTAGCCACGGTTGAGCGTGGAGAGTCTGATACTGAGAGTTTCATTTACAATTTGGGGTTAGAGTCTCTGCAGTATAAACAAGATAATTTAACTCAATATACTTCACCTCAGTTGAAGTTAATACTTGAAGGTGTAGAGTCTATTGAAGAGGAACGTGCCCCAGAGGTAGTTACTGAGGTTGTAGGTGGTGTCGAATTAGACTTAACAAGCTTAGATACTGAGATGATTGAGAGGACCGGCTTATTATCTACTGAGGGTGAGGACATTGATGGTTTTGATGGTGAAGCTACTTCTGTTTTAGATGATGAGGTTCAAATAAGTCATAAGGTTGGGTATCTGAAACGTTCAAATGGTGATGTATTTGAATTAGATAGTCGAAGTGGATTTGACACTTGGGTATTTGGTAAACGCCCTAAGTTTGTAGATGGTGTAGAAGTAGGGTTTTCACTGACTGAGAACAAATTTATCTCAGGGACTCATTTTAGAATTATGTATGAGAGTGAAGAGAGTACTTTCTATATTGAGGACTTAGGGATCTACTAATGGTACGTGGTTAGGTCAAATGAAGATAGCAGTACGAGTTCCTTTAAAATTAGAAGATGGTTCAATTATTAAGATTGCACGTGAAGAGGTGCACTTTAAAGTGAAAGAGGTCTAGGATAGTGAGATTAGAGTATTATTCTGACAAAGGTGGGTACAATGGTACTTCAAGAGTCAAGGGGTATCGGGAGCATAATGAGGATACTATTGGATGTTTTAGAGTTTCAGGTTTAGACTTAGAAACTTCTCCGATTTTTGTATTTGTAGTCTGTGATGGTATGGGTGGTGGTGTACGTGGTAAGTATGCTTCTTCCTTAACAGTTCAGTTTATAAGAAGTGCTATAGAGAGTTTATCTGATTTAGGAGATAATTCTACGTGGTTAGATGCAGTTGTAGAGAGTGTTTCAAGTGGTATTTACCGAGCACATACTCGTCTATGTGATGAGTTCTCAACTACAACAGGAATTTCTGCAACTACTTGTACGGTGGGTATAGTTCAAAATAGAACTTATGTAAGTTTACAAGTAGGGGATTCTCGTTTGTATGTAGTTAATCGAAATGGTTTAACTTTGCAGACTGAGGATGATTCTTGGGCGTTTAAGCAGTTGAAATTAGGGGTTATGTCGGAGTCAGAGATAAAAGTACATCCTAACCGTCATAAGATTACTAAAGCAGTTGGTGTTAAGAAAGGCTTTAGGTTAAAACAGTCTCCTAAACAAGAGTTAAAGCATACAGAGGGTATTCTTATAACCTCGGATGGTTTTTCAGAATTTCTTACAAGTGAGAAAGCTAAGTTGATTTGGTCTAAGGAAAACCAATTGGAGTCGATGTCTAAGATGATGATTGGTGAGGGTCAAAAAGACAACATATCGGCAGTATTCTATATGCCTTAAAAGTAGAGAGGTTGCAGTTTATGACAGATATTGATATTAAAAGTTTAGGGGCGCAAGCAAGGGTCATTTCTCTTGCAAGGTTTAACAATTGGTAAAACTAAGAATGACTCGGATATGCTCCAAGGAACTATTCTTGTAAGAGGGGGTTCTTCTGTACGTTTTGTTTGTTTCGATAACTTAATTGTTTCTCAATTTAAAGATAACGATGTAAAGTCTATTTTAGTTACTGATGGTACTATTACAATGCAAGATTATAATGGTTCCTTGTCTGCTAAGTTAGATAGTATTCAAGGGTTGTCGAATGAGTTTAATCCTTCAGAGTACATGGAGATTATTGACCCGAATACGAATGCTAAGTTAATTGGTAACTTGATTCGTTCTATGATGACAGAAAAAGGTACCAAGTTAGCTTTGCATATTTTAAAAGAACAAGGACCAGAAATCAGTGTAGCTATGGCAGCTCAGTACGGTGGGTACCACGATGGTAAAGTAGGTGGTTTGTTGAACCATATCCGTAAGTTATTGCGTTATGCTGAGGTTGCTATGTCTGAGTATGCAGAGTCGAACACTATGAGTCCAGAGGAACGAGATTTAGTTATACTAGGTTTGATTGTGCATGACTTTGGTAAGATGTTAGAGTTAAAGAACGGAGCTTACACAGAAATTTCGATTGTACCTCATACTTATCTAGGTATTGAGATTATTTCTAAGTACCGAGATTTGATTGAGCATACATACAACCCTATGTTTTATAGAGAGCTACAAGCTATTATTTTGGAACATCATGGTGAGTTTGGGGAACGCCCTAAAACGGTTTACGCTTACTTAGTTCACGTAATTGACTTACTTGATTCAAGGGTATCTGGTTTGCAGCGCAAAGTTGAAGGGCTTGAATTAGGAGATACTACTAATGTTTCTTTTGATGATTACAAACTTCAGTTCAATCGTTATAACTCTTCTAATACTGGTACTTTTGAATTAGATGGCAGTGCAACCTCAGAAACTATTGAATAGTTTGAGGGTTTGTGGTACAATTAATTTAAGAAATACGTAAAGAGGATAAGTTATCCTCTTTTTCCATAAGTCTTAGAGAGGATTGGTTCAAATATGTATGAAAAAAAGAGCGTATAATACCTAAAAAGCGTTATATTTTTTTAGCGGGGTTCTTGTTTTTTTCTTTGTAATTATTTTTGTGTTACTGGCTATTTATTTTAGTCCAACAAAGCAAATTGCACCTGACCAAAATCAGGAGAGACAAAAGGAGATAGCTAAAGGGAGTATCAGATAAAGACTTATCATTCGACCAACTTCCAAGCATTAGTAACATTTCAGATAGCTCATCTACAGTAGATTTTTTTATACAAAGGAATATCAATTGAGTCGTTTAGAAGGGCAATATAAATTAGCTGAGTTAGACGGTGTATTATCTAAATTGGGTGAAGAGTTCACACTTTCAAAACCGGTGGGTGTTTTAGAGGGTGATACAAATTTAATTACACTGAAGTCTGCTAATTATGAACTTACTTATTCTTTTACAAAAGGGGTAGTAGGTGTCGGTTATAAAGGTTCTGTAAAACTAGACTCAGTTAGTACCTAAGTTATATAGTGGGAAGCAAGTAACTGATTTAGAGAGTAAAGGGTATCAAAAAGTGGAGTCTACTAAAAGTGGGTTTCATTATTTTAAACATCCTAAGTTTGAGTTAAGTTAATAGGGGAGGTATGGATTTATGAAAAAACAATTAGCCATTGTAAGTTTGTGTTCAATAATTCTAAGTAGTGTTCCCTTATTGACTAGTGTTGATAGTACAGTTTTAGCTGAGGAAAAAGGGAAACCTAAACAAAGTGTGCTTATAAACGCATTAAATAAAGAGAGTAAAGAAGTTAAGGATTTAGCAGGTAAGAGTGGTTTATTACCTAGTATTCTTATGGCTCTTTGGGTACGAAATACAGATTATGGTTTAAACCCAAGTGCGTTTTCTTTAACGGATTTTGTAAAAGAGTTGGTAGACAGTGATTCTGAGTTAACTAAGCGAATATTGGAAACTGGAAGTACTGATGAAGCAGTTGCTTTGTTATTTAAATATAAGTATAGTGGCGACTCAGATTTTGTAGGTTCTATGAACTCTATCTTGTCCTTATCTTATATTAAAGGTTTAGACAAAGAGTTATATCCTAAAGGGGTTAAACCTCTTTACGATAAAGAGCAGTTGAAACAAGGGAAACAACAAAGGTTGTCTTGGGTATCTTTAAATCAAGAAGCTGACTTACCCAGTGAGCAGTTAGAATCTAAAGCAGATAGCACTATTGCCTTTGAAAAGGTGGGGGAGAAACGGATTTCTGAAAGTGGTACTGTAAATTTTTTGCTACCTAAAACGGATAAAAATTGGTGGGAGTTCTGGAAGAAAGGTTTAGCTAAGACAGAGATAACCTTTGGGAAAGACTCTGTAAATGCACCTGAGAATGTACTTACAATTGCTAAGGTCTTTGCAAGTAAACTAGGGTGGTCTTTAGATTCTAGTTCAGTGGTATCTACTTCAAACGGTTTATACGCAGTAGGTTCTGATTCTCAGAAAGTGTTAGTGAATAAACTAGGTAAAGTAGTAGCGGTTTGGACAAAAGAAGCAAAACCTTATGGTTTTGATGGTGTCCAACAAATCATAAAAGGTGCAGATGGTTATTTAACTGTAGGTTTACGTTCAAGTTCTCTTTTAGGTGATAGTCCTAGTTTGGAGTTTATACTGGATAAAGAAAGTCAAGTAGATACTAAGTTATTGGGCTTAAAGAGTTCAGAAAGTGTAGTCGGTATCTTTAGCTTATATGATGTAGGTACTCGTTACGTTGTTATTTTAGATAGTGCTACGGGTAAGTATTCTGTACTTTCTGAGTTTGGAGGTCAAGTTGGTTCTTCAGATAAAGACGATATAAAGGGAAGTAGTTTGGAGGATTTAGCAGTTTACACTCCAATTCAAACAGAGGTAGGTGTATTATGGGTACAAATTTAAAGAAGTATTTGTTCTCTGTACTGTTAGTAGCTTTCACATTTGCTTTTATAGGTAGTTCAACTATTACCCAAGTTTCTGCGGGTTATAACAATGTTGAAGATATTACTGAGGATGGTTGGAAGACTATAAGAGGTGCAGCTAAGAAGGCAAAAGAGCTAGGTATTTCTGCTGAGGCTTTTGCGGGTATGATGGGTAACGCCAATGAAGAGTCTGCTTTTGATGCTACTTTGGAGGAACAAGGAAATGTAGCAAGTCGAGGGTTAGGTTTGTTTCAGTGGACAGATACTCAGGGTAGTCCTCGGAGAACTCAGTATGAGAATTGGGTAAAAGAGAAGGGTTATGATATAAAAGACCCGGCAACGGCAGGTGCAGCGTCTATTGAGTATATGGATCAGGAGATGCAAGGAAACTCTGATTTTGGTTCTGCCTTTTGGTCTAGTTATATTCATGGTGTTTGGGGTAGAACAGACCTAAAACAAACCTATAAGAGTTATGAAGAGTTCAAAAAAGCAACTGATGTAAAAGGTGCTACCCATGACTTTGTAGCTGCGTTTGAAAGACCTAGGGATGACACTTTAGATAAGCGTGCGAAGATGGCAGAGGGTATCTATCAAAAAATAAAAGATGATTATGGTACTGTAAGTTCAAGTGAAAGTGGAGATAAGAAAGGTTCGTCTGTTACAGATAACTTGAAACAGTGGTCAGAGGATGCCATTCCTAATATGCCTAAAGATAGGGATTACGGTAAAGAAGAGAAGGGTTTCCAAGACCGTTTAAATAAAGTGGAGAAATTAAAAGGGGACGAAGCTACTAGTATTGCTAAGTGGAAAGAGGAGCGTGAAGTTTCTTTACAAAAGAGGTCTATTAAAGGTACGCGTTTAGTTGTGATGGTTATGTCCTTATTAGCTTTGATTTACCCATCTATTTTATTATTGGCTTATGTAGTAGATTCTTGGTTTGTTTATATTGATAGCCCAGCTATGCGCCTTGTAACATTTAATCGTAGAGCTATTGAGCAGAATCGAAACGGTTCAAGTGGTTTATGGTTTGCAGATAAGAAAGAGAATGCTAAATTGAAGACTAAGCGTTTAGGTTTAGGAGATACTTTAATTTGGGCTGCAATCTTTAGTTTTGTAGGAGTACTTGGTGTTTCAGGGTTGATGTATGAAACAGCAGGTGGTATTTGGCAGTTTATATCAGATTCAGTAGGGTATGCTGTACCTAAGTAGAAGAAAGTAGGTAGTTAAGTGGCTTTAAGAACATACTTAAGAGAGGGAGATATAGTTGATGGCTCTTGGGAAGTTATTAAACAGATTGGACAAGGTGGTTCAGGTACGGTTTATTTAGTACGTGATATTGAACTAAATAGGTTGTTGGCTTTAAAAGAGGTACCAGTTAGGAATACTGACCAAGGTAAACGCCAAGCTAAAGCAGTTGTAGCTGAGGTTAGCTTATTGAAGTCTTTGTCTCATCCGTCTATCCCTCGTATTTTGAAGATGACACACGATGAGCACTCTATTTTGATTATCATGGACTACATTGAGGGGTATTCTTTACGTAGTTTGATTGCGAAGAAGAATTACATTGAAGAAGCCCTTATTGTTAAGTGGGGTTTAGCATTATGTGACACTTTGAAGTATTTACATAATAGGAATCCGAAAGTTATTTATAGGGATTTAAAACCACATAATGTGATGTTATCAAATGAAAACCATTTATTCCTAATGGACTTTGGTATTTCGAGGGAAGTTGGTCCTGATTTCGATTATAGTAAAGAGGATAGAGTAGGTACTAAAGGATATGCAGCACCGGAGATGCGAGCGAAAAATGCTTGGTTTGATGAGCGTTCTGACATATACGCTTTAGGTCGAACTTTATATTTCTTAGCTACTCGTAATAGTCCGTCTTTAGAGAAATTACCGAATGGGCAAGAATTACCAATTTTACCGATTCGTCAATATGATGCTTCACGTTCAGTAGGGCTTGAGAAGATTATTGAGAAAGCAACTGCTTATAAACCAACGGACCGGTATCAAAGTGTAGAAGAGATGATATATGACTTGAAGAACATTGATAAAATGTCTGAGGGTTATATTCGTAAAATCAAACGTAGAGCGACTACGATTTATAGTTTATTTGGAACGTTGATTTTGGGTCTTTTCTTGTTAGGTAGTGGTGCTCTTTATTCTCAGATGGCAACAACTGATGCGTATAACCAAGCCATTTCTAAAGGTAAAACTTCACAAGATTTAGATTCTTTAGTAAGTGCTAGTAAGATTATGTCAGGTGAGGTTGAGCCTTACTTAGAGATGGTTAAGATTTATAGGTCTAATGGTCATTTTACAAGTGAGGATGAATTCCAATTATTAAGTGCTTTACAGTCTAATTTACCTAGTTTGAAGGGTAAAGAGGGTGCAGGGGATTTACTTTATCAAGTAGGTCAGTTGTATTGGTTCTATTATCCTCAAAACGGTCAAACTAAGTCAGTTTCTTGGTTTGAGCAAGCAAAGGACTTCGGGGTATCTGAGAAGAACCAACACTTATTGTCAATCTATCTGGAGTTGGGTACGTTTAAGAAAGGTATATTAAGTTCTATTACTGACCATTCAGATAGTGGAATGTACAAGACTTATTGGAATGCTTTTAATGACTTATCAACTGAGATGGGTAATGACCCTCAGTTGCAGTTAACTTACTTACAAAGTGTCTTTGATGTGATTGATTCCTATTCAGGTGGTTTAAAGTCGGATGGTTTAACTTTAGATGAGTTAAAATCTGTGTTTGATAAAGCAGTAGAGACTTTAAATAGTTATGTAGGTAAGACCGATGCTCAGATGAAAGCGAAGTCTGAGTTGCAGAGTCGAGTTGAGACTGTACGCAATAAGCTAAACACTACGTTTGGTGTAAGATAAGGGGTTATAAATCCATTCCACTTTAATTAAAGATAATTAAAAGAAAACTCTTGATTTTTTTATTTGAGATATGTTATACTTAAGTTATGGAAAATAAAGTTTACACATTAAATCAATTTGCAGCAAGAATTGGGGTAACTCCTCAAACATTGAGAACTTGGCACAAAGAGGGTAGATTAACCCCAGCTTTTATAACGGATGGTGGTCACAGACGTTATACGCATAAACAGTATTTAGAGTTTGTAGGAGAGACGTCAAATAAAACTACTAAACTAAATATTGGTTATGTAAGAGTGTCATCAAAGAAACAGTCTGATGATTTAACTCGTCAAGCTCAACTAATGGAGAACTACTTAATTGCTAAAGGAAAACCCTTTAAAATCATACACTCAGTAGGTTCTGGTATCAATTACAAGAACCCACAACTACATGAGTTGATTCGTATGGTTGTGAATAAAGAAGTAGATACAGTTTATGTTTTATATAAAGATAGACTTGTTCGCTTTGGTTTTTGAATTGTTGGAGTTCTTATTTAATGAGTTTGGGGTTTCCATTGAGGTTGTTAATCAACACTTTGAAAGTGCGCAAGAAGAGTTAGTTACTGATTTGATTCAAATTATAACTGTCTTCTCTGCTAAATTGAATGGTAAACGAAAGAATAAAGCACAAAACTTTAAGAAGGATTTAGAAGATGACTAGTATAACCTTAGTTACTGAGTCTAAGCTTTATCTGAAAGATAATACTCCTTTGTATGATTACTTTGATGATTATTCTAAGTTATTTAACTTCTGGTTCGTAGGTGTGTTCATCATTTAAGACACAAATTAAATGGGAGAACCAGAGTCTCGGTATCGAACCAATTTGATGCTTGATTTTTAATCTCACAAAACCGTATGGCAAAAAGCAGTTATGAGAACTGCTAAGAGTCAACTTAAGTTATTAAAGGAGTCTGCTCGGTACCAATATAACAATTTGTATAAGCGCAGACGTTCGTTGTATAAGAAAAATAACAAAGTTAAAAAGCTGTTTTATCTTCAAGTTCTGCTACTTTAAAAACAAAAGAAAGTTAGCTAAACTTCGATTGTTTTGGACTCAAATGAAGTTAAACAAGGTAAATCAACTTATTGATAATGGATTGAAACTTCATTTAACATTTGGTACAAAACATTTGTTAAAAAAATAAATAAGAAGAAGTTTTTTTAGCAAAGAGAGACAACCAAGTTGTTTACATTGGGGATAAAAATGAAACCTACGGGAATCAACAGTTTCAAGTTAGTTTCAATTCTAAGTACAATAGATTTGAGTATAAGTTAAGGTTAGATAATCAGTGGGATATCCGGTACTGACAAGTACATTTACGGTTCCTTTGCTTTGAAGAACAAAGAAGCAAAGAAAGATATTTTAAGAACTTTATCTGAAAAGAAGTCTAATCCTTTAACATATAGGGTGCTTAAACGTGATGGTAGTTTGTATTTACAGATTATGTACCGACGAGAAACTACTAATCTAACTAGAAACAGTCATGGTGTTCTAGGTGTTGATTTTAACAAAGGTTTTATATCTGTTTCTGAGGTAAACTCAGACGGTAAGCTAAAGACTTTAACTAGATATGATTATCTTCACACAGGTAAGGCAACTAAAACAAAGACCTCTATGTTAGATTTGGTTTCTAGGTTAGTTACTCAAGCAGTAAGCGTTGGAAAAGATATTGTTATTGAAGATTTAGTTAGTTTAGATTCGAATAAGAAACAAGAGAAGACAACTTCAAAGAACTACAATCGCATGATTAACAGTTTGAAGTTTGGTTTATTTAAACGTTACTTGCTGAGTAAAAACAGCAAAAAGAAGGGGTATCCGTACATACTGTGAACCCTTATAACACAAGTAAGATAGCTAAAGCAAGCTATACAGATAGAATGAAATTAAATGTGCATGACGCAGCTTCTTATGTCATTGCAAGAAGATTTTATCAATACGACTAATTTCTAATTATTTAATACAATCTGAAGACAAGATACGGAAAGATTGTGAAATTAAGGAATACAATTTAGTGTTTGAGAGAGTCTTTATTGCTTTTGAAATAAAGAGGGTTTTTAAACTATTTAAATAGCTTACCGTACAGACTAATTTGATTGAAATATTAAATGAAAGGAATAGACTAACTATTTATAGTTATTTCTTTACGGTTTAGGATGAATATATTTACAATATTAGGGATTGTATTTATTTTAGGTTCCCTTGTAGGTTTGCTAATTCTGTCTGCTAAATATGGGATTAAACCTACGTTAGATATTTACACAGGTAAAGAGAAGAAAAAGGTATTATCTCGGATTGAGGCACGTAGAGATTTAATTGGTGCTGAACAAACTGCTGAGTTGGTAGAGAAGTATTCGGCTTTAGATAATATATCGAGAACAGGTTCATTGGTATCAGAAAGAGCTTCTGGCTCATTAACTCAGGATTTATTTAAGAGTTCAGAACAAGTAGATGCTTTATTAACAACTCTTATGGGGAATAATTCTGCTACGACTTCGAGTTTGGAAGTAGATAGTTCTGTGGATATGAGTTATTTAGGTGAGGAACCCTATTGAAGAGCAGACAGGGTTTTTAGATTCTGAACATGAGCCGAAGACTAGAGTTGAGTTGCAAGTGCAACAAGCAGAGACTATGAAGATTCAAAAGGCAGTAAATCAAGTAGTTACTTCAAATGGTATTTTTAAAGTAGACACAATTTTTGACAACATTGAGTTGTAGTCATTAAAAGACTTGCATAAAATCAGAGTTGTGATATAATAATGTTTGAGTAAAGGGGTTACTACCCCTTTTAAGTTAAGAAAAGCAGAAAGACAGAGGGTATCAAATGTCAAAAGAAGAGAGACGCAAGAAGAATTTGCGTTTAGTGTTAAAACGAGGGAGTGTGTTTGCTGCAACTATAGCTAGTGTAGCAGTAGGTCAAGGGGTTGCTCATGCAGATGCAGTTCAACCTACGGATGCAACTTCACCAGTGGTATCTACTACTAGTGAGAATACAGATTCAAGTACTACATCAGAGAAAGTTACTGAGGTTGCTCCGACTACGGAGAATTCTGAACCAGTTACAACTGAGGCGCCGAAAACAGAAGCAACGGTTACTTCTGAAGATTCAGCTACTACTGAGGAACCTAAGACTGAGGAACCTAAGACTGAGGAGCCAACTCCAACTCCAACTCCAGAAGAACCAAAACCAGAGGAACCAACTCCTACACCAGAGGAGCTCAACTCCAACTCCAACCCGGAAGAGCCTAAACCGGAAGAACTGACTCCAACTCCTACGCCAGAGGAACCAAAACCGGAAGAACCAAAACCGGAAGAACCAAAACCGGAAGAACCAAAACCAGAAGAACCAAAACCAGAAGAACTGAAAACCAGAGGAGCCAACTCCTAGTCCAGAAGAGCCGACTCCTACGCCAGAGGAACCAAAACCAGAGGAACCAAAAACCAGAGGAACCTAAACCAGAGGAACCTACTGTATCAGAACCTAAAGTTAAGTTCAAAGATAAGGATAAAGTTTCTACAGAGGGTAACAACTACAATTTAAGTTCTAGTGGGTTAACTGAGGTTGAAGTGGAGCTACCTTCTAGTGTAACTCCAAGTGAGAAAGACAGTATTATCCAAACTACACCGAATGGGGTTGAGAAGAGAATTCAAGGTACATCAGGGTATGTTTTACCAGTTAATTCTACATTAGAGTATTCTCATGTCGATGAAAAAGGTGAAGAAACTCTGTACACTACTTGGGTTTGTTGTAGATAAGGAGAAATATGACACTTCTGTAAGTTCTAAGGATAATAAAGCTGATTTGAATGTTCCTAATTTATTGGATGGTGATAAGCTACCCGAGGTTATGTATTTAGTTTCAGTAGATGGGACTCATACTTTAACTGCCAAACAAGTAGATGGAGTTTATCATTTTGATAGTTCTGAGCTACCTACAGGTTCTTATGAGTTTAGACTAGCTGATAATACAGTTACGTATTATGGTCGTAAGTTTAAGTCACAAACAATTACTTTAAAAGGTAAACCAGAAGTACCTACAATTGAGGTTCCTACGAAACCTAGTGAACCAACACAACCAGTTCAACCTACTGAACCTACTCAACCAACTGAGCCGACTAAACCTAGTGAGCCTACACAACCGACTCAACCGACTCAACCGGTTCAACCAACTCAACTGGTTGTTCCAGAAACACCTATTGAACCGGAAAAAACTAGTGGCTCCACTCCCACCTATTACAGACCAAACAGGTGGAGCAGGGGGTACCATTATTAATCCTCAACCACAAGACCACAATAATACAGGTGGGAACACAAATACAGGAGACAATATCAACATTGATGGGGTATCTAACCAAACGAACTACGTAGAAAATCCAAATAAACTAACAGTTGGTGTTTCTTCGGGTTCTGTGAAAGAAGTAAAAGCTACTGTTTCGTCACAAGATGGTACGTCTGAATTGAGTGGGCGTGTAGTTAATGGTTCCTTTGTAGCTGATAGCTTACCAGACAAAGATGGTGTTTACACTGTTAAGGTTCAAGTAACAGATGATAAAGGTCAAACCTCTGAGAAGACTATTACGTATGCAGTTAATAAGAATGGTTCAACTTATGACTGGTTGAATAAAGATGTTAACGGTGCTTACTACCAATATTTAAGTGAAGATTTGAAACTCTCTGAGCATTCAACAACTCGATTAGATACAAGTAAGACTAAGTTTACCTTTACTTTAGACGGTAAAGTAGTGACTGTAGATTCAAGTCTAGTTAAAGTAGAAGAGAAGAAAGAGGAAGATGGTTCTTACACTTACACTTATACGTTTAATAAAGATGGCTTTAAAGATAACGGTGTATGGTCAATTTCAGTAGCAACTGTGGACGTTGATGGACACGCTTCATCGTCAAATGCTTCTGTGCAGTTCCAATTTGTATTGGACAATATCGTACCAGAACTAAAAGTAGAAGGTATCTTAAATAATGGTAAATACAACACTGCTAAACACCAATTTAAGGTCTTAGTTAAAGATAATATTGGTTTAGCACGTGTCCGAGTTCTTATTAACGGTAAAGTTTATGAATTTACGAAAGAAGAGCTACTTAAAGGTGAGAAGATTTTAGATTTAGAGCGTTCTGACAAACCTTACTCTATCGAAGTTGAAGTTGTTGACTTAGCTGGAAATACAACGACTCAAAAAGTAGAGGGTATCACGGTGTCTGCTACTAGCTTAGATGCTTTACTTCAATCAGATAACTTTAAGCTTATTGTAGGTATATTAGGTGTTGGGTTCTTAGGTTCACTATTAGCGTGGTGGTTTGCAGCAGTTAAAAAACGTAAACGTAAAGAACAAGCGATGGAAGAATTACGTGTAGGTGCTCATTTACTTACGGAAGCTGAAGGTTTAGCTTCTTCAAGTGGTGTCGGCACTGAAGGTGTACCTAGTTCAGATGAGCCAAATTCAGATGAAACATCAGAATTGGGTGGTACAGGGTTTGCAGCATCTGAGGTCTTAGAGTCTATTAAAGACTCTGCGAAGACAGAAGTACCTAGTACAGGTGATGTTTCTGAGTTAGATGACACTACAAGTACTTTACCTTTAGAGGATTCTGAGAAATTGAGTACTTTAGATGTTGACCCGGAAACGGCTATCTTAGAGAGTGAAGAGACAGGTATGGTATCTGATGAAGAGACTTCTGTGTTAAGTTCAGAAGATGAAGAAACTTCTGTGTTAAGTTCAGAAGATGAAGAAACTCTGTGTTAAGTTCAGAAGATGAAGAAACTTCTGTGTTAAGTTCAGAAGATGAAGAAACTTCTGTCTTGGATGAAACTGAGACAACCTCAGTGTTAGATTCAGATGAAGAAGCAACTTCAGTATTAGATACAGAAGACGAGACAACTTCGGTCTTAGACTCTGAGGAGAATACAGGTAAAACTGATATTTTAGAACCTAGTGAAGATACAAATTCTTTAAAAGAGGATGTGTCTAAAACTAAGAAACCAAAATCTAAAGGTTCAAGAAAGTCTACTAAGAAGAGCAAATAAACGTTCTTAGTTATGTAGTTAGAGGACTGTTTGAACAGTCCTCTATTATTTTTAATAAGGTGGTATCATGGTTAGTTTATTTAAAGATTTTTTTGTTAATACGAATGTTGAATAAGGTAAAAGGTTTAAGTTTAAAGCAGATATATGAACTATCTGTTAATGCTAAAGAACGTGTTTATTCCTTGAGTGTCCTCGTACTGATTGGGGGATATCGCTACCTTTAACTATGCTTTTTACAATTGGTTTAAGTAGTATTTATTTGTATATGTTACTTGGTTTTTTTAATTTTAACATTAAGTTTAGGTGTGCTATATTACATAAATCTATATTGGATTTTAAAAGATTACTTATTGTATATGTTGCGACCAGTTGAGAATGATTTAGACCGTCCAGAAATCTATTTTAAGAGACTTTTATCGTCTGAGGTAGATTTACCCAAGAAAGAAAAATAAAACGGAGTAGAAGCCAATTCTGAGCTTCTGAGTGCTATATTTTTAGAAAAAGGTAACAAATGTCAAAAGATAAAACAAGTTTACTAAGTGAATTAGATTCGGAGGATGTCTCATTTGAGTACAATCCTTTAGTAGATTTTAAGTCTAGTCGCCCTTTAACTAAGTTTAAGTTCTTAGGGTCATTTTTGCAAAAAAAGTAATAACAATTGTTCTTCTTATGTTAGTAGGGGTATTGTTATTGAAACTATCGTTTAGTCCTATAAAAATATCAGGTTCTTCGATGGAGCCTACCATGCAGAACGGTCAAATTTGGTTTAGTACTATAAAAGAGTTTAAAAAACCTAAGCGTGGAGACATTGTAACTGCGTATGATGTATTGAATAGGGTTCGTATTGTAAAGAGAGTTGTTGCTTTAGAGGGGGATACAATTACAGTTACGGATAGTGGTTTATATGTGAATGGTCAGTTAGAGGATAACTCAGATGAAACTAAGGGTATGCTTATGGATACAACTTCTTGGGTTGGTTCACATAAAGGAGTAGAGACACGTTTAGATAAAGGTGATTATTTCTTATTAGGTGATAATAGGAATAATTCTGAGGATTCAAGAAGAGAGGGTATCTTTCCATACTCTACAATACGAACAACTGTTACTTTAGAGTCACCAGATTTTTATCAAGAATTTCTTAGAAAAAAACGATAAATTGATGAGAAATTTGTTTAAAAACTTCTAAAGTTACCTAGGTTTAGTCCTTATTACACATAGTGAAAACCCCTTGACAATAGTGGATTTTTAGCAAATCTCTTGTGCAAGAACAAGTTTAAAAACTTTTTTACGCAAAACTGTTGACATACGTGGGTTTTTGTGATATACTATTTATTGTAAGTTAGCAAAAAGCTAACTAAAAAAGAAAGGAGCCTATATACATGGCTAACAAACAAGATTTGATTGCAAAAAGTAGCAGAAGCTACTGAGTTGACTAAGAAAGATTCAGCAGCAGCGGTTGACGCTGTATTCGCAGCTGTAACTGAATTCCTTTCAGCTGGTGAAAAAGTACAACTAATCGGTTTCGGTAACTTTTGCAGTTCGTGAACGTGCAGCTCGTAAGGGTCGCAAACCCACAAACAGGTCAAGAAATCACAATCGCAGCTACTAAAGCGCCTGTATTTAAAAGCGGGTAAAGCTTTGAAAGAAGCTGTAAACTAAGAAAAAACTAATAGAAAGACTTTTTCCTATTAGTAATTTTCAAATATAGGTTTGAGGTTTTGATACTTCTAATCTTTGAGGTATCGCTTGATTGCAGTGATTTTCACTTGGTGGTTTGATTCCATTAGATACCTATTGCAGTTTTTGAGACTGCATATTCCAAACGTTCCTAGTAAGTAAAGCGTTAAGTACGTTGTTTTACGTGTTTGTCTTATGGACTAGGTAATACAGTATGGTGGGCGTAATGTCGAATAGTTCATTATACTGTCTTAGTGGTCGGTTGAGCCCGCTAAGAATCTCCGCACTGTCTGGTTCGGCAGTTCCATTTACAAAATAAAATAAAGGTGTGTATCGTAAAGATGGGTTTAAAACTTAGCCATTAGTTCTTTACAGTAGTATACGACGGGTCCAGATGACGAAGGACGAGAACCTTAGGGTTGAGTAGTTCTGCACCTAGTTGCGAACGGTTAAGATGCTGACTTTATGAGGTTGGATTCCTCACGTTTGTTTAGAGTTGAAATTTCGGCTCGAATCTTTGTTAAAACAAAGGTTTTTAGGATAGGATAACTCCGAAAGCCAATGAAAACTTTGGTTTCCCTTTCTTTAGGGTATCCTTCAAAGCGCGGATGGCGAAATTGGCAGACGCACACGGTTTAAGCCCGTGCGAACGGTATCGTTCATGAGGGTTCAAGTCCCTCTCTGTGCATAACATAAATAGGTTCCATAGCTCAACTGGATAGAGCATTCGCCTTCTAAGCGAACGGTCGCAGGTTCGAATCCTGCTGGGATCATATACTAGATTTAACGCTGGGTTTCCCAGCGTTTTGTAAAAATTGACAGTTCAGGTACAAAAATGTGCAGTTGAGAATGAAATGTTTTAAAACAGACTCTGTTTTGTATAATAAGCTTGTAAGTTAATTTACAAGAAAAAAATAATAAAGGAGAGTTTAATATGGAAAAAAACAGTTAAATTAGAGCAGTTCAAAAACTTACAGAAAAAAAGAATTACAGGAAAATCCAAGGTGGGGATAAAAGATTAACTTACTTTATTACTAATCTTTTTCCTAAAAAGGAAAAAAATAGAAAAACATTATAGGGAGACATGATGGATTTATTAAAAATATTCATAGTTATTCTTCATATTTTTTTATTCTAATAAATAGCTATAAACTAATTTGTAGAGCAACAAAAAGAAAGATTTCTATTCATATGTTGGATTTTTATATTGCAGTCCGTAGTTGAAATTTTCTTTTATTTTGTTTTTTTACATGGGTTAGGTTTAGAAAAAAATTCATGTTTCCCTTTTATTATATATGTTTATCTAATAGGGGTAAAAAAGTATAATAAGTACAAGGCTATTTTTATCAGTCTACTATTGTCTTTACTATATCATAGTACTCATACTTTTATAGCAGTAATTATATCCTCTATAACAGGTGATTCTTTCTTAATAAAAATATGAAGATTTATTTTTGTAGTGGTTTTAATGCTGACGTATTTTATCACTAAAAATTATTACTTATTTTCATCTTGAACTTACTTATTTTGATAAAGATTACCTCTATCCATTTTTTTCAAAAAGGTCATTTTTAATTTTCTTTACTTTACAAGTTCTATTATTCATTTCAGATATGGTAAGTACTCATGCACATTTTAATAGTTTGGTAGTATTTTAGCAACAATTGTATTTATTTGTTTACTACTAATCTTCTTCGCTATGAATTCTTATAAGGTGCGAGTTGAAAAAGAAATAGCCCTAAAACAGAAAAAATTTGAACAAGAATATTTACAGACTTACACAGATGAAATTGTGGCTTTGTATAATGAAATTCGTGGTTTTCGTCATGATTATGCAGGTATGCTTGTCAGTATGCAAATGGCGATTGACAGTAAAGATTTACAGGAAATTGACAGAATTTACAATCAAGTTCTAGTCAAAGCTAATCAAAAATTACGTTCAGATAAGTATACATACTTCGATTTAAACAATATAGAAGATACAGCTTTACGAAGTTTAATTGCACAATCCATTGTATATGCAAGAAATAAGGACGTAGAGTTTACACTAGAAGTAAAGGATATTATCACAAGGTTGTCAATTGATTTACTTGATCTTGTGCGTATTATGAGCGTTTTATTGAATAATGCTGTCGAAGGTGCTGCAGAAAGTTACTCGAAACAAATGGAGGTTGCAGTGATTAAGATGGATTTAGAAACAGTTATCGTGATTCAAAATTCATGTAAAATTATTATGACGCCTTCAGAAGACTTGTTTGAACTAGGTTTTTCTACTAAAGGTAGAAATAGAGGAATTGGCCTTAATAATGTCAAAGAGATTTTGGATAAGTATGAAAATATCATTTTAGAGACAGAGATGGAAGATAGTAAGTTTAGACAGATTATTAGATTTAAGAGAGAGTTTGAATGAAAGTATTAATTTTGAGAAGATGTTATTCAGCATCAAGTCAGATTAGAAAGAACCTTGGATGAAATTTCAAAGGAATTGAATATTCCTATTTCTTATAAAACAACAGGTAAAGAACGAGAATTTAAGGAATATATCGAAAAATGATGAAGTAAAACCAGCTTTATTTTCTAGATATTGATATTCATGGCGTTGAGAAAAAAAGGATTTGAGGTAGCACAGTTTATTCGTCGCCACAACCCCTATGCAATTATCGTATTTATCACTAGTAGATCAGAATTTGCTACCTTAACTTACAAATATCAAGTATCAGCCTTGGATTTTGTTGATAAAGATATCAATGATGAATTATTTAAAAAACGTATCGAACAGAGTATCTTATATACCAAAAAGTATGCTGCTTGAAAAATAAAGATGTTGTGGATTATTTTGACTATAATTACAAGGGAAATGATTTGAAAATTCCTACCATGATATTTTATATATTGAAACAACAGGAGTATCTCATAAGTTAAGGATTATTGGTAAGAATTTTTGCCAAAGAATTTTTATGGTACTATGGCGGATATTCAAGAAAAAGATAAAGATACTCAAAGATTTTATTCTGCTCATAAATCATTTCTTGTCAATGTAGGAAATATTAGGGAAATTGATCGAAAAAATTTAGAGGTGGTTTTTTATGAGGATCATCGTTGTCCAATTACCCGTCTAAAGGTACGGAGATTAAGAGATATTCTGGAGAAAAAATCTAAAAAGTGATTGACAATTAGTAAGAAATTGATATAATGGTTATATCTGCTACAGATAGATGGTCCGTTGGTCAAGGGGTTAAGACACCGCCTTTTCACGGCGGTAACACGGGTTCGAATCCCGTACGGACTATATTATCCGCCATAGCTCAGTTGGTAGAGCGCATGACTGTTAATCATGATGTCACTGGTTCGAGACCAGTTGGTGGAGTTCCATTGCGAGATGGAAATTAAAACGTTTTAATTAGAGAGTTATTATACACTTAGTCTAACTCTCATCAAGAACCACGATGGGATTTGTATAGAATATTTAGTACCCTCTAATTAAAAATTTTTAGAATCGTAGGGGCTACGAGGATAGCTTGGTTTATTTGCATAACCTCTGGGAACTAATCAGTTAGTTTTCTAAGTCAGTGTATTACCCAAGAAACTTTTTACTTGTAATAGATAACATGGGTAGGGAGTAGTTCACTTCGATTACCACCGATAGCATGGTGCTTATTGATGAGTCATGACTTCAATACACGAGCCGGTAGATCAGCGGAGTTTTCTTTGAGAACTGTTCGAATCCTTGCGGTGGTATTTATTTTGAGCCACAACGGCGTGCAATGCTTGAAAGAGGGTTGCTAAAGTTCTTAGAGCAATTTTCTTGCTCTTCGTATTTTATTATCGGAAAGTAGCGCAGTTTGGTTAGCGTACGTGTTTTGGGAACACGGGGTCGCAAGTTCGAATCTTGTCTTTCCGATTGAACTAGGTTGTTGAGTTATCATCCATCATAGCTCAGTGGTTAGAGTGCCTTACCTCGGTAGACACTGGAGTTAGTCGTCAGTTATAAAAACAATGACATTTGTTACTATCGAACTAAATAAAGAGATGCGTAAGGAGGTCATAGGTTCGAGACCTGTTGGTGGAGTTACAATAACCTATACGTACCTTTTAGCTTAGATGGTTAAAGCTCTCGGCTCATAACCGAGTGACCGTAGGTTCGACTCCTCAAGTTCTCATTTCCAAAACGCAGTTTGGATGAAAAGAAAGCAGATGCATATCTGCTCTTTTTCATAAGCTGAGAAAACTTTCTCAAACCTCTCTCAGAGGTCACAGATTGCCCCAGATTTAATTTTAGATATAAAGTTGGTAAATTGTACTTCCGAAAAATAAAACTCGTTAGAGAGCAAATTAGAGGGTTATAAATTATGAATGAAAAAGATAAGAAAGTAATTGAGTTTTTAAAGGCTCAGAGACTATTTATATCGGATAAACATCGGTATCAATACTTAACTGATATGATTTCAGCTTTTTGAAGATGGTACTTATTCTGCAGATATGTTCTGAGGAAGAGTTACCACATAAGGTTTATTTGAATGTTCAAATGGCACTTGGTGGTTGGTATGATAGAGAAATTGATTAGGAAAGGTTGGGTTACGTTATGTTTTTGTCGAAAAAAAGATATCCTAGAGAAGTTGAAGGAATTAGATAAAAAAACTCCCAAGGGGTATCCCCAAAAGTTGATGTGCTTATTGTAGGGGGTTCTGCTTTTTAGCTTTATTTGGGGAACGAAGATTAACCGCAGACATTGATTATATTGGTTCCCTTGATTATTTGCCGAAAGAATACTTAAAGAGTTTAGGGTTATCAAACAATGTGAAGACATTCTTTGCATTATATGGTACTGATGAATATAGTGCTATAGAATTAAGTGGTTTTGAGAATTTAAAAGTAAGAGTTCTTTCTTATGAAGACCTAGCAGTTATGAAATTATTCTCAACACGCACTAAAAGATTTAGATGATTTAATTGAATTTATCTTCCCTAAGTTGACAAGCTATTCAGATTTAAAGCGTAAGATTGAAACTTATAAAGATTATTATTTCTTCAACTCTGACTTACCTGAGTTGAATCTAAACCAAATGGGGGTCATTAAAGACAGGTTGAGAAAAGAAAAAGGGGGTATTGATTGTAGATGATTTTCTATTTCTTTTAGAGGTTTTCCTAAAATCATTACGTTTACTCACTGATACTAAACGTACTTTTGGTGAAGATGCTTTAAAATATTGGTTAGATAAACCGTTAAATGTAGTTGCAACTACACAGAATTGTTAGGGTATCTTTATGATTGCAAAGGTCTTAGAGTGCTGCTATGAATTATTCACACTTGTGGAAAAACTCTCCAAAAATTATGTGCATAACTTTTTAAGCTTCTTGGATCAACACCCTTACATATTTATCGGTTTGTTGATTTTACTTTTTCGTAAGTTGGTCTCGTATTTGTTGGAAGTTATTTAAACATGCACCAACTAAAGCAGAAAAGAAGAAAAATTGTACAGTGGTTTTTTTCAATGGTCTAATAGTCTTACTTTTGCTATCTTTTTATTGTTATTACTAGTCATAGGAGTAGGTCAAGTCATTTAGTGCTTGACTTATTCTTTTTATTTGTGTTATAATAAGACATAATTAAAATAAAAAGATAAACAGGAGAAAAACAATTATGGCTAAAACTTATAAATTGGGTCTATGTGATAATAGACATGAAATAAAAGATGTAACAACCTACATCTTCGCTGATGGTGATATTAGCTTCCCTATCGACCCTAGAGTGTTGAGAAATAAAGTTGTAGACAAGTTCAATGAGTTAGGTATTACTGATGGTGATGACTTGGTTATTTATGTCACAGGATTGACTCCAGCTTTAACTGCAGTCATCCGAATTGCCTTTTAAACATTCTATGACTTTAACACTCATGCACTACGACAAAGATTCTAAGTCTTACATTGAGGATGTACTATTTTCACCAAATGATGTGGGGTATGACTTAGAGTACCCAACTTGGGTTGCGTGTCCATAGGAATTTAACTAAATTACGTTTGGAGGAGAACTTAGTATGTCTATTGTTACATTTAAAAACTTCACGATTGAAGATATTACAGATGTAGTCTATGAAGTCAGTGAATTTCAAGGTACTTGGGCTGACAACCGAACTAATGTTTGTGAGATTACGATTGACATTTCCACTTGGGTAGGTAAGAAGTTGGTTTGGTTAGAGATGACGATTAAACCAAGAGAGATTGGAGCTTACCACTCTTATGGTGATGATATAGACAAAGGTTTCGGTATCACCACTGAAATTTTCAAAGATTTGATTGAGCATGCGATTGACGGAGCAGATAGTTTAACTTTACAAAAGTTTGTAACTCACTATTTTGAGAAGTTTGGTTCAACTCATAGTGTAAAGCTGCGTTTAGGTAAGAAAGTTTACTTAGGGCATAAGATTTTGTATTTACCTACAGAGGACTCTAAATCAACAAAAAGCAGTTTCTTTGAATCAAGTTATTTCTGAGGGGTTTGCCTCAACGAACTCTTCCGTTGAGGTAGTTCAATTTACTTTGGATGATTTGACTGCTGATTTGATGGGGAAATTTGCAAGTGTGTGCAACCTTAAAGGTTCCCAACAGAGTGATTTAGAGGTTGCTTTAGACCATTTTAGGTTATGCAAAGACATATGCAGAAAAACACGGTGCTTATACTTATTTTTCATTATGCTTTAGACCTTTTGTTGTCTCTAAAATCACAACACCCTTGGGGTATCCTCCCTTTGGAGCTTGTCTGCGAAAATAACATTATGAGAGGGAGAGTCAAAGACTTATACCCAACTGCGATTAAGAAAATGTTAGGCGATAATATTGTTTATAGCTTGGATGATTTGCTAGGAGGTGCAAAATAATGACAGTACCAAAGATGCGAGCTTGGGACGAGGAGCTTCAACTCATGGTTCCAGATCCTTGTTTAGAGCGAAGTGCTAGTGGTCAAGTTTATGAGGTTGTCTCTCCATTCACAGGTAAGAAACTCCCTATTGCACAAGCTTTATCTTCTGAGTTTGTAATGCAGTCTTTCCACGTTTTCGATAACTCAGAGGAGCCTAAAGAGATTTATGAGGGTGACATTGTTCAGTTTGAGGACTATAATTCTGAGTATGAAGATGCCTTTATGTCTCTCGGTATCGTTGAGCGCACTGCACTCGGCTTGAACATTACGAACCGTTATGAAGTGAATTTAGAAGACTTGTTATTGTCCGACACTCAACTTGACGTGAAAGTTGTAGGAAATATTTATCAAAATAAGGAGTTGTTGCAAGAATATGGATTCAATTAAATTAGGTTGCAAAGTTTGGGATACTAAAACCGAGCAAGTGTTTGAAGTAGCAGGTATTGACTATGCACAAGGAGAAATTTACCCAGTACATGAAGATGAGTTTAAACGGTTCATTCCTTTGTCTGAGGGTATCCTCTTACCTCAAACTCCTTTCGTAGATAGCGAAGGTCAACCTTTGTTTGCAGGAGCTATTATTAAGGTTGCTGATACAGTGTACTTTAGTGATGGTGGTTTTTGTGAAAATAAAGATGAAGCTTATGGAGAAACTCAATTAGATAATTTCTTTGCTTTGGAGTTTAACGGTTTTGAGTTCTTACTAACAAAGAGCAAGTATGGTTTATTAGAAGATTCAGCTTTTATGGGTTTCTATTTATGAGGATACTGTGCAAGTTTTAAGTGACTTTTTAAATATTTCAGACAACTTTACAGTTGTAGGTAATATTTACGAAGATGTTGATTTGATTGAAAATCCGGAGCAAAACTGAGGTTGAAACATGTTGAACAGAATGGATGAGTTAGTTGATGAACTCAATAAGGTAATGGATAATGACTTCGAACGAATTGCAGGTAAAGGCAAGTGGTTGTTATATTTTGAGCGCTTAAAAGCCAATAATGTGAAAGAAATTTACAGAATTTATCTGAAGTCAAATATTATTTGGTACTATTGCGTAAACCATGACACCGACTTTAAGGATATCCAAATGAAACGCCAAGATGATGAAATTGAATTTGAGACTGTAGAGGGTATTATTGAGTGCCTTTACGGTGGTTAATAAAAGAAAAAAAAATGAGGTAACTTAGAATGATGAATGAATTAGTAAATGAATTGAATGTAGTTATGGATAACGGATTTGAACGCATTGTAGGTATAGGTAAATGGGTTTTATACTTTGAGCGTTTAAAAGCGAACAATGTGAAAGAGATTTTCCGAGTGAGCGTTAAGTCAAAGAATATTCGATATTATTGTGTGAGTCACGATACATCAGTATATAAGGTTTCCTTGCAACGCCCAACAGATAAAAGTACCCTTCAATACTGTTGCTGAGGTTATAGACTACATTTACGGAGCTTAGTAAAAAATAATGAAGAATGAACTAAAAGAGATGCCCCTCTTAATTGCCAAAATTGAAGAGTGGTCTAGGGTTAGAGGTATCGACAAATTGCCCTACCAAACCCAACGCTACAAAATCATGGAAGAATTTGGAGAACTTTTCGGTGCTTATTATCGAGGAGATTCAGAACTATTAAAAAGACTCTCTAGGTGATATTGTAGTTACTTTGATTATTTATGTGCAGCAGTTTTCAAAGGGTGAGCGTAATTTCTTTGAAGAATATTGGTGGATTGACAAGGGTAAATTTAACTATTTAGGTTTCCACCTAGACCAAATCGCCATTTCAACCAATTTAATTTGGTCAGGCACAAGCGGTATCTGGATTCTACGAGATGTTGTTGCAGATTTAAAACATATTGCGAAGCATTACGGTTGGGATTTAATTGAGTGTGTGGAACACGCTTGGGAAGAAATAAAAGATCGTAAAGGTCAAGTAGTAAATGGAAAATGGGTTAAGGAAAAGGACTTAAGAAATGCAACAACTTAAAATTTTCACCTCTGACTCTCCTTACAGAGAGGGTTGGAAAAAGCGCTGACGATAAAGCAAACGAATGGTTAAGAGAAAACCCAAATGTGCGAGTTTTAGACATGCGCTATCAAGCCAATGTTTCAGGTTTTGCTGACAGTGGGGTATCCGGTTCGGACTTCCACGAAGCGATTTGTTTGCTCTACGAAACGAATGAATAAACTGTAGGAGATAACTTATGTTACAAACAAAGATTTTTTTCTAAGTGATATGGATGGTGACCCATCAGACTTTTGCAAAGCAGCAGATCAATTTAATACTTGGGTCGCTGAAAAATCCAAATGTGGTTATTAAAGATGTACAATATCAACACACCTCGTCACTTGATAACTATGATAATAACTACATTTTGCAAGCAAGTTCTATTATGGTTCTCTTTGAGGTTTCAGAAGGTGCAGAGGTTAATTCTCATAATGAGTGGCATTCTGTATGGGATAGACGCTCGATTTTTGAGAAAGAAATGCAAGACGAGTCTTGGATTGCAGCTCAAAGACAAAAGGAATTTACCTTCCCTTTGGTTGGAGAAATACCTAGATTATACACACCAATTCTTGTGAAATTATCTGATGGTTCTTATTTAGTTTCTCAAGTCATGCTTAGTGTTAGATTTGGTTACTACTTTGAGGGTATCCTCGATTGCGAAAGATTTTCTTGGCAGTATTTACCAGAATAGGTGAGGTTTGTTTATGACAAAAGAACAACTAGTAAAAATTGACCCTAAAAATTTAGAGTATTGTGCTATTGAGTTGAAGTCTTTACTTAATAAGAAGTTGAAAGATAGAGACCTAAAGTTAGAAGTTTTTTTATCTATTCTAATTCAAATAATCAACTAAAACGTTGAGGTTGAAGAAAAATTCATGTGGTGGTGCTACTGTATGTGAGGGGTATATTTGGCATGATGCTACTATGTATTGGGAACGCAAAAGCTCGCTCTTGCCTTTGCATGAGATTTGTAGACTTAACCATAATCAACTAGCAAAAATCAAACGTTGGACAACAAAGTACATGGAAGAATTGAGCGACTTATTATGAAGACGAATTGAAATTGAAAGGAAATTAAATATGGCTTGGAGACTTCACGATTTAATTCATTTACATTTGACAGAAATTCGACTTTCGGATTTAGAAACTACTGAAAAATCTATTAAGTTTATGTGATGATTTACTTGATCCAAATGAACGAGAGTTATTGTTTACATTTAGTCCATTAAACCAAGAGGTATTTGATGTTTTTCAATGAGATTGTTCGTTGTAAAAAGTAAGTACGTTACAACATTAGGGCAAATTGTAGCTTTTTATAAACTATTGTAAAAAGACTGTTCTAAATACGCTTTCTCAGTTTTAGCTAGTGATTTGTCACTAGAAGACTTACCAAAAATTGAATTTGTCTGATGATTTATTAATAGTTATAGAATTTGAGGACTAAAAGCTATGATAGAAATACAAGAAAACAAACCCTTCCGTATCAACTTCAAAAACAAAAGACCAAACCATTTTTTTATGGTTCAAGACCAAATTTTGAAGATTTTCTTTAGAAAATGACTTTGGTTGGTTGTCTGTACCTGATGAGAAATATAACCGCACTTGGTCTTACATAAAACGTAAGGGCATCACCTATATTTCTGATTATGAGCTACTTGAACTCTCTAAACAGTTCACAAACGGCTCAGAATTGTTAATTACAGACTAGAAAAAGGAAACATTTTATGAATTTAACAAAACCAGTAAAAATTGGAATTGCTATTATCACAGGACTTGTCTTACTTGGACTTTTTCCGTTTAACCGCAGTAAAGAGAATCCCGGCTAATACAGTTGGGGTTAAAGTAAGTGCCTTTGGTGGTGTGCAAGACACTACACTTCAAACAGGGTATCATTTAAAACTGCCTTTTATTGATCAGGTTTACACTCTCCCTACTTCGGTACAAACGAAGACTATGGAGAAGATTACAACTCAGACCAAAGATGGTCAGTGGCTTAACACTAATATCGATGTGAAATATCGTGTAAATAAGGAAAAAGCTATGACTGTCTTCTCCAATTATACTAATTTAGAGAATGTAAACAATAGTGTGGTTTCTCCGGCAGTTCAACGGGCGATTGAGTCTGTAACGGGGAATTACGACATCTATGATATTCTCGGAGACAAGCGTACCGAAGTGTACGAAATGATTGACAAAGCTTTAAAAGACAAGTTTGAGTCTTACGACTTGGAATTTGTCTCATTCACAATCACCGACCAAGATGCCGGAGATGAGATAGAAGCAGCTATCAAGAACGAAAGTGTTAAGCAGAAAGAGATTGATACTGCTAAACAAGAGAAAGCTAAGGCTGAGGTAGAAGCTGAAACTAAGAAAGTTCAAGCTCAAGCTGAGGCGGATACTGCTATCATTCGTGCTGAGGGAGAAGCTAAAGCAAACAAAGTAAAATCAGACTCTATTACGGATAACCTTATTCGTATGAAAGAGGCAGAGGCTAGGGAAAAAGCATGGTTGGGTCACTGTAAATGGAGCAGGTAGCACCATTGTGCAGCCATAATTAGAAGTAGGTGATTTAAAATGGGTTGGTTTATTTCTAATTGGTTTCTAGGAACTACTTTTATAGTTTGCTTAGGTTCTGCATGTTTAATGTTGTTAAGTGACTGTGAGTCAGGTATGCAGAAACTTCGTTGGTTTAAGTGTACTTATATTAGCATCTTTGCTTTTTTGATTTGTTTTACAACTATACTGGTTGGAAATCTTAAAGTAGAGACAGTTTATGCAACTGATTGGAAACAAATCTATCAAAAACGATAAAGACATTGACTTGTCTCTAGCTTTCGATAGTGACTTTGATTACAAGATTCCTTTGAATGAACCTCTTGCCAATACTCAGATTTACAATAGTGGCGATAATTCAAAGGTTTTAAACTACACTCACTACTTGACTTTAAAGAAAGATAATGCGAGTTTAACTCGAAAAGCAAAAACTAACTGAGCTAGTAGGCGAAACAGGTAGCGCTGCAAAGATTGTTAAAGTTGAATATCGTAAAAATTGATTATACTTACAACAGACTATTTAACTTTGTAGGTTCCCATGAAAAGTCAAAAGTATGACGGTGAACTGCGTTTGACTTTTGACAATGGAGAAGATGCTATAACAAGTGATGATTTAAGTAACTTTTTGAGAAGTAACTCTCGGTATCCTTAAATTGAGCAAGACTTTAAAGGTCTTGCTTTTTATATTTGACAAATATATTTATTTTTGATATAATAAAAAATAGAAAATGAGGTTTAAATTATTATGTATTCTGAAGGAATTGACCGTTTAACGGTCTATGGTTCAAGTAATATTGAGTCAAAGTTGCAGACAAAATTGCATGAGGGTAGTTTATATTCGGTATCTTTTTGTGACAGTGGTTCTCCTATATTCGAGGATTTTTGAGTTAGATAAGGAGTCCACAGTTCAACAAGTTTTGGACTATCTTGACTATCGGTTTGCTATTGTAGACTTTAAAGGTTCTAAAGGTACTTGTACAATTAGGTTAATCAATACTGATTATACAATTAAGATTGAGAGTTGTTCTTAGTTGTTTAGAGAAAGGAAGTTAAATATGTTTGATTGGTTATTGAATAGTTCTTACCGAGGTATTATATCGAGTGTTTTAGGTATGCTTGCAGGTTTTTGCGCTGCTATTTTACTGAATTCAGCAGTAAGTGCTGAGAAACTTTTCACACTTTCACTACTTGTTTCAGTTATTGTTTTTGTACTAGTTCACTTTATTTTTAGAGACTTATACTAAACAAGAGCTTGTCTATGAAAAAAAGATTGGGTATCGGTTTATAATCGAAAGATTGATTTTTCTGATACATTTTCGTTAACGTGGGTAACTAAGTCACATGATTGTGTTACCTTAACTCCTAGTACTATGTTAACTAAAGACTTGTTTGAAGAACTTAAGAAATATAGTTCTGGGAATTTAGTTGGTAAGGTCACTCATAAGCAAAATAAGAAACAAAGTTCAGCTTACGTTATAATGAGTGAAGTGGTAGATTTAAAGAATTTAGATAGTTATTTAACTAAGGTTGAATATAGAAAACTCAAAGGGTATCGAAATCGTTTAGGGTTTTTAAGAGGTGACGTTCAAGAATTTGAGACTATAAAAGGTGTTTTGCGTTTGACTTTTGAACAAGAGAAAGCAGAGACTATTTTTGATTAGAGAGTTACCTTGGGATTGAGTGCAAAAGTACTTAGTAGATAGGGTTTGAGAAACTGTAGAAAGTGTTCTTGATGTTATTTTACTTTCGATACAGACTTACTTAGCATCGGATATTACCTTGTTATTTGAAACTTTGAAACAGTTGAAGAAATAAACAGTAATTAGTGGAACGGTCAATTCTCTTAGGGTGTTGACTTTTCTGTTGATTTATCTTACACTATTAAATAATAGAACTTTTAGGTAAATAAGAGGAGTAATAGAAAAAAATGAGAGAGTGTGTTACACAGAAAAAGTTTATACGGTTATGACATTGAGCTTACAAAAAGATGATTTATTAAAAAGAGTTCGTTTGTTTAATAAAGACCCTGATGATTCAAAAGAGTGGTTTAAAGATAGTTGTTACTGGTGGTTCGGAGTCGTATGCATATCATACTCGCCTAGTTGGAGAGTGTACTCGTATAGAGTTTGAAGTTTATGCTAGTGGTGATTGGGGTCTTAGAGAACTTCACGATTTAACTGAGGAAGAAAAATCTCTGTACTATCAATTATGGGATATTTGGTGTGCTAAAGGTCTAAATCGAATTTAATAGATAAAGAAATAAACAAGTCCATGACTTGTTTTCTTTGCGTTTTTGTGCTATAATAAGAGAAATTAAATAGAAAGGGATAAATTAAAATTTGAGAACCAAAGAAGAAGTCTACGAACTAGTAAAAGAAAATTTGATAGACTTAACTACGGTATCTGAGGTTGCTACTCAGCGTAAGTATATTCATGATGAAATTACAGCTACTTTAACTGAGAATTACTTAGGTTTCGCAACAAGTCCTTCAGTAAATGTAGATTTGATGAATGCCTTAGATGAAGTAGGTTGGCTTGATAAAGGTACATTTACCTTAGAGGGTCGAGTGGTTGTTCCTATTCGCAACGCAGATGGTTCAATTGCAACTTTAGTAGGTTGGCGAAAGGGTTTCCCTAAGTACTATACTATTGCTGATAAAGATTTCTCTAAGGAGAGTCATTGGTTCAACTTAGATAGAGCGTTAGATAAGTCTTTTAACGGAGATAGTCGTTACCGTGGTTCTGTCGTGGTAGTTGAGGGTATCTTTGATGCTCTCCATTTGGATGCTTATGGTGTTCCGGCTATCGCGACTATGGGTTCCGATGTGAATGCTTATAAAGGCGCAGTTCTTAATTTATTTGATAAAGTCATTTGTGTCCCGGATAATGATAAAGTAGGTCAAAAGGCGTTACTAGAGAAGAAGTGGCAAGTACCTACTAATTCGACTTTTTTGTATGTAGAAGAGAAGCGGTATCAATTTGGAGAAGGTCTTTCTTTTCAAGTAAAGGATATAGACAATTTCCTCAGTTTATTTGGTTCTCAAATACATGAGGTTTTGGTTCCTTTGGTACAAAAATAGAGGTGCAGTAGTAGAGAGGTTAGTTTTATGATGAGTGGTTTAGATAAACTAATGTTAGAGATAGATGAAGCTAAAGAACAGGTTCCTATTGGCTCTATATGGAAACATCTAAAGACAGAAACTCTTTACACTATTAAAGACCTTGTAGTTAGGGAAAATGATTTAAAAATATGTGTCTCCTATCAAAAGTTAATGATAGGTTCGCAAGTGCACTGGATTCGACCATTGGAAGAATTTTTAGATGGTCGTTTTGTAAAGTTATAGATTTGATTAAAAGGGGTACATTTTGGCAGAAATAACTGTAGAAGATAAGGTAAATTATTGGAAAGATTGGATTGGTATAGGTTCTGAGTGGTTAACAGTTGATTTTTGAACCTATAGCAATTATGGTTACAGACATTGTATATTGCAATGATACTGATTCGATTGAGGTAGAGTACATATCTGAGGAGAATCCTCATTCGATTAACTTTAGTTCAGTAGCGGAATTTGTAGATGGTCGTTTCATTCGTAATTATAGGTAAAATTGAAAGTGAAAGTAGGTAATACATGAAAATTATCAAACGTAATGGTTCAACAGAAGAATTTGATGCAAATAAGATTTATGCTGCATTGATTAAAAGTCACGACAGTCGGTATTTGTGGTGGGGGATGATTTAAGAAACAATCTAGCACACATTGCAAAAGGGGTTGCTTTGCAGTTAGAAGAATCTAATGCAGAGTTTGTAACTATTTCTATGGTTCAAGCTTTAGTAGAGGAAAAGTTACTTTCGGCAGGGTATCTGCATATTGCAGAGCACTATATTTCTTATCGTTTACAACGTGATATTGAGCGTACAGGTTATGTAGGGAATGTTGTAGTGCATTTAAAAACTAGAACAAGTGCCTTTAAATTAATAGAAAACCCTTGACAGATAGCTTAATTTGTGGTACACTATATAAGTAAGCAAAAATAGCTTTCATAAAATCTCACAGAGGGTGTTTAACTGTAAAAGGTTAGGCACTCATAGAGTTGTATTTTCCTTGCAACTCGAACTTTTTCATCAACATTCCTTTTGGTGATGACTCCTTATTAGGTTATGAATTGTAGAAGGTTCATAACTTATTTCAATCTTAGATTGGTTTGATTATGATTATTTAGCATAATTATAACTTCTTTTTCTTTTTAATCACGTTAAAGATTGTAAAAGGTCTTTAGCGTTTTACTTGTCACTTTCAAAAAAATAAACCAAATATGGTATTGATTCTAAGGTGGCAAACTAAAGGTGCGTAATTGTAAAAGGTTACACACTTATATGAGATAATTGATTGAGTTATCTCAGAATAGAGATGTGTGGGTTTAACTCACATACCATATCATAATATTTTTCGATTTTGGGTTATGAGTTGTAAAAGGCTCATAATTCTTAGAGGTAAGGTTGGAGTGGTTCCTTACCTCTGAACGATTTCATTTGCCTAACCTTTGTTGAGGTTTTGGTCATTCCTTTCTATTGGGTTACAAACTGTCAAAGGTTTGTAGCTCTTAGGTAAGGCTTCTTACCATAAACCCTACTTGATAGGGATATCCTATACATTTGACTGTCGAGATGATAGGCAAAACCAATGAAAATGCCATTCAACACTTAAAAAGGTTGGGTATTTCTCGTTGGTTTTTATGTACAGGCTGAGAAGTCGCACTGTTTGTTTTATAAGTACCTTAAAGACTTTGTTTGTCTGAACTTTTTATGCAAGAGGTAAACTCTTCTTTCAAAAATAATTAATTACACAAAATTAAAAAGAAAGACAATCATTACAAAAGAAAGTGAAATTCACTTTAAATTCTAAGAAAAAAATCTAAGAAAACTCTAAGAAAAAAATCTAAGAAAACTCTAAGAAAAAAATCTAAGAAAACTCTAAGAAAAATCTAAGACTAAACAAAGAAAAAAATTTTTGAGGTAAAATAAGATGGTAAAATTCGATCCAACACAAATTTCAGAAGAAAAAAATTGGCACAAATGACTCAAGTTTTGGCTAAAGATACTGCTTGGTGCTAAGTATTCACAACTCACTGAGCTTGGTGAAAAAAACTTGGTATTAAAATCTTTAACCGAGCAAGCATGGGGTATACAAATCAACAATTGCTTGTGTACATCCCACGTATGGGTATTCCAACTCTTGATGAGTCTGGAAACTTGATTCCATTCCGTGTACCAATGCGTAGTGTCACTATGAAGAAATTCAACAACGGTGACAGTAAGAGCAATTGGGCAGGTACTATGCCTTACTTTGAAGAAACTAAGGAAGAAAATCGTATCTTCACTGAGTGGGGGCAATCAGGTAACAACCAATACTTGAAAGACTTTATTTCTGCTGCTTTTGATTTACGTCGTGCTAAAATTGAGTTGGAGTTGGCTCGTAGAGGTTATTCTTCTGTAGCTGAGTTGATTCAAAACGAACCTCAGTATAAAGAAGAAAAAGACTTCACAAGAGACTTTATGGAATATGTGTTCTTGCAAGTTGCACAGAACTCAGAAATGTGGTTCCCTATTGTTAAGATTACTACTGAGAAGGATGCTAAAGGTAAGTTTACAACTACACCAGAGAAACAACCTTTGTTGGATGAAAATGGTAACCCAACTGTAGTAAGTAAGCAAGTACCTCGTTATGAAATGAATGGTAAACCGTTGGTGGATAACGATGGAAATCAAATGTTTGAAGACCGTAAGTTCTCTCACACTATTGAAGGTGAGTTGATGTGGCACAAACTTTCAACTAAAGCATTCTCAGAGAAATTGGCTAAAGCATTTGAGTTGCAAATGAAACAAGAGGGTGTCACTGAACTCGGCGGTTTCTTCGTTCTCTTCAACTATGAGATTGATGAGAAAGCTCTTGAAAAAGCAAAAGCTAACGGTGGTTCTTCATATACTTCTGAGGATTCTAAGTCTGGTGCATCATTGAATATTCAAGTAATGCCTAAGATTCCTCCATTCTTGGAACTTTATGAAACTATTGAGCACCTTGGTTTGCAAGAACAATGGGATAAAGAAGCACAAGCTCATTACAACGCTCTTTACTTGGTAAGTACTGTTCGCAACTGCGAATTGTTGTCTGACGAGGAAGTAAACGCTAAGTTGGATAAACTTTACGGTAATCTTGAGCACGTAAAAAAAGAGATTGAGAACATCAACACAACTGCTGAGAACTTGCGTAAAGCAAACTCAGCAGAGGGTTCAACTTCTCAAATTACTGCTTCTGCAACTAACCGTCTAGGTGGTGGTCTCAGTCAACTTCCTCCGGGTGTTGAAGTAGACCCAACCGCAGGGTTAGAATTTGGTTCAGCAGAAACTCCTGCTGAATAGGTAACTATAAAAGCTCTTGGTCTTTGAGCTTATCTACTTAGGGTAGATAAAGGGTATCTTATAAAACAAACTGAGGTCAAACTCTCTTGGGTTTGGCTTTTAACAAAGAGAGAAATCTCTTTGTTTTCACTAAGTTTCTATTATTTACTAGGAATTTTGTGAAGATAAAGAGAAAGGAATGTGCGTTAGTGACAACTATTGTAGATGAATTATTTTCAGAATTACAGAGTAAGGGTGAAAGCAAGAGTAGTTTGAAACAGAACTCCTTATTTGAATCTGATGAGCATCGTACCTATTTAGAGGGTATTATTGCTAGGGGTCAAAAGGCTAAGTTATTAGCTTGGGAAGTTGAAAACTTTGCTCAATATGAAAAAGAACGTTTTGAGTTTGGTTCTCATTGGGTATTACTACTTAAAGCCTTTAACTCTACAGGTAAGTCAAATGCTTTAAAAGCCTTGGAGTATAATTTAACCACAAAAGGAATTGGGTTAAGTTTTGCTAAAGGTTTAATTAAGCATGGTTCTTTAGAGGCTAAGATTACTACGTTTTGGTCAGATGGGTTAGAGGTCGAGTACTACTTAACTAGAACTAGTTTAGGTCCCCGTTCGACATTTAGGAATGGGTATCGTGTTTATTTATCAGAGGATGGCAAGCGTACTGAGGTTTATAACACTCTTGTAGACGGTCGTTTTGTTAAAATCACTGATACTCCTAGTTTTCTAAAGAGGTACTTTAATTTAGCTGAGGTTAGTGGTCGTTATCTGAACTTATTACGTGGTTCTGAGGGGTTACCAGTTTTAGAGCAATCACCAGCTTCACTTAATAAGATGCTTTCACAAGCAGCAGATTTAGAGACTGCAGAGCAAGCGATTAAGCGTATGACTGATGATAACAAAGAGACCTTTCAACAGTTAGAGATTGTTGAGGGCAGAATTCGTGTTTACTCTCAGGATATTGTAGAGCGTAGGCACTTAACTAAGAATGTAGTTACTCAGTTGGAGACTGCGACTAAAGACTATGAGTGTACAGAAAAACTTTCAGATAGTGTTTATTCTGTTTTAGATGATTTAAAAGCTATTCAAGGTTTGCAAGGTACAACTCAGATTGAGGAAGTAGACGTAACTTCTTTGAAACAGTTGCAATCTATACAGTCTAAATTAGCAGAACTCAGTTCGCAAATTTCATTACCACAAGTAGATACTATCTCAAGTAAAGAACTATCTAGTTTACAAACTGTAAATACTTTGATTGAAGAGTTATTATCTGTTAAGAGTTTCGGAGATGCACCTACTGTAGGTTCTTTAAAAGTCTTGGAAGTGTTAGGTTCTATGCAGAAACAGTTAACTTCTTTACAGGATTTAGGTGGTTTTGGTTTAGCTCCTATTACAACTACAGACTCTTTAGTTTCTATTCAGTACTTAGATAGTCAGTTGGATGAGTTAATTGCTTTTAGATAAGTCTCTTTCAGAGGAGCTTTCTCAAAGCAGATTGTTTCAAAGAGAGTGAACACTTATTGGAAGAACTGAAAGCACAAGGGTATCCGGTTGGGGTATGTTCTCATTGTGGTCATCTATCTATCACACAACCTTTTAAAGTCGGTTCTACGGTAGTTAGTCCACATGAGCATAGCTGAGAGGTTCCAGATTAGCTCAGATTTAATTTTAAACTAGATTAGGGTATATTTCTATCTCTAATAATTAAATTGCGATAGAGAGCGAATAAGGGCATTTTTGAGAGGTATATTTTTTTGAAAAAATAATAGGAAACACCTCAGTTACTTTTGGAGACCGTCACATTGAGAATGTGTATAGAGGTCAACACATCAACTACCAAGAGAACTGTTATTGGTGTATGGATAAGACGCTGGAGAGAGTTCAACTTCTTGAGCCAGAGTTGTATAACGAAACAGGTGACTTTATTGGGGTTCGCACAGGGGTATCTTGGCTCTCTGGTGACCGTATTATGTTAAGTCGCACTATGAAATTCTTGGATTCTATTAAGGGGCATAAAGTTATTAACCGTGGAAACCATGATTTACATGGTTCAGAAGAGCGAAATGATTACTTATTCTTGTCTTCTTTGGGTTATTTTGATTCACCCGCGCACTTAGCTGATGGTGATGAGCACGTAGGTAGGGTTATGTTGGAGTCACCTGACTTAATTGACCCGGACACTCAAGAGCCTATGAGAGTAGTGTTTCACTATGTACCTTATGGTAAAGAGTTTGAAAAACTGAATATTGTTGAGGGTGTCACAAATATTGCGATTACGCACAATGACTTTCGAATTGGGTTAACTAATTTCACGAACAACCCAGACGCTATTGATTTGGTAATGCATGAGCCTTTTTACGGAGTTGACTTGATTTTAAATGGTCATATTCACGAACCAAGTGAGTTAAAATCGTTTAAAACAGAAGGTGGAACTACGTGTGCATTTATGAATGTAGGTTGTATGGCTCGTCCAAAACGTTCAGAAGATTATAGCTTTGTGTGGTGTGCAGTGGTTAAGATGCGTAAAAATCCTCATACAGGTGTACCAGAGGTTCATTTTGACCCACAAGTATTTGAGTTAAAGCCACCATCTGAGATTTTCTTGGAAGATACTGAGGGTTCAGTAGCAGAACAAGTAAAAGCTGAGGGTAAACAAGCTCAATTATCAGAAGCTTTAGAGGGTCTAAGAGATTTCAACTGGGCCGGGGTATCCTTGTCAGAGAGGTTGGAGTTAATGGTTTTAGAGCCTAACATTAAAGATTTTAATTAAGCGTTACTTAGAAATTTAGAACATATTACAGAATAGAAAGGACATACTATGTCAGTAGAAGAAACATTGGCTCGATTGGAGTCACTAAATGCGAAAGCAGTTCAACACAACAAGAGAGAAGTTGAAATTAATGGGTCTAAAAAAGCTCGTATTCAGAACATTTTACGTGAGGTTGAGATTTTAAACTCACTAGGGTATTCTTTGAAAATGGAGCTTGCAAGTGAGACTGAGTTTACTAAGGAATCGATTGCTGCGTTTAAAACTTTGTTAGCAGAAGTCACTTCTAAGAAAGAAGAAGAGGCAAACCGACTTGAAGCTTTCTTTAAAGCAGTAGAGAATAAAGACTACGATGCTATTAAAGAGCTTACAGGGGAGGACGTTTCTATTGTTTCTTATGATGTTGAAGTTACAGATAGTAAGTCAGTCAAAGAAGAAGCTAAAGAGGTTTCTGCTCAGTTATTGGAGAATGATTCTGTTGTTGAGATTGCAGAGGGTACATCTCCTTTGATTAAAGAGGAAGTTAAAGAGGTTAAACCTAAAGAAACTCCAACGAGTGAACCAGTATCCTTGACTAAACAAGAAGAACAAGTACCTTCGTCAGATGCAGCTAGTTTTTTAGAGTCTGCTCTTAATGGCTCAAGTACCAAAGTAGTTGAAAATGTTAATGTAGAAGTACCAGTAGAGGTTACGGAGACAGTAGAGCCTACTGAACCATCAGAAGTAATTACTGAGACAACTCCGACAGAAACAGTTAATGAGGTACCGTCTGCTTTTGCAGGGTTTAACTTTACTGGCTCTGATGACTCTACAGGTTCTTGGGCGGATAACTTTAAACTTTAATGGGGGTATTTCAGAGTGTTTTTAAAAATTGAATTTGATACATTGGTTGAAGAAAGTCGTTTATTGATTGATACTGTAAAACGTTCAGCAATCGGTGTTAATGATAAAAACGTAGTTGTCAAAGTAGAGCCTAGTGGTTTGGTATCTTTTCTAGCTCTTACAGATATTGTAGTAGCTAAAACAAGTGTAACAACTTCTGCAGTAGAGGTTACTGATTTTGAGGGTGAAGAACCAATCTACTTCCAAATCCCGGCTTTGACTTTAGAGAAGTTGCTTTCAACTTACTCTGCAAATGAATTGACAACTCCACTGAATGTAACTTTCCATCCTTTAACGGATACAGAAGTTGCAATCACTGTACAAGAGAGTTTGAAGTTACCAGATAAAGAAGAAGAGATTCGTAATTCTTCTTTGAGGTCTAAAACTCCTCCATTTTATATTTCTGACTTGTATCGTTTGGAGTATATTAGTATTGCCGAAGATGAGAGTATCCCTTTTACAGAGTTGACAGAGCAACAACGTGAGGATATGATTCAAACCTTTGAATGACTTGGCTCCGTATACACCTACAACAAAATGAGATTTACAATGATTTGATTTTTTTGAACCGACTAAGGGTGTTCTTGAGTTTTACAAAGAGACTTATATGCCAATAGTGCAAAAATAATATTGACTTCTTCTTAACAGAGGGTGGTCTTCGTCCTATGAGTTTGATTGCCTTGAAAGATTTATTGTCTAAAGGTTTGTTCTCATTTTATAAAGATGAAGAAAAGCATTTCTTTGTACTGAAACAAGGTTCAACAGTACTCGGTGTTTTATATGACGCAGATGTAACATATCCACCTAATCCATTGGATCAACTTGGAGACTTACCTTGGATATCTATTTCCCGTCCTTTGGTTGAAATGTACTTAAAACGTATCAACTCTTTGAGTGGCTTGGTGTCTGCAGAGAAGATTCAACTGGTTATTTCAGAGGATTTGAAATCAGTCACATTTAACTATGGTGATTTAAGTTTAACTGCTCCTATTTCGCAAGTGCATAAGGTTACAGAGGGTAGTCAAGCTAACTTAGAATTGGGTGGTTTCCACTTTGGACTTACACCTGTTTACTTTGATTACTTGTTGTATGGTAAAGGTGACTTTGCAGATGATATTCGTTTTGCTTTTGCATCATTTGCTAATGTGGTGTTTATAAACACATTTGACTCTTCTAACATTTGGTCGGTTGCTATGAGTAGTGAATAAGTGAGGTGTTTAGATGGTTTCTGATACATTTTCAAGTCGTCTAGGTGCTATTAAACAAGACTTTTCTTTAAAGGAAGATAGGTTGCAGAAACGCCAAGAGGACATTGCACATTTAGAAGAGCTACGAACTTTGTATTTGGATAGAGCTAAGGCTTTACAATATGTGGTTATGTTGAGTAATGATAGTACAAAAGGTTTACGTGACTACATGGAGGGTATTATCAATCGTGCATTGGCTTTGGTTTTTGGGGAGAATGTATATAAGTTCTCTCTGATTTCAGATTTGAAAGCTCAGAAAGTTCATTTGAATTTACTAGAGTTCAAGAACGGTCAGTGGAATGAGTTGGTTATCGGTAAACAAACAGGTGACGGTATGGGTCAAATTATTGCCTTTCTGTTCTCTGTGGTGTTGACTGAGATTACCAATCATCGTATGTTGTTTGTAGTAGATGAACTTATGGGTGGTCTTCACGAAAAGGCAGTAGAGTTAGTACAACGTTGTATTGCTGAGTTTGAGGGTCACGGTGGACAATTTGCTATGATTGAGTATACTTTTGAGGACTTTGGTAAAGAGTTGATGTTAGCGTTTGACACTAAGAAAGAGCGTACTAACATTGTAGATTCAAGAGAATATCCATTGTTACCAGAGGAAAAAAGAAGAGGTAGTAGCTTTAAAACACAGAGGGTATCCTTAGATGCCCTCTTTTTGTTGCTAAATATACTATAATTCGATATACTTAAACTAAAAACTAGTTTAAATGTAGAGGGTTGTATTTTTGCGTGTATTAGATAAAATTTTTAGATTTCCCAAAAAGGTGTTTGGGGAGAGGATAAGTATTTTGTGGGGAAAGACACGGTAGGTGTTATTGATGGTTCAAGTCCTATTTCTGTAGTTCCAGTTAATTTTATTACTCACAAGCTGAGTGGTTAGCTGAGAGTTTGGCTGAAAGTTTACCCATTTGTTTAGGTTTGGAGTTACCACAAGCTTGTAAGTTAGTAACAGATAATTTAAAAACTGCACAAGGGTATTCTTTAGATAGTTCTTTAAAGCCTTGTTGTACTTTTGCAGGGCTTGCAAGTAAGTGATAATACTTTAACAGGGTATGTTTTAGGTGATTGTACGATTGTGTTAGAGTTTATCGATGGTAAGGTAGAAACTTTAAGTGATAATCGTATTCGTCAGTATTCTAATTTAACGCGAGATTGTGTTTTAGAAGCTCGTAAGCAAGGTTTAGATGAAGTTGGTGTAGTTGCTGCACAAATGACTAAAAATAGAGCGCAGATGAATGTTGATGGTGGTTTTTGGACGGTTGCTTTAGAAGGTTCTTATGAAACGGAGTTTTTAGTAAGAACTTATGATGTACGACACTTAAAGCGTTGTTTGTTGTTTTCCGATGGTTTTGAGAGATTGTTTATACATGATATAGTTAAAGTAAAAAGATATTTTAACACAGAGAGTAACATTAGATAGTGCTTTTAAAGAAGTTGAGAGAATATGAATCTAAGGGTTTGGTGTCTGAGGTTAAGCTCACATGATGATGCAGTTGCTCTTTTAGTTTCCTTTTTATAAAAATCTATGAAATCCCTTGCAAATACAAACTTATTTACGTTTTTTTATTGACAAATCCTTATTTATTTGATATAATAGTGGAAAAATAAATTAATAAGGAGCTTAATTGGGATGAAAAAGACACCAATTTTTCTAGCAACTACGTTTGCGCTGAGTACCTTTCTTTTAGGTCAAAATGTGGATGCTGATGAGGTTTCAACGACAAGTGAACCTAAGGTAACTGAGGTTGGGGCATCTACAACTGAGAGTACTGTAAGTACAACATCAGAAGCTTCAACTGCAAGTACTTCTACAACTACGGTCGAGTCTACTGAGCCAAATACAAGTACTACAGAGGTGAGCGAAACACCAACTACGGAGACTAACAAAGTTTCTGAGGAAGTATCTGCTGAACCTACTAAGGTTACCAAAGAGGGCACAGAAATCACCGTCACTAGTCCAAAAGTTACGATTGATCAATCTGCAGGCGCTGGTAAATACAATACTTTCAAAGTAAAATATGAAAATATCACAATTCCAGATGATATTACAGTCAATGAAGGTGATAAAGTTGTTCTTACTTTACCTAAAGAGGTAAAGTTCCAAACATCTTTTGAATTTGATGTTAAAAACCCAACACAAGATGTTGTAGGTAAAGCTTATGCTGACTCAAAATCAGGTAAGTTAACAACAATCTTCAACGGTTATTTTAATAGTCATCCACTCAACAAACAGATGTCGTTAACCTTTGATGCTAATTGGACAGACTTTGTTGAGTCAGGGAAACCTGTTTCTGCTAACTTTGATGGTACAATTGTTACAGCAAACATCGAAAAAGAACAAGAGATTGGTAAAGGTGAATTGGTTGCTAAGTGGGGAAGTCAAGACCCTAGTGACCCAACGGTTATTAATTGGACAATTCGTGTAAACTATGCACGAAGAGTTCTTAATACAGTTACCTTGCTTGATACCTTTAGTGATAATCAAAAGCTTGTAGATGACTTCTTAGAAGTTGGGTATGTCGATAGTGTAGACCCTTGGATTTACGCAGGTGATGCAAAAGAGCTTGTTAAGTCTATGGTGAAAAATCCGAATGGTTTTGAATTGACTTTGGCTCGTTTGGAACGCATGGTTTACATTAACTATAAAACCAAACTTACAAGTGCGGTGAAAGATAGCGTAAACCCAACAAACAAAGTAGTTTTGACTGCAGGTGACACAACTGCAACGTCAACTATTGGGGTATCGCTTGTAGGTGGGCGTGGTGATGCAGTTGGTGAAAGTAAACCAAAACCGACTTGGGAACTACCTAATGATGCTCCTATCGTAGAACTTCCGGAATTGAATATTAATGATATTCCTCAGATGCCACCGGCACCTATTTTGGAGGTTCCAGAGTTGAACTTGGATGATGTACCTCCAATGCCACCGGCACCTATTTTGGAAGTACCTGAGTTGGATATTACAGGTATTCCTATGATGCCACCTCCACCAGTTTTAGAACTCCCAGAGTACAAGTTGCCTAAGGTAGAAGTTCCTATTACGAACTCTAATCGTAAGGATGATAAACTCAAAAAATCTGAGACTCCAAAGCCAGTTGAGCCTAAGAAAACTGAGACTCAAAACCACTTGAACCTAAAGTAAGTGAAACACCTAAGAAAGTTGAAGTTAAACAAACAGTGTATGGTGCAGCACCTCAGTTGCCTAATACAGGTGAGTCTTCAACAACCTTGCTTACCTTTGTAGGAGCAGTAGTTTTAGGAACATCTATGTACTTGATGCGTAAAGCAAAAGAAGAAAATTAAAGAATAAGAAAATAGTTTGCAGTAATGCAGGCTATTTTTTTATTTTTAAAAAAATGATATTAGGTAAGAAAACTTAAAAAGAGGTTTAAATTATGTATGATTTATTAAAGGGTTCACAAGGAGTTGTGTCCTCTAAAGTGACAAATAAATATGTTGAAAATTTTGAAAGGCTTTTGTGTGCAGGAGCTTATAAACAGTTAAAAGAGAGAAAAGATAAAGGAATTACTGAGGGTATCATCTCTAAGTTCTCACCTAACAATGTACGTAGAGTTGTTTTGGGGTTGGATGGGGTTTATGTACAGTTCTATGTGTCTCCAGTAAACTTTAAAGCTAAAGAACAGTTTGTACCTATTACTTTTACAGAGCAGTTGGGTACAGAGTTGTCAGCAGAAAGCAAGTCTACTCCGATTACTAAGGTGTTGAGAGGAGATAGTCGCTCTCTCTTTGGTTCACGTGTATTCTCTAGTATTGAAGAGATTATTGTGTTGAGCAGTAGTCCAGAGGTACAAGGGTATCTGCTAGACAATCACGGTCTCGATTGGTTCTTAGACCCAAGTAGAAAACAAACTGTGGAGTCTTCATTTAAGCGACTAAGAGCAGTTGGCTTGGTTGAAGACAGTGTGACTTGCAAAGAGTTTGTGGAAAGACACAGAGCACAAATTAACGACCCTTATGGTCTCATTTTGAGAGAAACTGAGTTGAACTATGTAGGTGCTTTATTTAATGATGACTTGTATTATACTCACACGGCTCTTCGTCCTCAGTATTATGAGATGGACGAAGAGGGTGGTGCTTTATGGACTTACTTCCAAGAAGTGAAGAAAGGAACGCCTAATTCAACTAAACCTGTTGAGACTAAAGATATTGGTGAGGGGTTCTTAAAAGACTCCGACTTAACTTTAGTTACTAACTTTTTAGGTTTGGTTCGTGTCCTTGAGGGGTATCAATCTGAAATCTCCGCTCAATTTCCAACTCTGAAAGAGACTTTAGAGGTAGGAGAACATAATAAAGCTCTAGCGAAAGAGTATGTAAACTCTATGGTTGCTTTTGTGAAAGAGCATCGAGATATTACATCATATCCAACACCTAAGGTTTCTATTACCTCAGATACAACTTATCTAAGAGCAGTTTCCGTAGCTAATTATCTTATGAAGAATAAGGATAAGGTAGGTTTAAGTAAAGGGGTAGATTCAGTCTTTATTGGGTATCTTACTGCTTTAACTACTTGTTTAGAGTTAGCATTGGATGGTATTACTTTTGATTTTATGAGTTCAGAGTTTATTTCCAGTTATAAGAGTGGGTTGGAATTGTACTTTAGTAACTTATCTGATGAAACGGAAGAAACGGAGGAAGATAATTCGAACGTAGAAGAAGAGACCACGGAAGATTTGACTGAGGAAGATGAAAACTCTGAGAATTATCAAGGTCTTTATGACAAATTAGTGAGTTTCGGATTTAATTTAGAAGGTGTAGAATTTAAACCTTTAGTGAGGGAGATTTCGTTAGAGGGTGTAGATTTCTTACCAGATAGTGTCCTAGCAAGAGTTGGGGAAGTGTCTCCATTATTTGCAGTGATTAGTGATTTAACGTTGGATAACTTAGGTTCTTATACTGATTTCTTTAACGAAGAAGACTTTTTCCGTTTAGCGTGTTCATTAAAAGATTTGGATTTATCTGATGATGAAGCTATTAAACTTGCAAGCTTCGGTATCTTTGGTTTAGAAAGTCCTTCTATTTTTGAGGGTTATAATGATTTTGTAGATATGAACTCTAAACTGAAAGAACATTTCGGAGAGTTGGACAGTTACTTTGCAAATGAAGGTAAAGGGTCAGAATTTAAACAAATTAGACCTTCTTTTAAAGATTTTGCAGAGCGTTTTGCAAACGAAGTCTCAGTTGAACTACTGACTGCTCCTAACTATTTAGCAACTGATGTTTTAGGTTCTGTTTATGGCACAGTCGCTTGGGGAGTTTCGTTACCGAAAGTGTCTCAACTACCTAAGTTAAGCAAACTTTTAACTGAGTTAGTAAATACCACAAGGGTATCTTATCGATTCCGTAGAGACTTTGAGAAATTTGAACGTGAATTTGGGGTGGATACTAAAAAATTACTTAAATAGTAAACATCTAACTAAAGAGGGAGATTATTTAAGTGATGTAATTGATACTAGAAGTTTTGTAAAGATTATGACTGAGATTTTCAGTTACAACCCACCTAGTGAAGTACGTGATATTAGTGGTGTTTTCCAAAAAGCATTAGACTTAGTAGAGAAGAAAGAAGGTGAGATTAGTGAGTAAAGTACAAGATCAGATGGAGAAAATCTCAAATCAGCTCGGTTTAGGTTTGGATAATCAGCAGATTGTAGATGTTGTATATAGTTCTGTTGAAGAACTAGTAGAAAATGGACTTGAGGGTTCAGATGAAGTTGTTTATTTCTATGCTACTTGTATGTTAGCTTGTGCCTTTGGTCAACTTTCGTTAGATAGAAAAGCGAGTGGTTTTACCTTTGGTTTTAGTGATTTAAAACCAATTTACACTCAGTTAGAGTCTGAGTTAGCGGTACACTCTATTGAAAACCAATTGAAGAACCAATTAGCGGTATCTGACTTGCGTTCTGAATCGTTGAAAGAGTTAAGTGCAGATAACTTGGAACATTTCTTAATTGATGATATTGCGACTGTTTCAAAGGCTTTAGATTTAGAGTTCGACCCAACTTCGGTATCTTCAGAGGTCAAAGAGAGTTTGGTTTCTGTGGAAGATGAGACCTTTGCAAGAAAGATTAAAGCTTTAAAATCTTCAAGTAAGTTGAATGCTGACGTGGTTTCTTTGGTAGATTCATTACTTGAAATTTACGATTTTGCCTTTGAAGCGGGGTATGAGTTAGATAAATACGAAGGTGTGGTGGTTGGTTTTACCTGACTTACCTATGGTTATTATCCAAGGGGAACAAGCGGTTCAACCGAATTACACTGCCTCTTATTATGCAGGGGAAGCTATGTTTTCTCCACTCCGTGAGATTTCAGTTAACACTTCAAGACAGGTGGACTTAAAAGAGATTGTAGAGTCAAGCAAACCTATCTACTATCCTTATAAAATGCTTGAGTTTGCTTTTAAGTCGTAAAGTAACAGTTCAAAAAAAGATGATTTGAATTTTTCCTTCAGTTCCGATGAAGTGGAAAGGTTCAGATGGTCAGAGAGAAGCAATTAAAGATTACTTAACGAAAAAGAGCTTTTGGGAATATTTAGTATTAGTATGTGATACTTACCAAGATGGTTATTTTTGGTCTGATAAGGTTGCTTACTTTGGTAAAGGTGCAACAAGACCGATTACTCCAACTGATAACCAAGTCTTTAAAGACTACTTAACTAAGTTCAAAGCAACATTCTCAACGTTTTCTATCTTGAAAAACCATGTCGGTATGATGGAAGATGAAAAGTGGGCTTCAGCTGAGTGGGTGGTGTCTGCTCCGATTTCAGAATTGCAAAAATAGTGAGTTTAACCAAAGTAGTGCTTTTATACACTGATGTCTTTGAATACGGTGGTGACTTTGAAGTTCCTTTTGGTGAGAGATTTTAAAGATGTACGTGTTAGTCATTATTCTCACGTTGCTCGTCCAGACATTGCAGAGAGCGAACCTTTGTTTGCTTATAAAGCTTTAGAGTCTTTACAACGTAAGGGTGAAAAATTAACTTATGGTTACCAGTTGTTGGGTAAAGGTCTCGATGGTCGTATTTTGACAGCTTCGAATGATATGACGGCGGCAGTGAATGCAGGTGCTAAGCTAGTGTTGACTTATTGGGCTGGCCTCGTTCTGGTAAAGGGGTATCTCATCTCGAATGGTTTAGCAGTATCTATTGCGAATGGTCGCCCAGTTTTTGGGGGTGATGGTAAACCTGACACAATGGTTCCTTACTACATTGCCTTTGGTGGAGCTGATGATAGTGGTATTCCTAAAGGGTATTTCATTCAAGCAGGTGTATTTAATAAATCAGCTATGCCAGTTATAAATAATATTTCTGAGCAGTTAGATTGGGATAACAATCCTACGATTATGGGTTGGTTTGATAAGTCTATTCCTAAGTGGTTCAGTGGTGTAAGTAGTTCACAGAAACGTTATACAGGTGCTTGGGGTGATATGGCTTTTTATCGTCACATGCTATTGGTTATGGGTATTATCTCTTTACGTGCTACGGTAAGAGCTAGTGATATTGCTTTGTATGAGAAGTTAGGTGGCGATGAGGGTATCCTTGGAATTTTTGATGAGGTAACTAACTGGTCTAACTTGTTTGGCTCTAAGTCATTGAGTTCAAATGGTGGTTGGTTCCAGAACATTATGTCTGACTATGACCTTGAAGAGTTGCTTGATTTGGGTGAGACTTATTTAGGTGGTCTAATGAAAGAACAAGCTACTCGTAAATTTGAGCGTAACTTAGAGACAAAATCTGATGAGTATAGAAATAGAGCGTATTTAAGAGATTTGTATGATAAGTTAGATGAGAGCATGCAACTCTTAAATAAGTTGAAAAAGGCAGGTTTCCAAAATGAGGAAAGTTTGCGTTCAAGTATTTATCTAGTTGGACAAAGCTTTAATATTGGTGGTTTTGATAAGTTACCTAGAAACAAAGGGAATGATGCATCTTCATTCAAAGCTGCTTGTGAATATAAAAATGGTGTCGTAGACCCTTGGTTATATACCTTATTGAATTTAGACACTGGCTTTATGGTTGGTTACAAAGGTACTGAGAAGTCTCAGTATTGGTCTAGTCAAAATGGTTCAGATTCCAAGCGGTATCTTACTTCAAGTTCTCGTAGATTTGCCTATTTCGGTGGGGTCGATTTCCCAACGATTCGAGATGAAAGTCCACAAAATAAAGGGTTAGCTCGTTCTGTAAACTCCCAAATGGAGGGTGGAGCAGTATACTTTAAACCGTATTTAATTTTAGGTGACTCTAAAGGTTCTTGTGTTGAACAGTTGGAGAAAAACTTAGGTAGTAAAGCTGACTCTATTCGTTTACGTAATGCTAATCCAAACAACCCAACAGAGTGGGATGATAGAATAGGTGTACTTGGGTATCTGAAGGCTTTAGGCTCCAGTGATGTCGCTACTTCCTTTGTTCGTGCACGAGAGATTGCAGATATGGTAGTAGCTCAAATGGGCTATGAGGGTTCTTATTTAGAGTTCTTGTTAGATTTAAGACCTGAGTGGAACTTCTCTTGTGAAGATGTTGTGATGGCTTTTGTAAACCAAGATGCTTATCTTGCTAAGAAGAAAGAGACTGTATATTCTAAAATTGATGCTTTACTTACTGAATTAGTAGAGTTTAAAACTACGGGTAATCCATCTGATGAAGATTCTAATATTGTTGTAAATAATGTAGACCTCCGTCCAGAGTTTGCAACTAGGGACGTAAAAGCAGATGAACTTGAAAGCGATTCTGATATTGAGGGTACAAACTCATTAGAAGGTGTCTCAGAGGTCCCAGTTTCGTCTGAGAGCGATTTAAACCTATCGGATGATAATTTAACTGAGGAACCTCAAAAATGGACTAGGGAGCAATCTGAGACTTCTGAGAGTGTGCAACCTAAAACACCTAATATAGCAGAACCTTTAAATGTTGCTTCTACTTTGGCAAGTCAATTAGGGGTATCTGAAACGGCTCTTATGTCTGTATTGCAGTCTGCATTTGGTTTAAATGTTTCTACGATACCTACGGTTGAACCAAGTATTTCTGTTGATGATTTGAATAGTCGAACAACTATGAGTAGAGTTGCTTCAAATCAAGCAGGTGTAGTCCTTAAAGATGACCAAGACTTGAAAGAGTACTTGTTAGAAGATATTTATAACTACTTTGGTGATTGGACTAGGGTTCGTAAGATTGAAGTTATTGGTCGCCAATTATACTTTTAATGGTTTACTTTATGAACCGAATAAAGAGGGTGTTCAGTTTAGTCCAGAAGTTTCTCCATACTGTATTTCTTTATGGAATAGTGGTAGCTTTGGAGAATTGTTTGATTGGCAATTAATTGGTCAATATTTAAGTCCAACATCTTTAGTATTTGATTCTATGGACTATGCTTATCGAGAATTTGATGGTTTGCAGTCGAAAAGTTCTAGAGAAGTAGTAGAGGGTGCTTATAAGAGGTATCCAACTTTGCAAGACTTACAAGTAGGTAGCTACACTTTCACAAGAGCTGAGGTAGAGGACTTGATGTTAGAACAACAACCGTTCTTATCAAGTTACGACCGTAGACAACAAGTCTTCCGTAGAGGTAATAGCAAAGGTAAGTCGTTCCGTCAAAGACGTTGGCAAAAAGCAAGAGAGCACATGGCTGAGGGGCACACAGGTCGAGCATTTGCATCTGCTATTGGTGCAGGTCTTGGGGCTGGTTTCCAAGGGCTAGTCATGTAGGTGGGTTCTTCAACAAGGCAGCAAGGGTATTCCGTCAAGCAGGTTCTTCTGTTGCTGAGAATTGAAGGGAGCAGAATAAATCTAAACACTAAGAGATAAGGGTATTTGCCCTTTCTCTTTAGTTTTCCAAGATATAGAGAGAGGTTTAGTGTATGAATTTAAAAAAAGTATTTTTAAAAAGTTGGCGATGAAGTTTTTGTAGACGTTATTGGCTCAGATGGTGTTTCAGGGGAGATGTACTTGAATTTTACAGAAATGAATTTGTAGTAACAATAGGTCGAAAAATACATTACAACTGAACGTTATGGTAAAAATTACAAGTACGAAATTGAAACGGGCATTGAAGTAATAGATTCTTTGGATAAACGTAGAATTTTTTTCCTACTTACAATCAACTAGTAGCTTCTAAGTATTATGGTAAAATCCAACGTGAGATAACCGGTTTCTATCCTAATTCAGAAAAAAACAAAGCTCTCAGTGGTATCCGATTTTACAAGAGTTGCAACGGTTATCTGAATTATCCATTTGGTAATCAAGAGTGAAAGAGAGCTTGGGCTCTCTTTTCTTTTAGGGTTTTTCTTGACAATATATTTATTTTTTTGGTATAATAAACTAAATAATTTAAAAGAAGTACAGAGGAGTTATCATTTTGGATAAATCAGAAAATGTAAAAGATATGAAATCGGCTGCTATGGTTCAATTTTTGAGACAGTTGTGGGACTCAAAAGGTAAGCGTGAAGAATTGGTGTTGCATGGTAATCGTGAAACATTTGAAGTAACGATTGACCTTATTCCATCTTTTAATAGAGAAGATATATAAGTATCAAACTCAAGTTATTGTGAGAATTGATGGGGTGGTAGTTTTGGGTATGTTTGAAGCTTGGGATTTTGCAAGAATTGTTTGTGAAGAACAACTATTCAGAAGTCACTCTTGTAGTTAAAAAGTTATGGGTATGAGTTAGAAGTTCCGACTTCGATAGAAAGATAGGTAAAAATTATGTTGATTATAAAAATCAGGTATTACAAAAAGCTCCCAAACTAAAACGGAGTATCTCTAGTTTCTGCTTGTGGTTTGTCTTTGCGTTTTTCGTCTGAGGAAAACTTAGCTAGAGTGGACTCTTTTATTGAATCTATACCTTCTGATGTTTCTAAGGCTCAGTTGAATAAACCAGAAGCTTATTTCCACAATTATGATTTATATGACTTTGCGCAAAGTCATGCAAGTCTACTAAATAACGGGGTTCACATTGAGCTTTCTGTTCATACTGATGAATTGGTGAATATAGTTGGTCGTATGATTGGAGATGGGTTTATTTCAGAAGATATGGTTGAGTTACAGTTAGAAGTCTCACCTATGGCTTTTGGAGGGTCGAGGTGAAATTGACCTTATCCACTACGATTCTGAGGGGTATTTGAAAGAGCCTTGTGGGATTGGGTATTTTTCGCCTAGATATTAGAAAGAGGGTTAAGTTATATGTTAACTTTAAAAGAAATCGAATTATTTGTAGTTGAGAACCTTACTTATACTGATATTTGGCAGGTAGGTAATACTCTAGAGGTTATGTTTAACTGAGAAAAATGGTCAATCACTTGCACTAATAAAAAGTTGTTGATGATATTGCTAAAGTTACTGAGCTTTTATCGTTCACAAGAGTTAAGTAGTCCAATTTCAAAGAGACGTAGATTTAAATCTTTCAAGCGATTGCAGTCCTTTTTGGAATTGTTAAGTGCTAGTTGTATTGAAAAAAAGTAAAATAGAGATGTAAGGAATGACAGTTACAGAATTCATTCGAGAAATTTTTGACGAACCGGATTTCAAGAGTATTGGTACTTGCTCTGATTTCACCTTGGAGCGTATTCTTGACACACTTAGTATGCGTATTGTTGAGCGAGAGTCTGATTATATAGTACTTGAAGTTTTAAATAGAGCTAATAGAATTGGTGTGATTAAACGTACTCATGAGTTTAAAACGATTGAAGAATTGGAATTGCATTTACGAAATATTCGAAAAGAGTATCCTAGTTTCGTGTTTCACAGTAGGTTTTAAATTTAGTTTAGTTTAATTTAAATAGGAGATTACATGTTTGATAAATTAAGAAACTTAGTTAAAGGAGAGACTTACTTTTAACTTATCTCTTTCTAAGAATTATACGAAGAAAGAGTTAGATACGATTGCTTTGCTTTTTGAAAGACAATCCAGAGCGCCAAAGAGAATTTGAAAACCTCTATGAGCAATTTGAGATTGATATTGAAAGTAGAAATTTATTCCAACAAAAACGCTGCAAAAGTGATTGATAAATCCGATAAGTTGGTTTCTTTGTCTGAGAGTGCAGAAGAGTTAGTTGAGCATGTTGTTGAAGAATTAGTTTCTCAGACTGTTGTTTGGGGACTCTTCACAAAAACAAAGTTTTGCCTTTACCACAACCTGTTCGGTATCTGCAAAATGCGAAAAACTCTCGTTTCCTTGCAAGACCAAGGACTTCAGTTTAGTGGGTATATGTGTAAGCAGGATATTCCAGAACCTAGTTCTAAAGCTCTTTTGAGCCAATATAAATCGTATGTAAAAACGGGCAATATGTTGTTCTACAACCTATTTAGACAAGGGTTAGATATTCTAGATTTAGACCCTCTTGTTTATGAGCTTTTTGAACCACGATCCAAACACTATGTCAAATTGGTTGTTTGCGATTAAAGAAGTTGTAGATAAGACTAAATTCTTCAAAATTCCAAAAACTCGCATTATTAAAGTACCCCTTGCTTTGTTGCAAAGTACAAGAGTCTATGAGTTTAGAGAACTAAGTCCTTTGTCTTTAGAGGTTATCAATCGTTATGCACAAAAGGTTTTTGACTTAGATAAAGAGAAAGATTACTTTATCAAGACAGGTACTTTCTCGTCTAAGTTTGATTTTAGAAACGCTAAAGTCACCAAAGGTCAAGAAGTATTGGAGCTAGGTTCTTACTTGTGGTACATCCAACATCAAGCAAATCAGATGGCTTCGCCTTTGAATAATAAGGTTATGTACGGTGTTTCTTCCAATAATGAGTGGGTTGTACGTGAGTTTATTGATGATGTGGAAGGTAATCCAACAATTTACAATGGGTTGCCTTTACACACAGAGTACCGAGTTTTTGTGGACTTTGATACAGAAGAGGTGATTGGAATTTCTCCTTACTGGCATCCCCAAGTCATGAAAGAAAATTTCCTTGATATTGGGGTATCTGCGCCTATTCAAAAGAACCATGATTATATTAACTACATCAACCATGAAGAAACTCTCATGAAGCGTTATGAAGAGAACAAGAACTTAGTGGTATCCGAAGTCTCTCGCTTGTTTGCAGGTTGTAGATTGAAAGGTCAATGGTCGATTGATATTATGCAAAACGGCTCAGATTTTTGGTTGATTGACATGGCTCGCGCTTCTGAGTCTGCTTTGTCTGAGTGTGTGCCAAAAGAAAAGTTAAAACAAGCACCTTTGCCTTTTATGTTTAGTGAGGGTTTGCTTGAAATAGGAGATTGATGGTGTTACATAGAATTGAAATTTATAGGGAACCATATTCCCTCGCCAAAGATAAAACCTCAGAGTTTAAATTGAAGTTGCTACAAACAATCGAGAGCGAAGATTTACCAGCAGCAGTAGACTTCGGTATCAGTTTTATGCGTTCAGAGTTTGAGTTTGCAGATTTGAGTGCTGATGATTTAAACGTAGGTAGTTTTATCTGTTCTGACCCAAGCGGTTTGGATAATTCTGTAAAAGAAGAAGCTTTTAAGGCTACTATATCAATACTTAGTAGGAGATTTGTACTCTTTCATTCCCATTACTTTGTATGATAAGAGGGTTTGGTCTAAAGGTATCTTATATTATTAAGTATGAGGAATTAGACTATGAAGAAGTAGTTGCTTAATTTTGTTATCAAAAGAGAGGGTGAACCTCTCTTTTACTTGACTTAATTAAATAATTTTGATATAATAGAGAAAAATAGTAAAAGGAGATTAGGTTCATGAAACCAACATTATTAGATTTTAACAAACTAGAACAACAAGTAATAGATGGGCTTTATCAAGGTTGCAATGGTTTTCCAGTAAAGACTTTCCACAATGGACAACGCAACCGTAAAGCTCTTTTCCGAGATTTACGAAAAGTGTTCGCTCGCGAATTAGGTATCTATTCTGAGTCTGACCTTTCACCTCGTCAAAAAGAATACCTCAATCGTATTTTGAACTTGAAATTAAATGAAACGAACCAGTTGAAACTTGCAAGTTCCCAAACACGACAATTAGCTTTTTGTACGTGCAGTTAGAAACTATGCAGGGCACTGTAAGTTTTTCTATATCATGTTTGAGAAAGAGTTGAAGAATATCCAATTTAAAGAGGTGCGTTAAATGTCAGATTTATCAAAATTCCGACCTAGTAAAGAAAATCAAGGTGTTGAGATTAAGGCAGTTCGTTGTGATACTTACTCTTCAAGTTTTGAGAGTTTGTACAATACTTATACAACTTATTGTGAAGATTTCCCGGATAGTTCTTGGTTCCCAGAGTTTCAGCGTGGTCTAGTTTGGACACAAGAGCAAAAGGAAAATTTGATTATTTCTATGCTCAATGGTTTGCCGATTGGCTCTTTCTATCTAAATACTTGGTGGTTTGATGAGAAAGAAAAACGAGCGAAGATGGATCATGTTTTGTTTGATGGTCAACAACGGTTTACTGCTATCTTAGACTTTTTAACAGGTAAGTTTCCGATTACTTTTGAGGGCAAACAATTTTATGTAACAGATTTGTCTTATCGAGAGTGGCTAAACATCAAGCGGTATCCTATTAGTATTGCTAACTCGTATATTGAAGATTGGAATGATTTGATTGACTATTATATTTTAATTAACAAAGGTGGAACTCAGCATACAGATGAAGAGTTCCGAAAGGCTTTGGATTTTAAGGAAAATTAACTATGGTGAATGAAACTTTAACTTTGAATGATTTAAAACAATTAAGAGGCCGAGAAGATTATGATGATTTTGTAGTGCTAAGTAACTATCTGCAACAAAGTCCGTCAAATAGGTTTGAATACTTATATACTACACCAGATGGTTCTCTTTTAGAAGTTGCCATTTTAGCAACCACAGATGGTCACTTACAAAAAGCAGCGTACTCTGAGTTTTCTGAACAGTTTGGTGGTTTTCCAATGGGGGTCACTTTAACTGAATTAGAAAGAGCTATTAATCGTAGCAAACAAAATCCTCCTTTGCGATACAAAGGGATTTGTTCAACTCGGTGGGAAGAAATTAAGTTTTTAGCAGGTGGTAAAGGGATGCGCACAAAACAACTATTACAAGCAGTACAAACTGTTGGATCAGATATTCAAACTTTGTTGAATTACTTAGCTTTAAGTGGGGAGCATTTCGGAACTCATGCTATTGTAGACCCTTTTGGGAATGTCTTATTGGAACATAAGTTTCACATGACAGACAAAGGTGAAATTGTAAAAACTATTGTACATGAAGATGGTTTTGAACAACCTACACATCCTATGAAGTTAGCTAAACTAACTTTAGAAGAGTTATTAACTATTGTGAGTTATACGAAAACTCAACCACCTTCTGAAGATTACAGAAGTACGTTTGAGAACAAATGGGAAGAAATCGAGAAAGTCGCACAACTGAATTTAGGTTTAAAATGATATTATGAATTAGAAAGTTAGAAAAAGGGTTGGAAATGTTAGAACAACACTTAATAAAAAGACCAATTTACATTAGGTCAAGAGGTTTATATTGACCATTATGAAAAATAAGAATTGTCCTCGGTCAATATACCCAGATGATCATTTTACAACTGCGTATGTAGCAAAAATTGAAGACGATTTAATCAAAAACAACGTCAGGTGATTTTAAATTACCTAGTGGTATCCACTGAGTAGATGAAGATTCCTTTGACTTTGATGGAGAAATATTCTTGTCTGTAGAATATTTGATGAATAAGCGAGATAGACTTTTAGCTTTTGCAGCGCTAAAGTCTGCTTTAGAAAAATGAGAGTAGTTACGGCAGTTCAGTTCGAGAAATTTCAACAGATGATTTAGCAGAATTCGCTTTGAAACTATGTTTTGATAAAGGGGGTATTTGATTGTGAATCCAACAGTATTAACCCAAAAAGAACAAGAGCTATTTGATAAATATAAACCATTATTTGCAGCTCAACGGTTCACTTTAGAAGTATCTAATTTAGGTGGTTCCTCAAATCACTGGCGCATTGAAGATAGTATTTTCCCGGACTTTGAAGGTCATAGGTTTTATAAAGTTTATGACTCAACTAAACTTGTAGATTTTGAACTTTGGTTGCAGTTTTATTTAGACTTTGCAACTTCGTATCGTCTTAGTAATAGTTTAAACATATATAGTAAAAGTAAAGTCCTTTGAATGGTAGTGATTTAGATTATACTAAGTCAAACTATAGTTTAAAAATTGATTTTAGAACCTCCAGACTCGAGCTTTTATGAAATTGATTGTAAATTGAATTTTTGAAGTAGGAAGTTCTTCTCTTTATGGTGAAGTAGTAGCAAATAAGTTGTATGGCTCTAATGTGAATATCACCTTATTAGATGGAACTCCGTTAACTATAGAAGACCGTCATATTTCTCTTACTTACTCGACCTTTCCGTACTGAGAAAGTGAGTCTAAAAAGAAATTATTGTACGTGCTATTGAGAAGTTAAGCAAATCTGCTGAAGAGTATATTACAGAAGGTTGATTAGAAAGGAATTTAATATGAATTCAACAAAAATTTGGTTCTCGTCTAACATTGGGGATAGAGAACGTTTTTATAACATCTTGAAAGTAACCAATGGGGTATCTTGCTCTAAATTGCGTCAATATGGTAAAGTTGAAAATTATAATTATGGTGCAAGTCCACATTATTACATTGACAATATGAAGGAACTTCATGGTCTCATGCGTTCCCTTGAGCGCATTGAAAAACCTTATAAGGTTAAAGGTTTGTGGCTCACACCTCATAGCAGAAAGAATGAGTTCAACTTGTACATTGAGTTTGATTTGGTTTAGAAAGAAGAAGAAGAATGAACACAATTTTACTTGAAACCTTTCCGTACTCTCAAAAACAGAAAGGTGCGTTTAGAAAGCTTTCAGCTTTTATCAAACAAGCCTTAGTAAGTGAGGATTTTGATAGTTACGGTAAGTTGAATAACTATGAGTTTGACTTTACGCTTGAAGGTTCTATTAACCCTATGTCAGATGGTTATGTTTACGAAACATTTGTTTATTTGGATGTGAAAGTAGTAGCTGTGATTCAAGCATTTGCACCTAATTGGGTAAGGGTTGCGGTTATTCCACCTACTGAAGTTAAAAAGGTAATGCACAACTCAACTTACTTAGACTTCACAGATTTGAATGATACAGAAGTCCATTTATGGTTCAATGACTTACTTCCATTGACGACACAAGAGGTAAGACAAGCTTTCCAATATCCATTTGGTTTCTCTGCAAGTTCTGAGATAATTACAATTACAGGACTTAGGGGTAAATCCATACAGTTTCTTGGAATTTCAATTAGGGATAGGGTTGTGATTATGTTTAAAAATTTAGAACTGGTGTTTATCCGGTTGACTTTCTTTTCAATCTTTGGTTTAGGATTTTTTGGTTTTTTGTTTGTCACTTTTGGGTTGTTGTATTTATTTGCTCTAGTTTCAAATCTTTTAGTAATACGTTTGATAGGTCTATTCTGCATTTTCTTTTTTGTTTTATTTGGTTTACTTTTATATACTTATACACTGTTACCTGTTAAATACTTAGTGAGTGGGTCAACTAGAAAAGAGGTGTGATATGTTTTGGTTGGGATTTTTATTTGGCGATGAAAATCGCAAGTTAAAAGAGCTTGAACGTTCTCGAAAACAAAGGGAGCTTGAAGAGGAAGAAAAGAAAGTTTCATTTATGATTGAGGATTTTGAGCCTTTTCTAACTTCTATGGAGAAAGAGGGTATGACAGAAACTTCGGTTGTGTTTTCTGATTGTTCTCGATTTAGTTATAATGCTCTTCCAAAAGTATTGTCTAAATTAGGCTCTAAAATCGCTTATACACGACTTGAAAAAGAAAAGGGTACATTTACCCTCACACTCTATAAAAATCGTCCAGAAGCGATTTCTTGGCTTTATTTAGCGTGGATATTACGAGGTGTACTGTTGATTATGCTTGCTATAGTCATGGTTTATCCTTTTTACACGATTTCACAAATTTGTATTGACAGTTTCGCTTCGTTGAGTCAACCGTCTTCTATCGTACTAGGTTTATTTAAACTTATATTAGTATTCCTTTGGGTTATCACTTCTAATGTATTTGCAGGTTTTATCTTTAAGGAAACCAAGATAGCAAAAGAGTTTCAACATACTATCCGATTTGATAAGGTGGTAGCCGATGAGTGATTTACTTGAGATTATATAAATGAATTTAAGGAGTTTTTACCTAAAACTTATAAAAGTTCGCCTATTTCTAAATCGGTTAAAGCTAAAGTTCTTGAAGTGATGGTTAAACGCTTGAGTTTTTCTGCCTCTTTATATGACTCAGAGAAATTGAGACTTCGTATTCTAGCAAATGAGCCTTTTGAGTTAGGTTTATTACCTGAGGTAATTGCAACTTTAAAGCGTAACTTTACTTACTACAAGTGGGAGAAAGTAGGTTCAGATTATGAGTTGACTCTATACAAAGAAAGACCAAAAGATTACACTCGGTATCTGTTGCAAACTTCTGTTTTTGTGGTGGGTTATTTGTTAATGATTTTACTTGCCTTTGTCACTGCTTATTACAGTGTGTATTTTATCTTTGTATCTCAACTTTGGACGGGTGTTGATAGCACACCTTCATCTCCTAGGGAGGTTGTATTAATTAGTTTTATGTTTGTTTTTCTTATCTGTACCCTAATTAACCATGAGTTTTATACTTGTTGGTTTGAGACTTCTATTTAGGGAGAAATTTACTGATATTTTGTATTTCGGTTCTTTAGATTCCATTGACAAACCTAAAGTTTTATAAATACTAAAGGTGTTATCTTATTTAGGGATGAGTGTCGCAGAAAGTAAGATAAGAGCAGTTTTGCTCCTTTTAGGTTGACTTTTTCTTTTATTTTGATATAATAAAGGAAATAGAAAAAGAGGTTTTAGGTATGGTCGTTTTTAAGTACAAGTCATATAAACAAACTGGTTACGTTGATTGAAGATAATCCTTTAGTAAGTACTTTCTCTGATGTAGAATTAGTGCTTACACGTTTGTATGGTTTCGGTTCCTTTTCTGAGGTTTCTAGTGAGATAGTGTCTCCAAAGGTTCAACTTTTGGATATAGATACGGAGCCAACACCAGAGGTTTTGGTTGTTAAAACGTATAAGATTGACTTTGAGTCACAAACGTTTAGCATTAAAGTTGAGCAGTCTGTTAGTGGTGGTGTCGGTAGGTTTTTAGTGAACTTTATCTATGACGAGGGTTCGGAAACTTATATAACGACTTTGTTGTAGTATTATTTGTGAAATATTGGAGGTTTGAGAGAGATTATACTATGTTTAAGAAACGGTTGATTATAGCTAGTTATTCATTGATCTATCTTGGTTTATTTAGTTTTTACTTTATTGGATCACGTGGTTACAAGTCTGCTCAAGTAGATATAACTAATTTAAGTAAATTCATGCTTACTTTAGGGGTATTAATTGTTTTTATTATAGTGTCTTTTATGCTTGATAACTCGTATTTTGAGGGTTTGCTTAGTTCTTTTCTCGCAAGAATTACAAAGTAAGTGTAAGATTTATTTTAGTTATTTAGATAAGGTTTCACTATTATTGTTCATTGGTTTAGGTATCTCTATTTCTCGGAGATTTTGTTTATGTACTCTTAACTAAGATTTTGTTTTATGTTGCACTTAGGGTTTTATCTAAGTTCAAGCAGTTATTTTGTTATTTTTAAGTCGAAAATAAGTGGAAAGGGGTATATAAAATGACTGATGGTTATGTTTATGTACGATGCTATGATTGTGGATATACAGGTTTAACTTCTGTCTTTACAGGAGAAACTGTAGAGGATGTTAATTGTCCTAATTGTGGCTCAAGTGATATTGAAGTAGATTAGAGTTGTGGGGTGGTTGTAATTAATGAGTACACTGTTTCAACTTTATAAAACATTGAACTTTGGTAGGAGAGTTCAAGTAATTCGTTTGTTAGCACTTATTAAAGTGCTTGGTTTTCAATTATTTTTGCACATTATAACTAGTTCTCAACTTCGTTTCTATTTAGAAACTTGGGTAGGGGCTTCTTGGTTTGTAGTAATCGCTTTGTTGCTAGTAGAGATTGCTTATGAGGTAAAAACCTATGACGATTAAAGAGCTATACGAGTTAGCGGTATCCTTGCAAATTGAGGATTTTGAGATTTACGTTAGGGGTAATGATGGAGACTTTTTTTGTTTTTATGACTTAGATTATGATAAGTCTGGAACAAAGAAAGAAGTTTATTTATATTAAGAAAGGAATAAAGATGAAATTTAATCCAAACACCGACCGTTATCGGTCTTATAGATTTTGACTTTCCAACGCAAGATAGCGTAGAAAATACTGTTACTGCATTTTACCATAGTAAAGTAGGTGCTCTTTTACCTAATGGTAAGGTTTTAACAAGTACAGTTGAAAGTTTGATTGTTCAGACAGAGACAGGGTTAATGTTCTTTGGACAAATTTCACAAAGATAAGCGTTTTATTGCAATGTAAATTTAAATCATATCGCTAAGGTACTAGGGGTATCTTATAATCAGAATAAGAGTCAAGTATATCTTGACTTTTATTTTATTTTTGATATTATAAAGAAAACAAAAGAAAAGAAGGTAAAATGATGACAAAAATTCATGGAGTTAGATATTGAAATTAAAGAGTTGGAAAGCGTTAGGTTCTCTAAAAGCGAACAACAACTATTGAAAGCGCAAGAGAGTTTGAATAAAGAAAAAGCGCAGCTAAGCTTGCTTGAAGATGAAAAGTTTGGATGAGTTCCTCTCTAGAAACTACAAGAAACCTAGCAAACGCTGATTTAGGTCTAGCTTTTAAGTCTCAATTACAAACAGAATTGGGTATTCTTGGTCAAAGATAACAAATCAAAAGACGGTCTTCAGAGATTAAAAGTTCTGACCTTAAAGACAAGTGCATTTTCTATGGGTCTGTAGAGAGTTACAACCAAGAAATTACTGCTGAACGTAGTCTGAACTCTAAGTTAGCTGGTGCTGGGTCTTGTTGGTTTTCTAAAACGAGCAACTGTACGTAGACACAAGATGATCTTTTATGGAGTTACTTTTACTTCACGATAGTGCATCTCGATAAGATTTACTTTCACCTTGAGTCATTTCGTATTGACTCTATGACTGTAAGTTTTTGAGTGCAAAACACAATTCTCACAACTTAAAAATTGAGCCAACAACTCAACTCTTGATGCTGAGTCTTCGAGCATTTATTTTTAGGTGGCGGGGTATCCTTGAGACCCAAGCCAACTTGCATACTATATTCATGATGAAGACTATATTGGGAATTTTAAACAAAACTAACGGTAGAAAGCTCATTTACAAAACTTACTGAGTTAGGTGAAGTAGCAAAAGAATTGCAAGATAAATTGGCTACGATTTTACGAAGGATTGGAACTAAATTTGAGTAAATTTTGAGAGTAGGGAGGGTTCATTATGCCAAACTGGTTATGCAAAAATTATTTAGAAGATTTCACCGTGAGGGTTTTCGATAAGTTTCACCTTTCTACAAGATGCTTCTAGGGTTAAGCTATGCTTTCAATCAGTCTCAAACGTTAAGGATTGCCTTTACTGCAGATTTTAGCAAAAAGAGTAGCTAAATTTGTTTCTGTATGCATTAAAAAGAAGAAGAGAAGGTGTGGAGATATAAAAATCAGGTTAGCTATCACCTTAATAATCTTTCTTACTCGAGAAGAGTGACTCTTAGGTGGCATAAAGAGCAGAAAAATTTTAGATAGAAAAGGTTCCAGATTTTGTACTCTGGTATTATCGTTATCTAAGGAAGGATTATGACGTGGAGTACAATATACAGTGTTTATCACTGGTGCTTGGTAAATTAAGGAGGAATCATTTATGAAAGAATACACCAAAGAGTTTGACGGAGTTACTTTATACGTTTACAGAAAGTGACCTATTTGAATATTCAAATCTGTTTTAGCTGATTTAAAGAAAGATATTTTCCGAAGCCAAGAAACTTATGGGTAGTTACTATACTGGAAGAGGTTGACAATGCAGATTCTTAGCTGCAGACGATTTTATTGTTTTTTCGAATTCAGGTAAACCTTGCTATATTATAGCGTAGATACAGGATATAATATCTAAGTTTGCTGTTAACCATGCTATAACTCTGGTAACCTTGCAAGAGACTCTATTCGAGAGTGTACTGTAAGGCTGAATAGACTTGCAGATGATTTAAGAAAGATTGAGTTCCTGCATGTAAACGACCTTAGGCAACTAATTAAAATTTTACTGTTCTTACCATATCTAATTGTAAAAGGTAAAGAATAGGCAGACTAGCTTAGTGGAGTTCACTTATAGAGGTCATAAGAAAGACAGTAAAAAGTAGATATTATTTTATTACTGATTAGAAAGGGAAAATATGATTATTAGTGAAGCTGATCTGACACAAGAATCTCTTCTAGATTCTTCAATTACTCGTCAAATTGACTTTATTACAACCGATAAACAAATTGCAAAGTCTATTAGTTTTTATATGAAACATATTAAAAGTTAGGTCGTATGAGTCGAATCAAAAGTCAAATGGGAAGAAACTAACTTTAGATGTAGTGCAGTTTATGTTAAATTGTAGTTACGATAAGCACTTTCCATTTATAATAAATTGCAAGAGAAAGTTGTTGTAAATGAGTTTGAATTAGCTCAGTTTGATTACAATTTAGAGAGTTACTTTAGCTCTCACTGATGAAGAGAGGATTCTATAGATTGAAGTACTGAAAACAACAGAAAAATTAAGAAAAGAACTAGAAAAGTTGAGACGGAGAAGAGTTTTGATGTTGTTTAAATTTTTTCATAAAATTAAACCTTTGAAGAACAACTAGCCAGAGAAAAAGAGATTTACTATTTGAAGATGTCCAACTACAAAGTAAATTAGCTTACGAAATGATTTATCACCAATAGTGGTATCCTACCTTTCCCTTGCTCGCAAAGTCTGCAGTAACTCTAGTGAAGAAGAACTCCCATTAGAAAGTTACAAGCAACCGTTATTTATTATGGTAAAGGTAATGTTTTTGCAAAATTGATTTTGGTTCACACTTTTTGATGAAGTGTTAAAGGTGCAATGAGTTGTTAGGGCAACTGTCTGTCGGGAGCAAACAACTTGATTTATTAAAGTTCTTGTGTGATTTGACAATAGTTCCACCTACTTTAAAAGGACAACTTGGGGAGACTTTCTTTATGTTTATAGTTCTAACTTACCTCGTATTTTAGACTTCAACTATTTATTTCCTATAACTTTCAGGTGGCCTCGCTATTTGCTAAATTGAGGGTCAAATAGAGTGGTTCTGTGACGACTCGATTACCTTGCTGCCTTTACTAAAGGGGTAGACTCTAAAGTTCTTCTTCAATCTAACTGCGCAAAGTGCGACAGTTCAAGTAGCAAGAGGATGTTTCATCCTTGATCGAAGTCAACCTATGTAAGTTTAATTTCGTTTCGCAGAACTTGATACAGAAGATAATGATAAAGTAACGGTGCAACTCACCTTGGTTACTAAGCAGGTAGTGAAAGGGTTTTCTATGATTGATTTATTGAAAACAAAACAGAATATAAGTTGTGATTCTGAGGATATTTACACTTGGTTAGAAGAAAACTTTGGTTTTATGTTCTTTTGATTTCACTATCAGAGGAATTGACCACCAAGACGGTTTGCCTATATTATGCTTCAGCAAATCCTAGAGGCACCTTTAAGCCCTCCGGACTTTTGATGCTTACTTTATTTGACCTGCAAAGCTAGTATTCTAAGAAGGTTCCCCGTCCATGTACTTAGCGTCATCACTACCAGAGATATTGAGGACTTAGATGAGATGACTAGATTTATTAGACCTTTGAGGTCTTATGTGCCTAAAGGCTCTTTGACGATTTGGAGCCATGTAAAGCGGTTTAATCATTACACAGGTTTGTATGCGCAAGCAGTCACGAAAGTTAATACATTTTACAGGAAAACTGACACATGACTCTAAACTTGGTTTAACGAACATACATATTAGCACTTATCTGACATCATAATTACTTGAGTTACGATCAGTGAGCGCAAGTGAAACAATCTAATCATGTTCAACTCCCTCGCAGAGGAGCACACAGAGCTGACTTTCAAGCAAGAAAGATTTTGCGACTTGAAAGAACTGACCAGAGTCTTTAGAATCGATGTTGTCAGACACACATACGCGGACAGAAGTCTCGACAACTAGTTAATTTGAAAGGAAAAATACAAGGAACAAAAACTAAAACACCTCGCAACCTCACAGTGGTCGGACCTTTTGCAAGGTATGGCCTTACAACTCTCAACTCCAGTATCAATACGTGGCCCAAACCAGCTGGCAGATTGTGCTTTGACAGTTCTTGTTCCTTTTGGTTGATCTCCGCAGGAAATGTAGATATCGATGCAGATGTCTACTAGATTGCAAACCAAGTAAGTTAGGGAATTATCTCGGCAATATCAATGTCAGTTTTGCAGGGTTAATTGATTACATTCCCAGGCACAAAGCAAATCATGGCCACCCATCCGATTACTTTCTTTGACGTGATGAGGTGCTATTTTACTGGTGGAATAAGTCAAGACGTACAAAAGCAAATATCACTCAAAAAGCCTCGTTTAAATTGGATTGAAGCCTACTTTAGTAGTAGAAGTTGCTTTTATCTTTTCATACTTAACAAATTACAATGATAGCGGGAACATGAACGCTCTTGCTTATGTAACAAGAACAGTAGCATTTGCTTTTATCCTTGGTTGGCTAATGACTCCAAACTGCATTAAAACCAACAACTCAGTGGAGCTTTTTAAGTTTGTTTTCAACTTTGTGCAAGTTAGCACTCATTCAAGAAATTTTGCGAATGTAGAGAAGACATTTTCACATCACAGTCTTGGAGCCTGTTTTGTTTTGGAAAGATAGTGAGGAGAAAGTGATGGGCAATTATCAGTCTTCGTCTGAGGTTTTCTACATGCACTTAGGTAAAAAGTGAGGTTGAATATACCTTCAGCTCCTATGAAGAGAGCTAAACAAGTTTCAAATCTTGTAGAAATAGCAGAGAGTTTAGGTTGTCTCACTCTGTAAAATTTTGTAGATACAGTAGCTATTCCAGTAAATTCTAGTTTTTACATCTCGCAAGATTGGGGTGGAAATCTTTACATGGTGGGTAAATATTCAGATTTCACTTATATGTCATCTACAGACTTAAAGGAGCTTTTATCTGAGGGGTATGACTTAGAATTGGATGGTCTTTTTAATTCTGATAACTACAAATAGAGATCAAGACTGAAAGGGAACAGATAGAGTCATTAAAAGGCTTTAGGAGATAAGTACCTCCTCTTTTGGTTTCTCTAGACGTTAATTGAGGTGAGAAATGATGACAGTAATTTTACAAAAGCAGATATTCAATCTGAGATTTCTCGTTATAGATGAGCTACTAGGTACGGAATTTATCTCTTTGGAAACTAAGTTAGCTGGGTTTAAAGATTTAGGATACTACGTGGTAGAGTGTTAGTTTAGTAGAAACCAAAACAAAGTGGGTTGGGAATTATTCTAAGTACCTCTTATTCGCCATGTAACACCTAGATATGAAGTTAAGGCATCGTAAGAACTATGATGATTTACGTGATGAGTGGTGGTCTTTGGGGGCAAAAACGGAGAAAATCTTTTGATACATTGGCTGGAAAGCAGTTTTTATAAGAAAGAAGTTGAGTCAGAAGGGTGTCGTAGTAGAAATATTTACACATATGTCCAGTTAGATTTGCTTTTATAAGTAAAATAAGGAGGGTACTTTCTTTAGCTACTCTTTTACTTGACAAAATAAATTTTTTGATATAATTTAATATTAAAATATGAAAAGGAAATAAAATCTAAACAAAGCACAAGATATGTACTAGAGACACTTTTACGGTACACATTCTTTCGAATGAAGTAGTGGCTCTTGCATTTGAAACTTTACAGATAAAAGCTGGCGTTGGATTATGATTTAGAGGTTAAATGCGCAGCTTGATGACTCTTTCCTCGCTTTAAGGTAAGTAATCGTTATGATTTGGTCGGAGGACGGACTCTCTTTAGTAGAAGATTACGACCCAGAGCTCATGTCTCAATTCAGAAAGGTCTTAAACCTTTCATAGCAAAGGTTTAATTTACGTATCAGACAGAGGTGATGTGAGTTTGAAAACAGCAGAACTTTTTGCCGAGAGATAGCTTTTTGGGTCGTATCTGACCCTTGTGAAAGAGATTTAAAGATTGTCAAAAGAGAGATTTACCAGCGGTTTTCTTCTTTTTCTTTACAAAATACAATTATTTTGGTATAATAAAGAAAAGTAAAGAAGAAAAGAAGGTGAAACTATTGTAGATTTAATTGATGTTATTGATAACACTCGTTGGACTTTACAAGTGAAAATGATCAAAACTAGATTTTAGAAAGAGATTGAACAAAAGAGCAAGCTCCACAAGTTCGAAGTCTCTATTTAGTTGAGGAAAAGTTAACGAGAGCTGATGAGTTTGAACTCTACACTACGCTCGAGAAATTACAGATGGAGGTTATAGTAAACCAATTTCTAGGATACATTGTCAGTTAATCAGCATTACCTGATATTTCAGCACCTAGTTAAAATTATTCTGAAACTGAAGTGCGAGCTAAAAATGGAAGAATGTTAGGTACTGCAACAACTCATGAACCCAATTCAATATTGGGTTCAATCATATTTGAGGGTTGGTTAACGTCAAGTTTTATTTGAACTGACGGGTGGTCGTTTCTATGAGTTTGATTTGAAATATGACTTTACAAAACTGCAGCTATATTTGAGTTTAATCAATTTCAAGTAGTTGTAATTGTTATTTCTAGCCTTAAGATTGACCGTGTTGAGGTTTTCTAAGAGTCCGGGTTCACGAGCTCAAAATTCAACTTTAGGTTGTGATGGTTTAGTATTGACTTCTCAAATTTCTCTAATGATCCTTACTGCAAAGATTAGTGTGTCCTTTTAGGTTTACAGCTTAATTCAGCAGTTATACATAAAGGTAAATGAAAGCTATGGAAAAGATTGATAACTTTTGATAGTGCATCGCACAGTATAATTCACGAGATCATCCCAAATTTCTTTGGATCTTATATTTTAGAAAGGAAATTATAAATAAAATGAAGTTAGGAAAATATGGAAAGTTAGCAGTAAAGTAAATCGAAGGAAACAAGTAGTTGCTTACGATATTGAAACTACTTATGATAACTCACTTTTCACCACTGTTACGGTTTCTTTTAAAGATAGTGACCTCAAGGAACCCAACCCTCGGAGTAGAAACTTAGTAAGTCTATTCGTCCTCGGTGTTCACTGGCTAAACTGGGCAGCCCTTGTGATATTTGTCATTGTAAAGCAGAAGTTTGTTTTCCGTTAAAGTCAACAGGGTTTTGACGTTACTTTTGTTTGCTCAGCAAATGTTATGCAGAGTATGTGCGACACTGTGTAAATTCACAAAGAATAGAAAGTAGAACCTAAAGTAATTTAGTTCGTGGCATCGCAACATAGCGTAAAGTGGGAAGATTATTGGTACCAATAATAAGAACATCCTCGATTGAATAAAAGAAAAGACAAAATAGAACAAGAGTGAAAACATGCGATACTAGAGAAGATACTTTTAAATCGAGTTTCGTAAAACTGTTCAAGATGACCCGCAGTAGAAGGTGATTTGAAACGCCTAAAATCTCCGCTAAAGAGTGAGTTGCGACAGTACTCATGGCCTTTTGCGAGAGTTCTTGGCTCCCTTTGTTTGAAAGAAGAGCGAAGAGTTAGTCTACATCATGCCACTCGACTGCGGAGAACTCCACTAAAAGCCCTGGGTAGTGGTATCATCAGAAAGACTGTGAGGTGTTTGTCTGAGGGTGTAAAGCACCACTTCAAGGTGATGCACACGCCAATCCATGATTTGAGAGCGATGAACCTTTAACTGATGAGTGCAAACCAAGAACCTAAATACAGAGTGGTGTCCAAAGTGTGTCTGCTACAGATCGCAAAGGAGTGATTTGTGTGGTATTGTTCTTATGTACACTGCAGTGGCTTTTGAGAATTAGATGTACAAGAGACAGGTGGAAGTTCTTTACGCTATTATAACTTTGAGGTGATATAACCCGTTTCGATTTTAAATCACGATACTTCCTGGATTACACACCAGTGACTGCGAGGTTCTTATCTATACAATGTTTTCTTATGAGTCTGGATTTAGACCCCAAAGACGTATATGGTTTAGATATTGAAAAATTGCCCTTTACGAGGCGTGATAATGATTGAGTTTTCACGTGCACCATCTGATTCTGAGGGTGATCTCCCTAGAGAGAACATAGAGTTCTCGATGTGGGGCTTCAATAATATAGCGATTTTATTGTAAAGAAAACATCGTTTAAAGATGAGACTGAGTTCGGTAGACGAGATAAAAGAAGGAGCGACCGCATTGCTTTGGGTGCACTCCTCATAATCAACTAGTCAAACCCAAGCCTATTTCTCGTAGTAAAGATATTTCAACTCAGTACTAAGAAGACTGAGAAATATGATGACTTTGATTCTACGAGGTATTAAGGTTGCTGATATTGGGTTACCTAAGTCTCCAGCAGAGCGTTTCAAAATCTCTTGTACTAACTGAAAGCGCAGATGAGGCTCGAATTTATTGCTTTCTAGTTCACACAATGATGCAGCTGTGCCAGATAAGTTAAAAAGATTTTGATATTGTAGAAGTTGTTAAAACGTTCTCAGCTGGTCACGGCACGGTTTGATCACTTACGCTTTATGAACAGACCTCTTCTGCGCAGTTGCAAGTTCTACTTCCTCATGGTTTAGATAATGGACTTGAGAGAGCTTTATATGTCTCCAAGGGCATCCTCTGAGAAGGTGCAACTGTGGTAGATTAATCCCTGTTAAAGGCTTCTGATAAGATTAAGAGAGAGAGGACGAACCATTCTCTCCTTTTCTTATTTTCTTGCCAATTTGATAACAGTCAGCGTAGGTTCTTGACTTTTATAATAATTTATGATATAATTAATAGGAAAAGAGTAATAGAAAAGAAGGGTTTTTATGGGTGAGAAAGGCTTAACTCGAAGTGAATATAGAGTTAAAATACCAAATCCAAGATTCATCATTTAACTATCAACTACAAGCAGGTAAATTGGGAGTTTTCGTAAGATGAAGTAAAGAATCGGCTTCTAGAGTCAGTGGTGTAACTTACGTGAGATAAGTCGCCTGGCGACAGAATGAGAGAGGGCTATTGCTGGTCCGAAGTACGGTGAGGATGGCTCCTTTGTTGAGATAACAGTAAGCTTCTATCTTTACATGAATCGCTGATATTTTGGGTGCTGGTCGTTTCATCGAAGTTGTCTTCCTATGCCACATGCTTTAGCCGAAGAAGAGGGTATTGACTTAATTCACTTTAGTTGTTTTGAGGGTTCTCAGCAAACAGTTTGAGTTAGTGGGTATCCTTCTGAGATGTGAAGATGCGTTTAAGAAGTGGTACCACGAGACATACAGAGCCAAAGAATCAATCTCGTAAAAGTAGAGCTAGTGGTATTGTTAAGCTTATCAAGAAGTTAGCTTTGAGGATTTTGACTGAAAGCTTGTATCCATACAGTGTGGTTGACGGATTTGTCGAAGAGAGATCAGGATAGTATGTATAGAGATGGAAATCTGACAGTTGGAGAATCTTACATTTCCAGATAAGTTCACAAGAAACAACAACGATGAAGACAGCGTATCTGCGATTTATTTCAAAAGGTATCCCGATTTATTCAGTGGGCTAAAGAAAGCAGGATAGGTTACGCTGAAGGCAGCTGGTGTATTTACGTTTAGAGCGCAATCGTGAACAACTCTTGGGCTGATAAAGACCACCCTATGTTTGGGGAGAAGACTAGATTAGAGGGTTGGTGTTTTGAGAAGAAAAAGCGGCAGATTTAGATTTCAGTTGGATTTCAGCTACTCCATTTGTTGAGGTTACGAAAGAAATCAAAGTCTCATGGGAAAAAGAACTCAGATTTTTGAGGAGAATGTTTTCACACAACTATCCTAACAAAGATTTCAAAACTAAACACCAAGCTGCTGGTTGGATTTGGAGTTTCCCTTCAAATGAGTTTAGGAGTTACATATCTGTAATGTAATAGAGTTGTGAATTTGAAGGGTAGAGCAACATCAGTATGTACCTGTCAGCTTTCACATTTGGTTTGATAAAGATGTGGAACCTTCTACTAAAAACCTTACACTTTGAAGAATGTACTGCTTTATATTGGGTTCTGAATTTGTTTTCAACTGGAAAGAAATTACCATATTCCTTTGGGTTATGCAACAAATACAGATCTTCAAGAACAGTTTTAATCGTATTTACGACGTTTGGCAGAAATTCGTGAGAGAATAGACTGTCGTGATGTTCAGGATTGCTACATGGAAGGTGTACATAATAGTTACAGGGTATCTTTCAGCAGGTGAAGAGGTTGGATGACTTATTCACCATGAGGTGTGCCCGAGGAGAGAAGAAGGTTTTAGCTAAAGATTAGACGATTTGGTTGCAAGAAAGCAAATGAGAATAGACCATCCAAAGAAAGTTATTCGCAAGTCTTCTTCCTAAGAATTGAGAAGTGAGTTTGTTTTGCTTTTTGAAGCAGAGAATAGTATTTCTCCAGAGTCCTGACACTTCTGTGGAAACGGTATTGATCTGGTCACAGTTGTGTAGATAAATCTTTGCTCCTGAACTAAATTTTAGATTTAGAGACAAGCTCCGAATTAGGAAGGTACATCTCATGTCTCTTAAGTTAAGTAGCAACTGTATACAATAATAGAGAGTCTTATGATGTCGAATTTAAAAGAGTTAGGCCTTTACTTCGATTGAGAGTGAGGGTTCTACTGGATAAAGTGGTAATGCACTACATCCCATCGATTTAGTACCTGTCAGAAATCTTGTATGTTTTATCCTCTACTTTAACTGAGCACACTTTCCAAGGAGTTGGATTAGGAGATTTAGGGAGTTTAGAAGATGAGGTTATTTTATTTAGGGTATTTCCTACAATTAGGTCGTGGGTTAAATACAGGAGTCTACAAACAATTTGTCCTCAGTTTGATTTGGATGGATATATCGAAGATGGTGAGATATCATGTTGATGGTCGTTGCGCAGTGAGAGAAGTACCAAGGTTTTTAGAACAATTTACGTCTATAAAGACGTTTGTCTGTTGTTGATTTTAAGGGAGTTTTAGGGGTATAGAATTTATGCCGTGTTTTGTTGATTTAGATACTACTCTTTTCTTGATTCCAGAGCAAAGTCGATTTGAGTTGACTTTAAAACCAACTCCGTGAACCAGAGAGAAGCAGTATATCTTATAGGAGTGTGAAAGATTTACTTCAAACATTTCTCAAATCCACAGGTTTTATCAATACGTGAGAGTGAGGTTAATAGGAAGGGACTGAGAAGCATATCTCAAGATCTTGTAGAGTTTAAATTTTGAAAATATTTGCTTTATTAGTTTAAGTCCTAATAAAGAGATAGCGGAAAAGAAGAGAGCTACTTAATAATTTAGGTTACGGAGAGTCAGCCCTCAGTGTCCTGCCAACTTAGAACAAGGATAGGGGTTTCTCTCGCGCAATCTGCAAAAGATAGTTCAGATGCAGTTGTTTTTATTGACGATAATCCTCACCGCATATTCTTAGAGTTTCAAGACGAAATCAAGTTAATTATAAGGTTGTCCGTCACCCTTTATACAGTGGGGCGTTATCCTAGTCATGTTATATGTTGCAAGTGCTAATTACTATAAGTAAGAAGACTCTTGCATGTTTAGATAGATTATGATAGAATTAACAAAAATTAAAGAAAATCTTTACATACAGTTAGGTTTTAAAAGGTGAAGTCAGTATTAATCAAGACGATTTAAAAACGAGCTTGCAAAGGACTTTCTAAGAAGTACACACGGACGTTGAGGGTTCACCTCATAGCACTTAAGCAAGTTCAGAGATGCCTATTAGTGTTTGTTGGAGTTTGGGTTAGGTTTAACTGTGGATTTAACAGAACATAAAGTTTTGGTAAATCAAGGCGATGATTTACTAACTTATCTTTGGTGGGCGTGAGTATAGATATAAATTTAAAGAGGTATTATGAAATTTGTAAACAAATGGGATCTTCCGATTTTAACATTGATTTCTGCAGTGTTATTAACTGCAATAGCAGTGTTTGTAGTTTTCATTCTACGCTTGCTAGGGTTTAACTAGTATTGATATTATTGCAGTTACTATCCCATTGGGCGTAGTAGTTTCCGATTGTGTTTGTTTGGGAATATCGGTTTATTTATCTATTCCAAGGTGACTCACACAGTTTTTCAGACACAGAGTCAACTGATTACAGTGCTACAATTGAGGTCTGATGATGGTTGGGAATAATTATTAAATTCGATTTATTGAAGAAACAGTTAAATACTTGGTTTGTTTCTTTTCTTTTTCTTAAAACTCATCAGATTGCCCTCAGATTTAATTTTAATCACTTTAGGTACAATTACACTAAAAAGAAATTTAAATCGATTCTGAGCCAATCTGGAGGTCAGAAATTGATATTTGGTTCTTGTGTAAATTACTTTTTATCTCATAGAAGAGGTTACTAACCATTAGGTGCAGAGTATCTTTTTCCTATTTACTTGTAGTTTTTATCTTTTAAAAAGGTTTAAAGGTTTGTTTAGGTTAGGTATAGGTACTTTTTAGGGGTTGTTGTCTTATATTTAGTTTAGTTTGTCTTACTTTTTATGTTATTATGTCTTACTTTTAGCTTGCTTTGTCCTAACTTCAATTTAATTTGTTCTAATTAGTTTGGTTCTTGTCTTATTATACTTGTTTTTTTGTCTTATAACTTTTTACATTTGTCTTATATCTTATAGTTAGTGTCTTATATTATTGTACAGTTGTCTAACTTTAAAATTTGCTTGTCTTAACTTTTATACTCTTTATGTCTTAACTTTGAGTAAATTTGTCCTAAATTAATTATTATGTGTCATAGATTGTGTTATTTCTGTCTTAATTCTCTTTTAAGTATAAAATTGTGGTTTATTGTATCTATAGCTGAGTGTTGATTTTGATTCCTAGGTACTTAGAGTTTTTAAATTTTTAAATACGGTCTTTTTAGTCTAGTTTTATTTTTGAACTTGGTCTTAATTTTTCGACTAAAAATTAAGCACACAATCACATTCTTAACTTCATATTAGAAATAATAAATTTTTCATTTTCATTTACTTTAGTATAAATACCCTAATTTAATAAAAGATAAATTTTAGTTTTAAAGAAATAGTCTTTAAACTGGTATTTTTATGTAAATTATTTTACTTGATTTTTATTAGAAAGTAGTGTATAATAAACAATATAAAATCTGCTCATAGAAAATCTAAGAATATGGTTCAGATTCACAGTTATAATTTTTATAGGAGGGTAAGATACATAAAAATAAAATAAATTATTTTTGTAAATACAGACTAAAATAAGTTAATGGATATTTTTATGTACTTTGTACAGTTTATGGGTAAAAGTTCCTATTTTTAATACATTAAATCAAATTTATTTCGGACATCAGTTTGTTTTCAAGTTCGGTTAGAGCATAATAAACACTATACTCTTCAAATTCAGTTTTGCAGACACTTGATGACTTAAAGTTTGCACGTACTTAGTTAAATTTTTGAAGAAAGTGGGTCTTACTAAACTTAAGTAAGTCTACTAAGGAAGATACTTTGAACTTGCTATCTTTTGTATCGTAGTGGTTTGAATAGAGAACAATTGATGTCTCTCTATCTAATTTAACTCTCGTCAGATTTATTATGCTAGTATGAAAGTTGAAGAGAGTTTAAATTTAAGGTTCCTCGACGGGTCTGTTAAGCCTTTGGAAAAATAGACAATTCGGGGTGATTGAGGGTATTTATCTTTAGATTCAGATGAAGTTTCTTCTATAAAAGACGACACTTGAGAATCAGACTTTGGTTAAAAATTTTACCAAAGTTAATAGGTAAAAAGTGCAAGAGAACTCTATGTTTCTGAGGACTATCAACGATTTATCAACGAGATGAGGTTGTAAAGTTCTTTGGCTAAAGTTCTTGAAGTAGATAGCTTTTAATAACTCAAATGCTTGAAAAGCATCTTCCTACATAATTGTTTGGGGTTCTTTAAAATAGATATATTACACTAAATAAATCATTACCAGCCAGATTTGTTATTGAGTTTATAGAGAGTGATTTATCTACGTTAGCGACTCAAAAGAGTTTGAGAAAGTAGAGGTATTGAAATGACAGACAAATACGTTATCGATTCTCCTTACAAAGTTTTGTATTGGTCTTTATCAATATTGCTATAGTGAACTGTATAAAGCTAAACCAGAGTTTATCCGCAGTACCATTCGACACTAAGGGCTTTTTAAGCAAGTTGGATGGAATATCCTTATGTAAGTATGAGCTTCTGCATCGTGGTTTTTACATTTAAAAGATACTATTATGATTCCGTCAGGTTACGACTTTAGAGCTTTTACTTAGTCATTTTGAGAAAGTAGTTGAGCAATTTCAGATTTCTGAGGAATTATTTTGTAGTCACAGAGGAGTAATCATCCTTATCTTAAGCCTACAAATTACCTATATCAGATTTCGCTACAGTTTAGTTATCCTGGTTCTCTATATTTCTTGAAGTGGTTGTAGAAGATTATACATTAAAAAGTAAAAAGGTTTGTCTTCGGGAGTTAGCTGAGTCTAGCTTATTGTACTACTTTTAAACTATTTGAATATCTATCTATTGATTACACAATAAGTGATAAAGATGATGATACCTATTAACAGTCAATTATATGTTGAGATAGGCTCGATTTCATGGGTTATATGACTAAAGAGATATTACCTATCTCAAAGACAGCGTGAACTGTTCTCAGAACAAGGATTTCAAGAGGGTTCTATTGTGTTCTTGTATGAGAAGAATTACATAGCAAATGAGGAAGTTCGAAGTAACAAAAGGGTTCTAATAAGTTCTTAAATAAAGTTCATTTAACTAAAATTACTAAAGTGACTCAGAAAGAAGTTCAGTTTTAACTTACACTTCCACAAACTCAGAGTCAATATTAGAGGATTTTGAGTATTTACCAGAGAGTATTCAGAACTTATATGGTAGTTACATTGAGTTTTAGAACCCACTTTTATCCGTAAATAGAGTTGAAGTTGGATGGGATACTTTGATCATCAACTATGCACAAAAACAATGATTCAACTTATGCAGAACATTAGCTTTTATAACTGCAATAGAGTCTGTTTTATTCTGTGCCTTTAACGGTTGTAGTAGATAATTTGAAATTTGAGACTTTGAATTTACCGATCAGAGGGTAGCTACTGCATTTTTACTTTATAGTTACGGTGTCTCATTTTGATGAAGAGCTATAAAGACAGATATTCAGTTGACTTGGATTCTATTAAAGAGAGAGTTTCATTCTTTCGCTCTAACTTAGAAGACATGTGGGTTATGATTTCTCCGATTTATGTAGTTAAAAATATTTAAGGTTACGTTAGGTACTTATATGAAAGATAGTTATAAATACAATGTTAGTGCAGATGATGGCTTTGAGCGTATTGTGTCTTGTGTAAAACTTATACAAGCATAAGTTGTATAGAGTGTAGTTCAAACATTAGGAAAAGGGTCGTTATGTCTTGTTTATTCGAGATTTTGGAGTATCCTTTACAGTATATAAAAGTATGGTGGTTTTAAACAATTTCTCTAGTAGATATGTCATCGAACGTTTGGATTTTGAGATACCGTCTTGTACCACTCAATTTCTAAATGAATTACGTGAGAAGATACCTTTGGAGCTATTGCATCAAGCATTTAAAATAGCTATACCAGAGTTGTACTTATAATAATAAAAGAGTAAACCTCAGATAAGTATAAGTATTTAGTTTGCGAATTACAGTGAGTTAGAGGACTCGTACTTGCGCAATTTAGAAGATTATTTAAAACAGTAAATAGAAAGATAGGTAAGGAAATGTACAAATCAGCATTAGACAATTTAGGAGATGATACGTTTTCTCAGAAAGCAGAAGTTAACAAACACAGATGGGGTATCTGAGGTTAACTTTTATGGAAAACATGAAAAAGTACTTAGAATTAGTTTCATCTAAAGGTTATAACTTAGAAGAATTGGAGCTGATTATTCGTTCAGATGGTCGAACAGAACTTTTCGCTACGGCAGGTTCAGGTAAATCCACATCTATTTCTTTTGATTTTTGGCTAAGGATAAATTGTTTGGACGATTAGCGCCCGGAAATCGTGGGGGATAAGGTAGCTTGGTAACTAACTTTCCTCCGTAAAGGTGCAGAAGAAATCAAGCAAAAACGTAGAGGCGACAGTAGCTCGTTTAGGGTTAACTAGTATTTCTACTAATGATATTACCTTTAGCACATTACAGTCAGAGTTTTTGAGCTTTTACGACTTAGAGGTTTTAATTTAATAGATAAAACAAAATCTGAGTTATATTCGTATGTTGGATGGTACTCTGATGATGGAGAAACACGTAATAGGCTACAATGCTATCTTTGATGGACTGTTTCGTAAGTATCAATTAGAGAGGATGGAAGTAATTATATTTCTTTACAAGATAGAAGAGACTTACAGCTATTATTTCTAACTATCGAAAGCTGTGTACTTTCTAAATATGAATTTGGTGAGGCAGCAGAGACACGGCAAAACGGTTGAATTTGACGATTATCTATCTTGCCTTTTAGTTGTTGAAACTAGCAAGAACTTAAAGCTCGCTATAGCGTTATGGACTACATGATGACCTTATGGAGTTATGTTTATGACTACATGGTTTGTTGAAAAGAAGACGATCCAGTTCAAACAGCTTGGGTTAACTTCTATAAAAACCGTTATGAATACTTTTATGTTGGATAAAGCCAAGATATGTCTGAGTTGCAATATCTTGTATTAAAAACCTATTTTACGAGAATTGCCCTAGGGTAGTTATTGTAGACCCAGACCAATCTATCTATGGGTTCCGTGGTTCCTAGCCGAAAGTTGGAGTGGTTTGATAAAGAGTTCAAACCTAGTAAGTACCCACACTCGATATCTTACCGTTGTCCTTCAAACATTTTAAAAGTCCGATTGCTAAATCATGCACATAACTCTAAACGAATACTGAACATTCTTTGCGTTCATATAAAGAAGGGTGAGTTCGATTGAAGCTTTCCGATTTGATTCTGTAAAAGATATGGGAGATCGTCTATCAGTTAATTGATAAAATATTTGGCAAGGTAAGACTATTGTTGTACGGGTCACGTGTAAACTTCACGCTATTCCCATCCTCAGTCTTTGCAACTAAGCGACAAGGGGTTTAACCTTTTAGGTGATGTGCGTGACTTAAATACTGCTCAGTATCGTGGGTTTGGAACTTGATTGAGTTAGTAAGAGGTAGAGGTCTTACGGGATATTAAAACAATCTCAAAGTACTTGCCCCAGAGTTTAAACTCTTGGGACGCTAAGAGACTTGCAGAGCGTTTGATGAATATCGTTCAAGAAAAGTGAAAACGTTCTATCTCTAACAACCTATGCTTATTTTGACTTTATTGCAGAATGATTGTGGGTTGAAGTCACTAGCTACTTTGGTTGATAAGTTGCGAAACAAAGTTTGGAGCAGAATATCCTGGGATATGCGTTTATTTAGAGTTATTAGCTCATGTTCTTTATTGGGGAGATTCTGTCAAATGCAGAAGTTGTTAGTACAATTTCTACTTTAGCAGAAGAGTGTGATACTGTTTCTGAGTTCTTTACTGCTAAAGATTTTGTCAACAATAAAAGTAAGAGAGGCTATCGCGGGTGGTACTTCCTTGTTAACTTTCGCTTCTCCGTTTGGGTTTAAAGGGAGAAGCTAACATCAATATTTGTGAATGATTCAGATAATGTATTCCCTTACGCTCTTAGTAGTGATATTGGTTTATGAGGAAGAGCCAGGATTCACTTCGTAGCGAGGAACACGTGGCGATGAGAAAACAATTTACTTTAACTCGCTCAAGTAGATGTCACCGTCTTAAAAAGAGATGGGTATTCAATTAAAGGTTGGGTTCCGCGACGGCATGGTCTTTTAGATGGGTACAATTAAAACAAGAAATGAGGTCTGAAAGAGCATGTCAAAAAGCTCAAGTCGAAGACAGCTAGGGTGCCTTTTTAAGGATTTCAAATTTTAAATTTAAAGATTGAGTGGTATCAAACGAGTAATAACACATATTTAGGCTTATCGTTTTACGATATACAGAAACTGAGATGTTGACCAAAAACGTGAAAGATGAGTTAACTCTAGGATTCTTACATAATTTGAACTTAACCTCATTCATTACAAGTGATGCGGTAGATTTTTAAGCTTTTTAAGAGCAAATTCGTCTGTGTTTGGAACATGAGGTTCCGTTGTATTTAGTTGAAGCTAATTTGAGAGAGGATGTCCTAACTCCTCTCATGAGCTTTACAGTTCTCATAGAACGTTGAGTTCAAGTGGTTTAGAGTCTTATTTCCATAGTTCAACTTATGAGTTGTTAGTAGAGCCTAAGACTTTAGGTATTCTAGTAGGTTTTAGCTTTTAGAGAATGTTGATCGAACATTGACTTTTTACGTTAATTCCTTTAGCAACAATTGAGGTGCATCTGCTTTCGGCGCAAAGGTGTGAGATGTTTCAGACTTACAAAGTAGCCGAGCGGTATCGGATAAAAGACTATTTGAGACTTCTTGATTTCTCTACGTACATGGCGGTGATATTGTTCCGACTGCTTAGAGGGTTCTTGGTCCGAGGAGCAGATTTTAGCTAATGTACAGAGAGGTCGATTAAAAGGTCTCTATTGTGGATTTCACTCACTCACCTCCTCAGTCAATGAGAATTTCTTACTGGCAGGTCAGACTGAAACAATGTTGAGAGCTTCTGACTTTGGTTGCATTTAAGTTTAATTTGCTTAGTACGGATAAAGATGACCATCCAATCTTACAAATGAGTACTCGATGTATCAAATTGTTGAAGGTGCTCATAGCTGTAATTTAGACTATCGGTTGTATGCAGACCCATCTACCAATGACTCTGAGATAAAGCTTGCTATGCGCAGATTGTTTAAAGGCAGGATAAGAGACTAGCGAGCTTTAATAAGCAAGATTACGTCATATAAACCCAAAGGAGCTTTTTGCAGAGATGATACAAAGATTTCTCTTTGGTACTATATACCTTGTTTGTATTCAACTTACTATTTTTACTGTGAGTAGGGTGACAACCGTAACTACAAAAGAACTGTACTTTAGAAGTGAAATACTCCGTAGAAAAGGTCAAAATGCGGAAAACAACATTTTGTGTATCATGCCTACGCGGCAACCTTGATAACTGCTGGTAATTGAGTGACTGTACAAATGGGATGAATTAGGAATAAAGATATCTTTAAGATAACTATAATGTTACGACAAAATTACTACTTTTATGTTATAATAAAATTGTAAATTATAACGAACTAAGGAGAGTTTTAGATATGGTGCTCGAAAGTACAATAGGATACAAGTAGTAGATGAAGGCACCAGCATGACTCATCACAGGCCGGGTTAGAGGGTGATTTTGAGGAGTTGGGTCAGGGGTGATAACGTCAGTTTTGTTATCACCTCTCCGTCTCAACATTGTTCGGAGTAGTATCTTCTAAACTCTTTCTAAGAGTCGGTATAAGTTAGGTTTGTTGAGTTTTATGGAGTGTTTAGCTACTCTTGAGGTATGTATTGTCCTCATAAAGTGTTTTTATAGAGTTAGTTTGGGGTTTTAAAATGTTAAAAGTTAATAAAGAGGTTACTAATTTTAGTGGGGTTCTTTTTGTAATTTTTCACCCTTGGGTTTTCCTATCCCTTTCTGTGTATAGCACTTTTCGTTTTATGTTTATAATAGGGCAAGGAAGAAGATGAGAAGTTAAGGATGATTGAAGATCCTGCTCAATCATATCAACCATATTCCTATCAGAACTCGTAAGTTTATTTCACAATCCCTTTCACGGGTTTGGACTGTAGAGGCATAAAAAGTGCTTATATATTGTGGCCGATAAAGACGAACTAGGTCGTATGTGTGTAGGGGTTTTCATGGTTTTGATGGTGTTGATGAGATACCCAAAATAGCCATTAAGCTTGGTCTACAAGCGTAAAGTGATAGTATTCGTAAGAATGCGGACGTACGCTGGGTTTGAGACTGTAGCAAAGTGGGCGACTATCTGGCAAGGAAAAGAGACGACCTTTATACCCATAGAACCTACATGGTTCCTTACCGTTTGTGTTTGAAATGATGGAGGGCATATGCACGTTACGTTTTAGTACAAATGGCTCAGATTGAATAGTGAAGCGTGTTAAAGATACTATGTTACCGACCGAGGAAGAACATAACCGAATGCAGAGATTATTTTCAGACTGCGTTAGAAGAACTATGTATTATGAGGAATCCGAGAACGAGACTTCTCCATTTTCTCTTGGATGATTTTGAGCGTTCTTATTGGTCACTTTTGTACACAGAGATGCACAAGCCATAAGCATACAGTATAGATATGAGGTTGAGTGTACGATAATGACGGTTTAATTCCGTCTCGACGGAGGTTACCTTGAAGAGTAGATTGTGCACTGACCATAAAGTTTTAATGAGAGCGGACTTTGTTGAATATTGTTTAGAGGAGTTTAGTATGCCATTTGTTAGATATTGATGTATGACTAGTTAAAAGATAAAGCAGATAGAATATCTGCTATTATGTCAGATTTAATTGACGGTAAAAATCACTGCACAAGCGGCGGAAAACTATTGGGTGCTAAGTATTCTAGAGTTTTTGCAAGAAAGAAAGTTGAATAAGAGTGCTTGGACAATGAAGTAAAAGTGGTTCAACCTTGCAAGATACTTTAGTTTATAATCAAGACTCAATGGATAATTTTGAGATAAAACAGCTCAGTTTCATTTTGTCAGTTGAGTATTTGGTTCTGAGCTTACAGAACTTTCTGATGGGTTTTTCTCTGCTTTTCTACCGTTTCTAAATACAGTAGTTAAAAGTGTTGATGGACAGAACAGAAGCTGGTTTGAGAAGTACTTTAAAGGTTCAACTTGGTTGATTCGCATGAGACTCGGGTGAGTTTTTACTAAAGGTATATCTTCCACACACAAGGTTTCTAAGATCAGTAAAGAGTTTGTACGTAAGTCTGTGCAACTATCATTAGAGGTTGTAAGTAAAACTTGGTATATTTTCAAGAGGTAGACTACATCAGTGACTGAGAGTATTTTCGAAATGTAGCTGAACGTTTCGTATTTAGAAGGGCAAGCTCTGTTGTAGAAGTTGATGAATGTTGTGAGTTATGAGACCTCATGCAGAGGTTCTACGAGGTCGAACATATCTAACTGTTGATTTATTTAACTCTAAGATTAGAGGTATTTTAAAGCGTAGAAGATTTTATATTTAGCAGATTTAGAAATTTACTCAAATTGGAGTCAAAGAGTTTTTGAGGGTTTGGGTATTTCTTCATTTTGGAAGATTGAAGACGTCATGAATAATTTAGAATTTTACTAAATTGAGTAGTGGGGTTTTAAAACTATGGCTTTGGTGAAGAGAGAAAAGAAACTGTAGAAAGTGAGTTATTTTAGAGGTTTTCACGGGTTTGAATAGAGTTCGAACTACGTAGGTCAGATAGAAGTAGAAAACTTGATTTTGGAAGGTTAGGAAGCGACACAGATATCATGTTTATGTTTACTCTGATGCAGCATTATAAATGCTTTGAAAATCTTTGAAGAGCATGGAGTAGTTTGAAACCACATGATAAACATGTAGTGTAGAAAATGTCACAACAGGAGCATCTTAAAAAGTGTTTGAGAGAAAAAGGTGCTCTCGTGCTATTATAAGGAGGAGTGGAGTAGAAACGAAATGATGATTAAAGTATGAGGGATTACACATGATAACACAGATTTGTTAATTGAACTAAGTGAAGTTTTTAGTTAGTTACACTGTTTTTACTACCGGATAGTGAGAGTCTTCGTAGCTTTTAAACATCGTTTAAATTTAGTTCGCTCAATAGCATCTATCTGCCTTTGCGTCAGTTTGTTTTTACCGGATGATGCAACTAAGGGTTTTAATTCTAGGTGATGTGAGACCTCATTGGTCGAGAAATGATGCTAAAAGCCACAGACTTTGGTTCTGAGTTATCTTTAGTCCTACGCGTTTAGTGGAGAAGACGAAGGTCACAAGTTGTGGTGGATTACATTGTAGAGGGATGTAAAGGTGAGAGGTTTGATTGATGAGTGAAATATGAAAGATTACACAGAAGAGATTTCAGATTTACTAGATGGTTTAAAGTAGAGTTTAGTTTCTTATTCTGTCATGCCAAGAGACCTCTAAAAGCAATGTCTCTTTACATACGCGCAAATTTTGTTCACTCAGTTACATTTGCTAAAACCTTTATTTACAATTCGTTTAAAATGAGGGTTCAGATATGTTGTTTTAAATATAAGTGAAGATGGAGGTTTCTTACGGGTTGAACCTAACATTAAATTGAATTTAGGAACTTTTAGATAGTTCTGTTGTTCTTTCGGATTTGGAAACACAAAATTGTGTGCCTTTATATGTTACAATTAGAATTTGAGATAAAGTGAATGAATAGAATCTTAAGAATTTAATGCTGCAGTAGGGAGTAGTTTTCGTGAGTAGGTCTTGAGAAAGCAAGTCTCTACTTTAAAAACGATATGCGGTCAAATCAATTTGAAACCGTCGAGAAGAGAATCTACAAAGATGACTGAGGTCTACACATCGCCATTTCAGATAGTGAGAATAAGATACGAAGATTTCTTTTGATTTCCAGAATAGACAACGCTATAGCACGAAGGGTGAAAGGGTGAGATTTGATTGTGGGTGGTTTCCATGCCAAGATTACTCTGTAGCAAGAACTCAGAAAATGGCAGTGCTCTCGAGGGTAAAAGAGTCCTCCTAGAAGTGTCAGACTCACCAAACAGAGTAACCCTCAGATGTACTACTACTTGAAAATGATAGATGAGACTTGTTGGCTAGTCTTTCCGTCACAGCAGGGTAGGGGCACACATAATACGCTTAGAGCTGCAGAGTGGCTGCGGTGTCGATTGAGAGTGATTAACGCAAGCAGACTAAGGTTGGTGCTGGTAGACAGAGAGAGTCTTTCTCTTTGTTTATCGGAAGATACTGATTACTTCAAAGCACTGGCGAGAATCTTTTAGAATAAACTTCGAGCAGGTAAGGCGTGGTAGAAATATCTTTGAAGAGACCTACCCAACTAAAGCTGAGAGTATAAAAGATTAGAAGCCGTCATTACTGTATTATCCGAAGACATCGTAGAAGTCCTCCGAGATCGTCTCTACGCAGTTTTGGGAACTACTGGTAGTACAGGATAGAGGCGAAGTGGTTACAAAGGAGCTAGAGCCAAAATATGAGGGGTTCTCCTATAAGGTTCTAGGGGATATTTTAGAAGAGTCTTTTGGACTTATCTGATACCATCGTGTTGTCTACCGAGGATAAAGCTAGATAAGTTTCGGTATCTGAGGGTGCAGAAGCGAGCGCACCTAGTCAGAAGGGTATAATGCACATTTGATTCAGAGGGTGCTATGGCTTTGGTAGATGGTGCAGACTTACCTTCTCGTACTTTATTGACTTCTGAGGGTTCTATAAGTCGTACCACCTATTTGATCGAAGGGATAGCAAAGGGCATCGTCTGTTAACCGCTTTGGAGACAGAGCGATTTACAAGTCTCTAGGACAAGGCTGGACCAAGGTTAAACTCAGTAAAGGCAAGGCAGTAAGCGATATCAGATACAAAGAAGAAAATTCTTTTATGCGGGAGTGCTGAAGTTGTTGAGGTTGTTGAGAGTTTAGGAAGATGTGCTTATAGGTTAAAGTGGTGAGGTAGTATGAGTAGCGGGTCATGAGCGAGAAGTTAAAAGAAGTCTATCTTGTTGGGTTCTACGGTGATTGTCATTACTTAGCGTAACCGCAGCCGGTTTGCGAAAATCTAATACGATCAGGGTGAGTTGTGGGTGAGAGCTTGATATTGATTTAGAGAAATTCGGTAGGAATTTTGATTGTGCCTACTTCCTCGTCTTTTTAAGATGAGTTTACACGCTCGATTTGAAAAAGTAGGTCTCCAGCTCCTCTCCCCTTTGCAGTTAGGAATTTTGAGGTTAAATTTGTGGAAACAAGAGAACATTTTAATCAAACGCACTGATTGCAAGAGTTCGTGGTGGATTGTAAAGGAACTGAGCAGTATAAGACAGAGTTGTTGCATACTTTGTGCGTGAGCAGGAATGTATTGTTATTCATTCGGGCAAACAACCGTAGGGTTGTAAATACAGACTACTGGTGTAGAATTGAAAAATGAGATATTCCTACATTTATGTATCACGAATAAGACTTATATTTTGGAGAGTTTGCGGGTTGTACTAATTGAAAATCTGAAGTTATAGTTACTTAGGTGGTCTCTCAAACCTCCAATTTTCGATTTGGAAGATTGGGATTCCCGCAGTACGAATTAGTAAGTTCATTTTTAAATGACATTGAATCTGACCAGCATGCTGCAAATAAGTGAGGAGGTATTCCTGATGACTTGGTGCGAGTATGTGATAAATGCACATGCAAACAATCTCAAGACATAATGCTCGCCATTGGTTTCGTTATTTGACGAAAGTGATAGAAGATTTACACTCATTTAACTTCGATGTAGAGGGATGTCGAGAGGTGTTGTTTGCTGCTTCTGAGTGGATGCTAACTGCTTTTCAAGAAGTTAGTTTAGAGTTTGCGCACAACAAGGAACTCCAAACCCATAGGAGCATGTGGTATCCTTTTGAACAAAGCGAAAGCAGACATGTTGATGGGGTAAGAAGGTTGATGGAGGATTACACTTTTGGATAGAAGACAAGTCGCTTTTGAGCTAAATGATGAATTGGCCAAAAGAGGGTTTATATTTAAAACCTTATTTGTGTAAGGGTGGCTAAGGTTTTTAGGAGAACACCATCATTGTTTACGTTCTACACAAGATGTTGATATGCTTTTGTAAAGAAGAAAACCAAAAGAATAAGAGAGCTTTATTTTAAAGTAGGTCCGAGGGATTGGCTTTTCAAACACTTCTGAACGAGGCTTTGGTTAAACAATAGTGTAGCAAATTTAAATCCACTACTCCTATTGAGTATTGTGAGGTGTTGTACTCTTTGAAAAACTTAACGCTATATGGTTTTCCTTAGATTATAAGCCTTGGGAAATGAAGCTGACAAAGCTACACGATATCGAGACTTAAAAGATGTGGGTGAAACTCATTAGTACAAAGGTTTCATGTTCTCCTTTTGAGGTATATGATTACTTAAATCAGTTAGGGTTTGCTCCTTTAGACTTTGGCTTGTATGTTTTGGAAGCAAACTTCCAATTTCAGCTTTTACGTATGGATTGAAGGTGCGGACTAACGAGCAGAACCAAGAAGGAGTTAGAGATTATTATTGAGAGGGTTTCTTGATGTTAACGAGGATGAAAATCGCACTTGATTTAACTGATGCGAGCAAGAACAACAGATGTGGAAGTCTGACGTGTAAGTTGCTCAAGTTGGTCCATGTAACTACGCTCTACTTGAGACAGAGAGCATTACTTAAATTATTTAGAAGATAATACTTTGTCTAAGACTTTAACTGAGGGTTGAGATTCGAAAAAGAATTGACTGTGTTGACACAGCACATCCTTGGTTGAAAGTACGTGGAGTTCTAATGTCAATCGACAAGCTTGATCAAGGTTAGCATAGGAAATGCAATGATGCTCGTAGTCGTCTTTAAAGGTTTGGGTAAAGCTCCTAAGTATAAGTCAAGAAATACTTCAAAACCAAGCTTTTATGTAAATTATATGAGAAAGTTTGAGAAGGGTTGAAGGTGGATTTTAGAGGTGAGAGATTGAGGTGTGAAAAACAACTCAACCTTTTACCAGAGACTACCTAAAGGTTCGCAATTAAAGAATCTCAGAATTTTCACTCTAGATGGTAAATACTTGGTAGTTTGTCTTTCTCTTATGAAGTTCCACATTTCAGCAGAGTTAACCGATCGAGTTAGTGTATGGTGGGAGCAAAACAGTAGCTACTTTATCTACAGGTGCCAGGTTTAGTGAGAACATCAATAAAGGTCGCCAAGAATTAAACAAGTTGGAGAAACAATTACGACGCGAGCATCGTGTCACCTGGTCACGTCAGTTGCAAGCTAACACAAAAGGGTATCTCACAACTGAAAACGGTGGTAGAAAACCAATTTATAAGCGACCTTTAGAATTATATGTTCTAATATACAAGAAACAAAACAAGATAAAGATAAAGATAATTCACTGTAAACCTTATTCTATTGAATGAATCACATTCATCAAACTACTTCATCTTATCTTGTCAAAACAACTACCCAAAAAGGTATTGTAATTGAAGATTTGAATGTAAAAGGGATGACGAAAAATAGACCCTCAGCAAAGAAATATTCAAATTGCTATGTTTTATGAGTTTTCGTAGACAATTAGAGTATAAGGTGTTTACAATACGCGTATCCAATTAGTTGTTGCAAATCTTTTTTATCCAAGTTCTAAGACATGTAAGTTGTTGTGGTTGCATTAAGTCTAAGCAAATCTAAACGAAAGAACTTACAAGTGTGAACTCTTGTGGTTTAGAAAAGATAGAGACTTCAACATGCAAAGAGAAAATTTAGCTGTAATATTTCTATAGAAGTTAATACTTTATGCTACCCATCGCTATCTGTGGGAAATTTAAGCCTATTGAGTGTTATATCAAATGATAGTAGAAGTGAGGTTTACTTCACTTCGAGGTCAGACACGTTGATGTAGGAGTGAAAACGAAACGGATGCAAGACCCAAATAAGGCAACATAAGTCATAAAGTGAAGATATGATATATATATCTATATTTTTCGTGGAAGGGAAAACGGGTATCGAGGTGAACCCAAAATCCGTTGGATCAATTAGAAAATTAGTAGGTAGACAAATGAAAAGATAAAAAGTGCTAGATAGTAGATATTACTGAGTTTATTAAAAAGAACTTCAAAGATAGGACTATTTTAGACATGGAAATTAAGTTTCCCTAGAACATCTAGGAAACTAGGTAGTTTTACTCTCATGGTAGAGTTACAATTACGGGACAACTGATAGTCAGGTAGATTGGAGTTTCGCATCAGTTTGTTTTCAACTCACCAGAAAACGTAGATGAAGAAACAAAAAGCTACTTTACTAATCACGTTTCCTTTATTTGTAAATACTGCAAACACAGCTTTTTGTGGGAAGAGTAGAGCACATAGGGTATCTTCAATTTCTGAAGGTACTTTTCTTTGTCTCAAAGATTACACTTTTCAGTCCTATTTATAGTATATTTAGTCCTACTTTAACTTATCTAAGTCCCATATTTAGCAATTTTGTCTTACATTTATAGTCTAATTGTCTTAACTCTTATTTTGTCTTACACTTGTCATAAAACATTTTCGCAAAAACCTTGAAGATTTTGCTACACACTGACTCAATAATAGGTGAAAGGACATTTAGACGGTTGGATTTATTACACCTTACAGGTTGATTTAGCTAAAACAAGTATTAGCAAATGGTTTTAGCAAGAGGGTATCCTATTGTTCCTCAAAGGAGACCCCGGACGTAGATGGTCTCATGGCATTTGTGGTGCTAGAATGATTTGCAAAGCAGTGAGATATTCATTTTTCATTCTTGTGTCAACAAGATAGAAGACAATGGTATTGTAGAGAGGAACTTGTTAAAAAAGAGCGTAGTTGGGGTATATGATACTATATTCCTACAGAGCCTACCAAAAATGAGATTATTATTAATGTGGACTCATCCCTTTCGGCTGAGGAGATGTTATCAGTTAATCAACAAGGAAACTTTGTCATTAGCTTAGGACCACCACTGAGTTGAAAAGCAATCCTATGTTTCCAAATCAACAGTATTGGTCTACACAACAAGAGACGACAGATGGTGGCAGGCGCTTTGTGGGGGAAGTGTTGGATTAACAATCAGTACTCTTTCGAACCCGAAGAATTAAGATTTTGGTCGAGACAGATTGTTGTTCTCAATGCTCTATCTAAAAATTTTAGATGTTGAAATTAAAACAGAGTGGATAGGAAATGCATGGAGTTACATTACTTTCACGATATTGGAGATATTGAAAAACTTTAGCAAGGGAGATACTGAAAGCTGCATGAAACTCCACTTGTAGAAATGCCAACTCACGTAAGCGCACAAGTTCGTCAGGTTGAGGTGCTAGATGATGTTTCAGCGACACCCGGAGTTTTTAGATAGAACTTTTATAGATTTTAGTTTATCTCCTCTGTATCAATCACTTCTTATCAGTTGAATTTGATTGAGAGTACTTATTCCGTTTATGTATTCAGACTGATTTTCTTCTACTCCCTTAGCTAAGACGATTCGTACTCGTATTCTTAATCACATGAAGAAGTACTTGAGAAAGTTACTGAGTTAGAGAATTTAGTTATATTAGCTCTTGATGTTGTTGAGATACCAGAAACATCGTATTCAAAAGAATATGACTTTAAGTATACATCTTTTCCTTGGTTTGGTAGCTAATCAATATTTGAGAGATTTAGGAAAACAGTATTAATAAAGAGTTGATAAAGGTGTGGTTACGAGGTTCTGTCGTGGATTTTACTCTCTGATATTGTACAGAGAGTGAGAAACATAATTTTGATGCATAAGGGCATAAAAGGAGCTTTTGGTTTAGTTTCAGTTCACAGGTGCGATTGATTTTCATGCTAGATAGAGACTTGAATATTCAGAGTCTGGTCACTAAGCAGGGTTTAAAATATTCCTATTATGTCTAATTTACTATCTGATTTTGATACTTTGAGAGACTTGGCTTTATGTAGATGAGTTTTTATTGAGTTCTCATCATCATTCTATCTCATATAGTGGTTTGAGCTTATTCTACATATTCCCGAGTCTGCGAAAAGAAAGGGCATGAGGTAGATGGAATGTTCATTGAGTCTTTGATAAAGACTTAAATCCTAAGAATGCCTTGATAGTTCCTTATTTGATAGACAATGAGTTACGTTTAATTTTAAGAAAATAGAAAGATTGGTAAAACAATGACACAAGTAAAATTGATGGTTGATTTGGGAAATTTTGGAGACACGCGCAGTTAGTACAGATTGTTGAGGGTAGTACTGTAAAACATGCTAAAAGGGTTAGTTTGTTAGATAACCATTTTGTAGTTGAAAATTTGGCTATGAAAGAGACTTATGTTTCCTATTTCGAGCTCTGAGGACTTCAGTAAATTGGATTCTAATATCTTAGAAGTTTCTTTAGAGGTAGGTGCAACTCAAAAAGCAAATAAATTGGTTTTGTGGGGAGAATTGGCTACGCTAATTTTACCTAAGAAATTGCGTACACCAGTAAGTCATTTAGCTAAGGCAGATAACTTACTAAATTATGTAGTTTTGATTAACCTTATGGATAAAGTGCTTGATTGGGTATCTCACTCTATATCCAACAAGTTCTAAGCAAGCTTTTATCTCAAGAACTCAAATTTGATTTGGCTATTTTTAGTACCACTTGAAAGCACAAGTTGTTTCGCAAGAGAAACTTTCGATAAGAATTTTTGTAGGTTCATTCAATTATACGAATTTGTATGATAAAGCAGAGTTCACTTTGAATGTAAGTTCGATTATGGTATTCCCAGAGGGTACGCTTCTTTCTACTCTGTATTTTTGAGTTATTCTGACCTTCCAAGCTCGTCCTCTTTATATGATTTGGCAGAACGATGTTCTTATTATTGACTTTGGAGAGGGTACTACAGATTTGATTGGTGTACCTCAAGCAACGTCTATTAGAAGGTTTGAAACATACGATTAAAATTGGTGGTTCTACTATTTTAAGTAAGGTGCGTTCTTCTGTAAATAAGCGTTTAGGGTTTAGATATTCCTATTGCAAGCTTTAAAGATGTACTAAAAACGTGTGAAGTATGTTATGGTTCTGATGTTTATGATGTAAAAACTGATGTAGAGCAGGCAATTTACTCAGTAGCTTCTGATATTGCAGTAGAAGTATTCACTTACTTGCAAGGTTCAGAGGTAGGTCATCGTCATTTGACCGTCTTTTGCTTGTAGGTGGTGGGGTTGTTCCAAAATGGTTCAACTGTCACTATTTCTGAAGCGTTGCTTTTCAGAGTTACAGATTGAGTTTCCTACTTTGGACTCTAGTGGATTTGCAGTATCTCAGATGAGCCTACAGTTGAAGGTATTCCATTTGATTTAACAAGTCCACGTTATTTGAATATTCTAGGTTTGATGACAGGGGTAGCACTTGCACTTAAAGCTAGAAATTAAAGAGTAAGTGAGGTGTAAATATGTCAGATTATGATTATTACTAATCATGAATTAAGTAAGTCTATCGTATCTGAGGTTGAGACATTATTAAGAGCACATCGGTCAGATATTCGTTTAGTGTCAGGTGGCTCTAAGTTTCAACCATTGTCAGTAACTAGCCATGCTAAGAAGATTAGCACTGCGTGGGGTTTTTATTAACTGCTGATGAGAAAGCGAAGTTGGATAAAATGCCAAATTGCGTGAAGTTGTAGGTTTAGATAGAGCGCAGTTATTACTACTTCTGATGAGTTGATTTTTATTATTAGAGACTGAGTTAGGGGAGTCTTTGACTATGGGCATGATAGAATCTCATTCTGTTTCAACCCTCTAAAGAACCCATCGATGTAGTTAGTGCTGAGCTCCTCTGCATCCTTTACCTAGTCCCTCAAGTAAGTTCGACTGTTTCGTTGAGTTAACTTCTTCTGAGGTAGAGCCTTCTTGGAAACTAGTATAGCTTCAAAACCGATTGAAACTGAACGCCCTACTTCGTGGAAGTACCTTTAAATGTTACAGTTACAGATGATGGTTTTGGTCTCAACAATAGAAGAAGAGAACCAAGTTTTACGTGCTGAGAATGCTTCATTGCGTAGAGATTTGAGAGAGCTGCAAAAGCACCACAACTGAAACAAGGGTATCCGCTTGAGGAATTAAAGTCTCTCAAAGATGAAATAAATCGTGCAACTGAGGCTTTGGAGCTTGAAAAAGCAGCACATGAGAAAACTAAAGGAACATTAACTTTAGTAGATGCAGATTTTGAAACTAAGAAGTCTGATTACAATAGATTGCTTGTAGAGTTTGATGATTTAAAAGCTGAGTTGAAATCTAGTAATAGTTTGGCTTTAACTCCTTTGCATGTACCAGATAATGTTTCTATTTACATTACGGCTTCTGCATTAGATTTAGTTCCCTCGTATCAGTACTTGTTGTTGAATATGACAGATACTTTATTAGTAGACTTGTCACCGGAGAGTATAATGGACACTTTAGTTCGTATTACGAAGCGTAGTCGAGTAGGGAAGTGGCTTTTAGGTGAGCAGAACATTAGAGCTTTGTATTCTCCGTATGATGAAATTAAGCTAAAAGTAGCAGATGGGTTAGAGTTGTTGACTTCTCCTAATGCGCTATTGCCAGTTAATTTTCTATCTGAGGTTGATTGGGAGCGTAAGTTTGATGATTTATCTCGCTTGAATTGTAAAGTTGTTCTCTTTTTAGGTTTGGAAACAAATCGAGGAGTATTTGAGTTTTTGAACCGTTTAGATAAGCAAGCCAAGGTACTGCGTTCAAGTAGTCCATTAAGTGAGCTGTCTTGGTCACGCGTGGTTCGCCAACATGAGGGTTCTGTAGAGGAGGTTTCGATTTGAGTTCAAGAATGACGTTATCTGTGCGTTTAACTGAAGAGCAGTCTAATTTAGTAGAAGTTCTTCGTACAGAGAAAAAGTTAAGCAGTTATATCTCTTTATTGATGAGTGCGCTGCTACAAGATAGAGTGTCAACAACACAATTTTTATTAGGGTTATCTGACCAATCCGTAGCGTATAATGAGTTACAGGACGCTACAATTAGAGCGAATTTATATGAGAAGTGGTTGTCTTTAAAATTAGATATGCCCTTTGCAGATTGGGTATCTACTTTAAGAAGTGTTGAAATTGAGCATTTTAGTGGTTTAGAAATGCCTTCAGTTGATGTTAAGTCTTCTTTGTTGGCTTTGCTTGATGAATTAGGTTTAGAGTTGGTTGAAAAAGGTTCTACGCTTGAAACCGCAGATGGTATTCCTCAAAAGCACGTCTACAACACAGGAAGTTCTACAGTAGGGGTTTCAACTGGTGAACCCACTCGAATTAAAAAGATTTAGTAGCAAGTATGGTTCAAGAAATTTAGACGACTACTTCATCTAAGGTGGGTAGAGAATTTGCTGATGTTGTTGAACCTACAGAGCCTTTAGTTGCAGTTGAGACTTTAGGGGATACTATCGAATTGGATAATAAACAGAAACAGGAGTCTACTGTTGCTGTTAGTTCTGAGGAAAGTCCGCAGCCAGTCACGGTGTCTAAAAAAGTCGAAACGAGTGATGGTTCAAAAGATATTGACCCGATTGTAGATACAAGTGCTCTTAGTGAGTGGCTTTGGTCTTCATGTAGAGTGAGGTGATATTTAATGGATAATCAACCAGATTTATTTGGACAGAGTTCTAACAAGTCGTTTAGTTCTAGCTCTAACTCAAATCAAGGTTTTGGAGCGAACTCGAAAGCTCAAAATGGTTTTCAAGGGAACGGTTTTAATTCTAACTTTAATCAAGGTGGGGGTGTTCCTTTCAAAGTCCAGGCAGAGCCTCCTAAGAAGTCACATAAAAAGTTGTGGATAACTTTAGGTGTTAGTCTCTCCTTAGGTGCTCTAGGTGTAGGTTCTACTTTAGTTTATAAACATAATCAAAAAGATAGCTACTGAGCAGAGAGCGAAAAGAAGCCAATTTGAAAGAGTTACAAGATAAAGTAACACAAGGGTTACTCAATTCTCTTTAGCAGATATTTCAGACACTTCAAGTTCTGATGGGGTATCTTTTATGGGATTTGAACCTTACTTATGTGAGCACTAACGATTCTCGTACTGATTTTTGCGTAAGTGCAGTCACAAGTCTGTAACAGTTGAATTATCAGGTTCTAGTGCTAGCATAAGTCTCCCAATTGGGAATATGTTTCTGCTATTAAGAACGTTGACCATGATAAGATCAAGGCTTTAACTAAAGATTTCAAAGAAGGACTCGTATACTTATAAGGATGATTTAGTAGATGCTTATGCTAAGTATATTTTCTGAGAATTTATCCGACATGTTAGGACTATAAGAAACTCATGTAGCTTTCTACATGCAAGGTTCTATCTGTGTACCTTAAACCCGTATATTACAACAGAGGTAAGCCAGATGCAGTAGGCCCTGATGGAAAAGCTTTCTGCCGATTTTATTAACACTTTTAGATGGCGTAACTCTCAGCCTCTCAAGAATCCTTACACACCTGCGAGGATATTTTCTGTAGGTATTAGATAGAGAGGGTGTTTTTGAGAAGTTCGAGATAAAGCCTCGGGCGAAAGATTGGGCTGTCTGAAACAATTGAGTTACAGACTTACCTGACAAACTTAAAAGGCTCTCCTAGGTTTGAAAGATAAAACTAACTCAAACAGACGGATAAACCTAAAGAATTTGAAGTCGTAAACTTAGATAATGCAACTTATGATAGTGCAGTTGATACTCACAGAGTTGAAGAAAGTTTTCGAACCTGTACCTTATGTGTTATTGATGCAGATAAGAATGTAGAGAAAGTGGCATCTTTAGTTGATTGGCTCCACGTATATACGTGGTAAAAGATAGTGACATGCCAAGAGTTCCAATGTAAAATTAGGGGACTGGTAAATATGATGATCCAGTAACTTTTAGGAACTCCATTTGTTAACATGAAAGACACATCAGGTAATTATCAAGATGTTCAGAGTAACTGTTACCCAAGTTTTGATTGGGGATGAAGTTATTAAAGATGTTCAGACTTTTAGTGATAAAAATAAAGGTTTCACAAGTGTTTGAGCTAGTTCTAGGTACAGTACATTTCCAAGTTGAGAATCTAACAGATAAAGAAATTGAGGTGGATTCTGAGTTCACTTTTAGCTGACCCAGAGCAAAACTTAATCAATCGTACTGGTAATATGTATGGTCTCCCAGAGAGGGTTAAAATAAAACCTAGGGGTGTGATATGGTTGATTGGTTTAATACTAAAGAGACTAAAACTTTTAAACTTCATGTGGTGTAAAAACCTCAATCATAAGTTTGATGGTAGTATATCAATACTTTAGGTGATGAGCTTATGACCAGTATGGTCGTAAATTAGAGCGTAATACTAAGAAGATTGTGGAGAATAAAGCACAAGCCGACCAGAAAGCTTTAGAGCGTATGGAAGCTAAAGAAGAAGCAGAAGTTTTGAAGAAAAGCAGAGCAGGAGGATTGATAGATGTTGTAAACAAAAACCCTAAGGCTCAACCTCAGTCTCATGCGAGTAAGAGTGAACAAACACCTAAAAGAACCTAAAATCGTTTAGTGTCTTATTTTAAGATACAGAAAGACTCCGTCTTTTGTATTTTGGTTTGGATAAGTCTAGGGGTACTATTAGGTTTACTCTTGCTTTTATATAAGGTAGTTTTAGTCTTACTAGGTAAATTATCATGCAGTTTTGGTTCCGTTACACAAGCAATGAAATTTCTTTATGGGTTTTTAACTTTGCTTTTGTTTTTGCTATTATTTGTGATTTCAGAATTTTCAGGTTCGAAGAAGGAGTACTTAAAAGCGAGAAAGAACAAGAAGAAATCGAACCTAGTGAAGTTGAAGGATGAGGATTGGTTCCAATCAGATAGTGGTTGGCAGTAACCAACACAGAGGTTATCTTTTATGTTTCGATTTTAAAACGTTGGTGGTCTTCATTACAAGACTATACAAAAGTGCAGTTGTTTGTTTAATTATCTTATTTATTGCATGGTACTTTTTTAGAAAATCTTCTAAGATTTGGTTAAGTGGAGAGCTGAACGGTTATCGCACATTGACAACCTACTCTTTTGTGCTATACTACATAAGGAAGTAAGTGGAAAGACTCCACCGGTCAAGGATGCTTGGTGGTGCTGCTATGACCGAAAAGAAAACGAACTCAATATTTTAACGGTATTGAGAGTCACGTAAGTGGTTTTTCTTATTGACTTAACTGACTTATTTGTGGTATAATGATTTAAAACTTAAAAATAAGGAGTTAAGAGTTTTTATGACTAATCAAAATAAATCGGCTAACCTGCAAGACCATGTACAGTTTTGGGAAGATAGAGAGTTTGACACTTTGAAACCTACTGTCCTCTGTATCCCTTGCAAGTCTTTGAACAAGAAGATGGTTGGTTTACCTCACCTGTGAGACCCATGTTCGTAATCGATTCTGTTTATGTCACACTTGATGGACTGGTAACTGTCTCTTACTCGTAGCTTTAGAACAGATGAAACCTTTGAAAAACTAGGTTGAATACAGAAGACCTTATTCGAAATACGGTTACAGTACTTATGTTGTTCAAATTAGCGAAAAATTGCCCTAAGGATGAGGAGAGTTTATTTGCTTTTGACTGAGGATAACGAAGATATTCGTGCTTTTAATTAACCATCACTTTGCAAGCGTAGAGCGTTTATTAGGTAATTCAACAGAAGGAGCAAGTTCGGATGAATAATACAGGATTCAAATATTTTGGAAAACTCAACTATTGATTGGTAAGTAAGTTCTGAAATGCTCTTAGACTTAGTAAGTGATGAGTACAAAGAAGGTGCTGTCACACCTTTGGATATGAACGGTAGAAAAATTCTACTCACAGCTGAAAAAGACTAAACACGTGTACATTGAGCGTAGTTTTTACACTCGTTTAAATTCATAGAATTGAAGAAAAGAGAAAAGCACTTAAGTTTTAGTGCTTTTGCACTCTACCTCATTGAGGGTATCCCTTTATTTCACCTAAAATTATTGAAAATCTAAAAGTTTTCACCTGCACTCTTTTAGTTTATTTAGTATACTATATACAGAAATAGATGAGAGGAAAATTATGGTTGTTCAATTTGAAAGAATTACCCGAAGACTTGCAAGTTACATGCGTTTTCTGCTTTTCAAGTTTGGTTTGAGAATGTCAATATTTAGAGAGTCTTAGTGCAGATGGTGGTTTAATATAAGTAGGGGTTGATTGAAATTTCGTAATCGCTTTTAATTAAGAAGTTTTTGCATAATCATTGGTCGTCCGTTTGTTTTTGTATTTTACATTTGCAGGATAATGGTTTAGAATTGGTGACCGCCGATGGTTCAAACTCATTCTCATGGTGGTAGATGCTGCATCTTGATGGTGTAGCTCCTTCGTAGAGACTTTAGACAATTACTTGTTGCAATACCCTCAAAATGGCTGGTGCCCATCTTACCGCTCTTTACCCTTCTTTAATTTGATTGGTTTAGACTGCACCCGCCATCAGTGCGCATCGTTTTGCGCGAGACAAATGGCTGGATAGAGGGGTAACAATGGTAAACGAAGAGGTTATACCAACAAATGTGTACCATTAGTTAACTTTGAAGCACACGAAAGACGTGGGGAGCAACAGAGAAACTGATTGTTTTGTCATTCCAGTTTAGAAACCACAGATGGAAGAGATGGGTATGGTTTTGATTTAGACGGCGAAGGAGAGAGGAAACCATGGGCTTCCCCGACAAAACGTGATTCAAGTGGTTATTTTATTACCTTAGTTCTTACCACTTATGGTGGATAAAACGAAATCAAACCAAGAAGTTCAATACATAAGAGCATGAGCGACCGCGAAAGAGCAACAACTACCTTAACTGAAGTGGAACTAGATGAATCATTAAAGCTCAGCAAACGCCAAGGCGAACACAATTGTTTGGCAAGAAAACCTTGGGTCTCACAGTAATGGAGACCTCAAAAGTTCCGAGTAACCGTAAACGTACCACAAGGTGAGTCTCTGGCAACGGCAGAAAAGTGACATGCTTTTATGCGACTTCTGATATACCAGCATTTCAACAGTATATAATAAAGGTGGCTTAGTTCATGGAACTGACAAATATGGTTTAATTTATTCGACCGTAATTAACTTAGTTGTTTGATGCCAACCACAATTTGTTCTTAGGTTTTCGAGTTGACCAACAGACTCAGACAACCATGATTTCACCCATTGGAACCTAACTTATCTAAACCTATTGAGTTCTGAAGATGTTTCAGTATTCTGCGAATACGCAAATCTTTATAGTTTAACAGGTACTCTAGCTCAGATTTTTAGGGGATTGAAGACCGTTTAACTGTTTTGTGGTTTATGGTCTGTATACAATCGTCTGTGTGAATTGATTTGTATTAGAGAATAGGTAGTGTATGGTTCAGTCATCAGAAGTAGAAGTAGCAAATAAACAATATATTTCAAAGTTTGTATCGTTGGTTAGAGGGTCGTAGATCATTTCGTTCAATATTGAGAGACCGAAACCTCTTCAACATGAATTTTAGCACACCGTTAACTCTGTTGTTACTGCGTAATCGTTATCCGAGGAACATTTCGTTTATGGTAAAATCCTCCAAACCATCTTATGAATATTGGTTAACGGGGTTGCTGATTGACATTGCGTCCAAGGTTGCTTCTTTCGGTAGAGAGGAAAACTATTGGATTGTCGTATTAACTCTAGGTGTCCTTCTAAGGCGTATACCCCATGTCGCTGAGAAATATTCCTTAAATGAGAGTCTCATGTTTTAAGTTTAGATATTAGCATGAGATGTTTTAAAAGAGTTGAAAGAGATTGAATTTAGAGAGGGTTTAAATAATGGATGGGCAAAACAATTACGACAACAGATATTTTACAAGATTTAGTTTAGCTCTAAATACCATTTAATAGCTATCAAAATCCCTTGAGTTTGTAGGTAGTGTAGATTGCGAAGCTATGTAGTTACTTCTGAGGTGTAGTTATTTGACCAAGAAGTGGTTTAATAAGTTCAAGTTGACTATAATCAGAAAGTCTATTTGTGCAGATGGGACCTCACCCCTGGGGTTTTCTGCAGGTTCTTAAACTTTAGTCATGGTAAGCTTGATTTCGTATTGGTTAAAGAGGATTTAATTGAGGAGTAATGCAGATTGGTAACAGGTTCAATCATCGTGAGTCTTTAATAGTGGTAATGTTATAAATAGTTCACTTGTATAGATGCGTTTAAGAAGTACAGGCGTGACTTCAGATGCACGATCACTAGAAGCTTGAACCCAGACTTTAACAATGAATTTTTGATATTGGGGATTAGATGGAATGACAACTAAACAAATTGAAGTAATGGATTTGTGCCTAACGACTGATATCAGTTAATACTTGGTTTGACCTCATTTAAGTTTCGAGTGTAAAGGTGAGAGCTTCAACTTACAAGTACAAAGTGGATGCTGACCTCGATGACTTCACATATCGACCAGGGGCATGTTTACTCAGTTTTAGGTTGACTATAAAGAAAACTAAGGAAAAACGGGGTGACAGACTATTGCCAGTGTTTTTCAATCTTCCGTAGAGGAATTAAGCTTAGAGGTAATAATGCTGAGCTGGTGTTTTGTCCGTCGTTCTTTTTTTTCGATTAGCGTACCAACGGAACTTGTTAACTGAGAGTCTGTTGAATTGAAGTTGGGGTTTTACATGGAGTTAAAGCCTTTGGAAGAAGAGTTCAATCGTTCGTTTTTGTGAATAACTGAGGCAAAATGGATAGATTTAAAAGAGTTTACAAGAACAACGTTTCGCTGTGTGGGGTAGCCACTGCTTTGTAGTTTATACTTGGGTGAAATTGAGAAGAGAATTAAATGGACCGTGCTAACTGCTAGAGTTTGGATACCGACCGCATTGATATGAGTGTTGTTTTTATGTTAATCTAATGGCTACTCTTTTGCCATTTATTAGAGGTAATTGGAAGAAGGTGTCCTGGCCTGCTGTGACCGGTGTCTTTCATACATACAGTGATTTTGAGAAACCAGCAACTTCCATATTTACTATTAGGAGAAACTTTTACTTTAGGGGTTTGTATTCAGGATTTACTGAAAACAGTTAACAAAGAGATGCAAGAAAGAGCAGAACGTTTTCTGTATTTTTGGATTTATAAGTCTTTATTAATCATGTTGATTAATAAATCTAGCACAGAAATTTAGATATAACTGCAAGCTGGTTTTAGTTATCAAGTTTTAACAGAACTGTACAATTTTATACTAATGTTCAAAAGTAGTAGGGAGAGACTATTACAGTTTAACAAATGCATTGTGTAAAGGTGCTTTAGGCAAGTTTTACAGGACTTGGCATGTTTTATGAGTGACGTACAGATCGCTTTATCAGGTTCACCCTCAAGAGAAGATATGCTTGATTTCGTTAGTGAATTCGGTACCAATTACGAAGTTGGGTTTGTGGTCTGGAGCCACACTGAAGTTTAGGTATGTGTAGAGGATTTGATGATTAACGAATTAGATACCAGGAACACAACCAACATTGCAACAAAAGCAAGTGAACAAGTTTATTTGAGTTGATTTGTAACCATAATGGTGGGATTTATTGACAAGAACCACTATTTCTCATGTAAATGCAGTAATTTACTTGTTATTTGGCGAGTCTGTAAACACCCACTTTAAGAGTTTAGATATTATGCCCAAAGGTAAACTTATAGGTGATTTAGTCTTATTTGTAGAGAATTACTAGAGGTGTTGCCTGTGATAAACTTAGTTTGTGCCGTCCTCTGATGTCACCTTGAAGATTACTTGAAGTTGAAGGCTAATAACTTCGAAACAGTGGAAATCAAGTTTATAGGGTTGTTAAGCTTGAACATCGTGGTCTGAAGCTGATGAATAACAACATCAGTTGTTGTGAAATAAAGGTGGTTTTGCTGTTTAAAAAATTTAGATAGTAGAACCCGTTAGCTCTTTCCTGACGCTGGCTTCCGTAGAGAACCACACGTGGTGTTGCATCGTGATACGCTGAATTCGGAACAAACCAAACGCTACTTTTGATGATTATTGAAGTTAGCCAACCTTCCAGAGCAAACAAGTTGAGGCTATTGTCAGGTTATCTGACGTGTTTTACTCAACATGGGTTGTTTAGTGAGTACTCTGCACAATGTTAGGAAAAGGTTGCAACGACCCGCTGGATTAATAGATATTATCTTAGTTTAAAAGAAAACAAAGCTACAGATCACATACTGTGGCTTTCTTTATTACTGGCTATGTATTGACCTTTGTAATCTTCATTTTGTAGGTAATAATTTCACGAACGATAAGAGAAGGCTAGATTTATTAGTAACGCAAAATTAGATATGTCCGGCAAATTGTATTGGCAGGACTTCAACCATTTAACCATAAGTACTTCCGTAAGGTGCGCCAAAGGCAACTTTTAACCGGCAGTAGAGTTGAGAATTTATGGTTCCGTTTATATTGGAGAACGTAGTAGTTGATACTACGGTTTTATCTGCTAAGTGTTGAAGTTCTTCTTGCAAATCGGACTTCAGGAGCGTGGATACAAACTTCTATGTATCATTTGTGCCGACTCTGATTTGGTCTCTGTAGTATATAAGAAAGACTTGTTAAAACGAGGCAGGCAGGAACTTATAAATCAGTCGTCTCAAACTGGCACCAGACTGGTGAGTTCTGCAGAGTTATGTTTAAACTTATTGAAAAAGTATTGGAGTTTGTGTTTAAAGAAAGACAATTATGAAGCAGATGATTTGATTGCAGAGTTCGAGTTGCCAAAACTAACAATTTCAACAACCTATTTCAGTGTTAACCGAGATTGGATATGGTTCCTTTGTAGATGAGCAAAACAGTTTATAGTACCAGCCACACAAACCTTGTTGAGACGGTATCCGGAATCAAACAACCATGAGAGCAGAGCCCATCGCAGGGGTTATATCTTGAGCGTAAAAACCTCGGTTAAGAAATTAGGTGGTTTTGGTAGATTGTGAATACCTTTACTAAGATTGGTCTGAGTAAGAGATAGATACCATCCCTTGTATGTGCGATTCTTTAGAAAACTCAAACGTTTAGTAGTAGATTTGTTGCAAAGGTATCTGAGACTGTTTGAAGAGTTTAAATATGGTGAACCTTGTGAGGTTCAATATGAGCACAACCAACAGGAAAATGTTATTTGTACGCTGTCAACGTCACTCTCAGATAGGTATACGCACCTACTAGCAATCGTACCTTTTTTCGGACCGAGGGTTTATCAGACTTTTCAAGCGCAGATTGGTTTTGTACTGAAGAACTGAAAAAGTTATGAGTTTCTGCTCAAAACATGGCTTTCAACGATGATGAGGAGAAGAGACAGATACAGAGCCATGAATTTAAATGAAAGTTTCTTTGTTTATGAGTAATCCCTCAACATCAGAAACCTTATCGTGTTAATAGTATTTTATGAGTATGGTGCTGATTATGTTATTCCACCCATGGATTTATTTTGTTAACTGCACCAAGCCCTCAAAGTCAAATTCATATCTGGGGAAAAGTGTAGCTAGTGACATACTTTAGCAAGCTTACACCTTTGTAGGTGAAGTAGCGGTTTTGACTCGTGATTAGGATAGGGTGAACCACGTATTATTACAAACTTAAAGCGTTAGTTTTCCGACCAGGGTTTAGCGCGCTTCAACACTTTTGTACCGTGGTACATCCCAAAAATAGGTAGTGCTCTGACAATATTCGGAGGAACATTAGCTTGAGCTGTATTGGGCTCATGGTTCACATTTAAAAGTGTTTCAGCCTTGCGGGGGTGGTAGGGAAGTCACACACGGCTTCAGAAACTTAGGGTGTTGATTATGAGGCTGTAGGGGTTTCAGATTGGTAGCTCTGCTCATCAAGCGTATGAGGCAATTCATGGAGAAACGCCTCAATTTGAGATATTTCAAAATTGGCGCCAGAGATCAATGAATTTGACTTATTCAATATTCACCCCTTGTTTTATACAGGTGACTTCGCAAGTTTGTACAGTGGGTAACCAACAGTTTACACAAAGGTAGAAAATCCTAGTAACTTTTCTTAGTTTTCTATGTTTTATGTAACAACACACCAGAAAGCCCTCGCACATTCTGAAAAGGAGTGTATCACAAAAGCAGCCCGAGGAAATACCAAAACCAAGCTACAACGCGGATGAAAAATCCAATCGTGACGGGGGGAAGGAAGCAGAAGAAGAAACGGGATGTTGATAATTTAGTAACTAATAACACAAGAGTGAACGTATGTAAAAGTTGAAATAAAAGCTACTCTTAGTGTCTAGTAAATAAAAGCAGGAAGTATCACAGAAAACGTTAAAAGGTCAACGCAAACAAGGGTAAGTTTCGGTAGGAATATCCTCAAGTCTCTGTACTTGGAGATATGGGCAGAACCTCAAGTATTCATCCTCTGGATGAGATGAATTACACTAAGCTGACAGTAGTGAGCAAAGTCAAAGCTAATGATGGAAGAAAAAATATTTGGTCTGACCACTACAGTAAAGTTGTGTTAGAGTGGTTCGATTGACACAGTTCGGTGCACGTTCAGTAACAACAAATTGAAGTGATTAGAATTAACCTAGCGGTTAGGTTGCGCGCCTAACGGAACCGTCAGCACGAAAGCACATTTAAAATTGAATAACATGATAAAATATGTTACGCATTAAAATACATATAATATGATACAATAGGTTTATCAAATGTTAAAGGAGAAAACTATGACAGGAAGACCTAATCAAGATGTGAGTTAAGGTACACGGCTTTTGTACTTACCCAGAGGATAAAGTGAGAGCACGTTATGGTTGAGAAACCAGATATTAGTTTTGTCGTCATATATTAACAAAGTGTATTGGAAAAGGAAGCGTGAGAAGTCAATGAAAATTAGACCGAAACCAACCAAAGAATGAAGAACGTGTTCCAGTATGTGGTGGTATAAAAGTTTCTCACGCGCAATCCTTGAATCTTTAGTGGATATTGATAAGTGTAATAATAAAGGTGAGTTTGATGAGATTTTGAAATCAAAAAATGGAATAAGACCTATTATTCAGTTCTACGATATATAAGTAGCAAGCCTCAATCAATCAGACCATCTCAAACTCACAAAACCGCTTGTCGTCCGGCGAGAAAATAAAGAGTTGTGCTAATACCACAATGAATCAATTCTTATTTATAATTTTTCAGGGAATTAGTGAGAATTAGAAACAGAACAAAGTTGATACATACAAACTTAGGGGTATTAGTAGTTCAACAAGTCAAATGTGTACGCCAGGATATCAGACAAGCGCCTCAGTCGTATCTATATTCGAAAGATAAAGGAAAACCCGCAAACTCAACTATCGGAGATGCGTTTTGGTCTATCGAGCAGATTTAATCTATCGGAAACAAGTTGCCAACATTTTTGATGGGAAATATTGAAATTATTCACACTGAAGATGTTGAAAATCAGGTAACCGAATTTCATACGGATGAGTTTGAATTCGACCCGGGAATCGCTAATTTCGTTCTGTTTCACGGAACGACCGTCCCCAAATATCAAGACCGAAGAGTTCGGCTCAACAAACGCTTGAACGACCTTGTAACGCAAATATCTCTGCAATACCATAAGGTATCAATAACAAATGCAACAAACACAACAAAACAAAGAATATATCAGTTGAAAGACAACTGCCATACATCGTTCGTTAAGAACATCCGCATCAATCATATTCAAAATTCAGTTCTGAGTTGGTTAAAACGCAAAATGAATTGGTCAGGCAGCAGAAGATTTGAATATAAAAGGAATGATGAAAAATAAACATCTTGCAAAAGATATTGCAAAATTGCTCCTTTGGCTAATTATCAGAGAACATCTAAGTTAGAAAGGTAAAGAAGCGACACATAGTAGTTCGTTTGGTAGATAGGTTCTACCCGGTTCATAGTGTAAGACTTCTGAGCTATTGTAATAAGGCCGTATGTGCGATTTTAAAAACCCACCAAAGGTTTACCGTTGCACAACTGCTAAGAGAAGATAGTTGAGACCTTAACGCCGTAATAAATCTAGCAAATACTGACAACAATGTTCTAGCTTTAAATTTACTTTTTTGTTTTTATAACCTTGAAACGATACTGTTTCAGTGGTAGGTCAGCCGTAAAGCCGAACCATAATTATAACAGGTTACCACCTGAAAATTGGCGAGTATATCAAACGAAGAGTAGTTATTTAGCAAAATTTGGCTCAAGATGGAATGTCAATCGTTATTCAATTTTCGATTTTCGCACTTTTGACTTTCTACATGGCATGTTCCGATAAGAATATTTCGGTAGGTGATTTTGTTTAACGCACACAGGAAAGCACACAAAGAGGTTACTGCTCATTACAATCAAGGGTTGAAGTCTTTTGTTTCATAGTGACTTGAAAGTTGGAATCAGGAGATTTCCACTACGGAAAATCATCCCTTTTATAAATTGCAGAAGACAAAGAGGTTTGGAGCGCGTTTCTACCTGAAAAAGAAGCAAAAGACCAGAAACTTATGGACTACTAGGATTCCAATAAATACAGAATCTGTTACCACAAGGGTATCCTTCGTTATATTGAAATTCCAAGAGCTGAATTTTTGGAAATTAATGGTGTTCTTAGCTTTTCCATTTACGCTGAGGGGTGAGGAAGTTCTCAAGTGAGACAACAAACATTTATACTTGTTGCCTCTAACCGATTTATATTTGATACCTCTTATAGAGACGGCACACGTGAGCCTGTACTGCAGAGACCGCGCTCCACTATCTACGTGAGAGGGTTTAAACACTGTAAATTACGCTTCTCTCAAGCTCAGTGTGGTAGATTTTACCCTTCCATTATCGCTTAGGGGGGTTTTCGAGCGTTTGCAGTGTTACCGGAGTTCACTCAACCTGTCACAGGAAAGAACTTTTATAGTTTAAGTCAGGTAGTTCCAAAAAGTATATCGAGTCTCTTTACAACCGAGACCGAGCAGCAATCAAATCCCACACATTTTAAGCTAGGTGAGTTAGAACCAGTTCAACACTATGTTTTTTTTGAAGACAATTACAAGTTTGGGTATCAGGTAGGTGTCAATATACTCCTTAATAAAGTCATCATGATGATAATAGTAAAAGAGCATAATCATTCATTTACGGTTCAAAACCGTATTGTACACAACTGTACGGGACTTAAGTTTGCGTGTGGAACAACGGGTTTGAGAAAAGGCTCAGGAACCTCATCTTCTTTGGAATGCTAAAGAAGTTTGATTGAGGCAAGAAACCCAAGGTTCTACACAGAATGTAAAATCCTTAACACGTTCTGTTTGTTATGTGCTCTACATAAGGCTTTCCTTTTTAAGAGGTTGGGTTACACCAACTACACGGTATCCCCTCAATGCTAAAGATTTTGGACTTCCTCGTGAATAGAGAGAGCGTGTTTTTGTAGTTTGATTTTAGAGGCATGCACAAAGGACAAACCATCAACGGTTGATGATGGTCGACTATGGCTGAGTTGTTAGGTAGTGAATAGACACCAAGAAGTGGCACGTTATATAACATTGACCGTTTTTACTTATGAGATAAGAGACGGTGGTGTTGTCCATTACCTTAAGCTTTGATAAATTGGATTGAGTACAAGATTGAGAAGTTGGGAAGGAACAAGGGCTGAGAATGGAATCCTTCATAGAAATTGTAAAGAGTCAGACGGGTATACACAGTGTTTATATCCGGATGCCTGTGTTAGCTGTGTTATTTTCTGACAAAGTATCCTAAAACTGTGATTGGAAGAATAGGGTGTGACTTGCTCAAGAATTATATGAGCTAATGGTGACCTTTAGCTGGTCTTTGTGAGCATGGAAAGAGGTCTTTGATATCAAGAGGAACTACAAAGACCCAAATGTTTTGTGGTTGTCTGAAAAGAAACCTCAGGAGATGCTAGGTTATTTAAGTTGGCGTTTTTAAGGAGACAACTGAGGAAACAACAAGAACCAGTAAGTGATTCTTTACCTATGCGATCTCACACCCGGTGAGTATCAGTTTGCGGGGTTTTCTTATGATGATTATAGGAAAGTAAAAGAAGTAGGGTTGTCAGATCTTACAAGGTATATACATGCTGTGTAATTCTATTGCAGTTCCTTTTTGTTTAGAAGCTATTTTGAAAGAAGTTTGGAACAGTTTAGGACGATTGGATAAATCACAGTTAGAGTATTTAAAGGTAGTTGTTTTGAGTTTAAAAACAAGATTTAACAACCATAGTAGCTCAGGGAATATGAGCGCAGAAGAGTTGCAACAGAAGAGCAAGGCAGCAGTACAAACTGACATGAATTATTGGATGTGTTTGACAGCTTTAGTTCCTACAAAACTTGTGGAAGGTGGCTTTGAGTTCTGGTGTCGGTAGTCTCGACCAGTTGATGTATTACTTTAAGGCTTAGTCCAACCTAATTTAGGAGGCGGTAGTGTTACCAGTAGGGTATCAACAGTCGATGTTCATTTTTATGAATGCTGACGAGTCTATGGGTTAGATGCAGTTCTAAGAGTTGTTTTCGTTTTATTGGACTATGAGTTATTTTTTAGTTCTTATACAAGTGCTAAGAAGATTAAACAATATCAGAAAACTCATGCTTTTAGTAGAGGGTCATGAAGCAGTAGCAAAATCTAAGAGTAGGAGAGGTTATTGGTATCCTCAGACGTTGCGATGTAAAATCTAATTTAGACGGTTCAGAATTATAAAAAGAAAGAGGTTTTTTCTTTGTTGTTTAAAGGCTCACGTGCCTGTGTGGTTTGAGTTTTTAATTTGGTGGAGTGTAATATTACCTAATAAAATTAAAGGTCTTAGAAAGGGTTTTAGAGCTTTTATAAAGCTTGTCACAAAGTTCATACTTCTTTAAAAATTTCTTATGGTAAATTCTTGCATTTATTGAACGACTTGTGGTAAACTATACTGTACGGAACTACCATGACCCACATTTCTTGATGGTAGAGGTCATGACTTCTTGGGAAAGAGTGCACGATTTCGTTATAAGTCCGTCCTAGAGACCATTTTATAACCAGACTCACTTATTGACCAAGCTAACCCGAGGGTTCCACGGTTTTATAGTAGTAGTTTAAGAAATCATCGCCAAACCTTTGTAATGTTAGCAGCATTGATGTCACGTATCGTGGTGGGTACCAACAATTATAGCAAGTCCATTCACGAATAGATAAAGCTTTTTACCGTCTTTATGGTTACAATGAAACCAACACATGACGAGAATAAAGATGATGAACGTTCTTTAACGTTATTTTCAAAACCACGGAATACGTTGCTCATCAACAAGTTTCTTTGCACTGACGAAATGTTTTGGATTATCGTATTTTCATTATCAGTGATAAGCAAATGCGTTAAACCAATCATCACTACCAACTATGTTATCTTTAGATAAAATAGTTTTCCTTGATTATTAGGAACATCATATGTGTACGATGCTGTATAATAAACTACTTGGTAATTTTTGTTCGATTGTTACACAGATTTAATCAAAACCTTCGATTTGTTCCGCATATGTAAAATACCTACCTGCTTGGAATTTAAATCAGTCTGGTCATTTTAACCGAATAGTACCTTTTGTCATTGGTTTTATAACTGTTTAGGGAACGTGATTTTTAAATTTTGGTTTTAATAAAAGTGATTTTTTATTATTTTAATTACGAAAACGGTTTGTTCAAATTCATATTTGACCATAAAGCTAATGAATCCACTTTTAAAAATGGATAATCTTGTAATAAGCTGGAGTTACAAATCATTATCATAAAGTCACCCAACATTTTGTTGTATACAAAATTTGTGTACAATCAATGGTTTTATTGATTAAAATAGACTGTTTTTATTAGGGTAAATTTATAGCTTGACAATACATTATTTTCTTCACCTTGTCTTAAAAATATATGTTTTTAACAACCTCAATTTGAGTAGAGCCTGTTGAATTTACATAAAACCACGTGTCCATAACGAATCTTGATATAACTTTTTGATTTTTATCAGGTAATTTTAATCAATCTTGAACCGCTGTTTTTAGCGCTGTTCACGTATTTTATTATTTAAGTTGGTTGATGGACTAATTGATAAAATTGTACGAATATGGTTCTTTATCGTGGACCTTATCCAATTATTCAACATCGCAGATAAACCTATTGTTTAAAATTTTAATCGGTTAGATATAGTATCAATGACATCATCTGTATTTAACTACTAAAAACAAGATGGCCGTAATACTATATACCGAATGTTGTGTTTACCGATACATATTCTGTCTTTAGTCATATATTTAGTTATACACCACTATATTATAAAAGAATAATGTCGTGCTGCACTGAAATTCATCCACGACTTATGAAGTCATGTTATTATTTAGATAAAAGTTATCTATAAGATATAAAGTTATGTATTGAGGTGGAGCTTATGATTGAGTCAAAACAATTTACAAGATTAGAAATCAACCAATTGGATAAAATGGGCAACGCGAGGCTGCGTTAGAGGTTGTCTCTTTGAACCAAGTAATAGCTTTCGCGAACGGTAAGTGAATAACAAATACTATTGCTTAAATGCTCATGCGATATGGATACGGTATATTGCCGCGTGCTCAATTATTATGCACTGTACTATGGAAAGTACCTTTTATATACTGTTGCTTAAGATCCACAAGTCGCACTGAGCTCTTTATTATTTCAACCGTAGTTTTGGCACTCAACAAAGCGCGATATGGCGCTGGATGTTCTGCGCCATGTTCTTTACGATGCCTTTAGAAGAACTTTTGTTGGCGGCAAACATGAGTGCTGATACTAGAAGTAAATCAAGGTTTACCCGAGCTATTTATTATTTAGTTGCTACGGGCTTGAATATAGGAGAGAGGGTTAAAATGTTATCAGAAAAGGATTTTTGCTATTTAAGACTAGGGTTTAGATACCTTGATTCAAGACTTTAAGTAGTAAAGTGTTAAATAAGTTAATTTACCAAACGCGCCTCGACAAGTGATGGTAATTATATTCAATTTATAACGATATTGTGTTATCGCAATCCGGCCACTCTACGTTTTTATAATCGAGCAAGCGATTAGCTTTTCCGAGTTGATTACAATATTTAGATGTTTTAACGAACCTCAATGGCCTTTAATATATTGTGTATGTAGAAGTGATCGTTATGATTCAAAAAGGTGAGATTACAGAAGTCAACCACTTTGAAGTTTCAGCAAAAAAAAGGAAGATTCTGAAGATTTAGTAGGTTTATTAGAGCCATGAAACACGATTACTTAGGTGTCATGTCATAATGCCAGAGTTGTACTGGAAGTTTGAAAGATGTGAGGTAGAAATAGTGAAGAAAAAGAAATTAAAAGAGATTTTAGCAGATGACTTAAAAGCCTGCTTGAAATTGATTTTGTAGAAGATACATCAGATATTTGCTCTCTAGCAACCCCTGTTGGTTATTCAGGCCAAAATTTATTTCAAGGTGATGTACATATTCTTTATATGGTCTAAGTTACAGAGCCGAAAAACCGGTTTTGCCAGAGAAACATGGTTGGTCTGTAAAGACCAATACTAATGAATCGAATCCATATACCTTATAGTATGTTATGGTGATGTTGCTGGGAAGTGCATACATTCGCTACTTTAGATAATTATGTTGATTTACCTTATCAAGAGTTATGAGCATGTATCATTTTCTAACGGATACCACAGCAGGTGTTGGCATCAAGGCAAGGGTCGTTTGTAAGGAGATTTAACTATGGTGACGAAGAACAAGAGAGAACAAGAAGTTTGTATTAGGTTTAGGATAAGTTGGCAACATAAAACTTAAAATTTGAGTTTAAACGAAAACTAGGTAGGTTCATCAGAGTATGAACTTGTAGATGTAAGTTCTACATTATAAAAGTTACATTTGTGGAACTCTGCCCGTAAATTATAATTAGGCAAATTAGATTGATGTTGTGGCAAAGCTTCTAACTTCATTCAAATGTATGGTTAGGCTATTGAACCAGAGAGAACTCAGATGCTTACTTGCATAGTGTCCTTATTTTTAGAGGGAGACCAGGAGTGGGAGGAAAGAAGGTTCAGTATCTGAGATTTTTCAGTTTTATTGCACTCAGATTGATTACAGAGTGGTGTCGTTCGATGAAGTTTTATATGTATAGGTTTACCTAAACTTTTTAAATTAGTTAAACGCCCAGATTTCATGTTTGAGTAAGATTACGAGAGTAATTTATAAAATGTAGGTGTAAAATTGCTTATAAAATAGAAACAGTTAGTAGATGTCTTGATAATTAGAGGTTTACACATTCAACGACTGTGTCCCAGAAGTTCCAATGGTTGAGGTGAGGATTAACTTTGGGTATATTGAGAATTATACAATTATTTCATTTCAGGGCTTTCATCGTAAACGCTGGAAAACATTGCGGTCTTAATTATTTGATTTGTTGGATAAACTGGTGATGTTGTTGTATAGTTTTAAGCCAAATATAAAGGCGAGTCTGAAGGTTTAGTGATGCTAACAATAATTACACTAAAGACTTAACTTTTTATTGTAGAGGTTGTATTCTTAACAGATGAGCGTTGGCGGGTACTTGCGCCTGGCACACAAATTTATGTAATGGGAATCAGATCAGATTTAACCTGAGTTTGGTTTATAAAAGAGAAGGTTCAAAAGTTTAGTTTAAGTACTGAAATTGATGCTTTGGCATGATTGGTTTGATGCTTCTAGCCATCTACCACGTTATCTACTTTTGACAAACAGCTCACATCAAATGCATAATAATAAAATTACTTTAATGTCTACGAAAACCAATATCTTGCGATTTTAACCTTTGGCTTATGTGGAGCATGGTGGTGAGAGTAGACATGTTATGAACGATGCCTTTGCCAAAAGGTATGGTTCCTCGATTATGACACCATTAATTAAAGTATCGAGTAAGAGGTGCTATACCAGATGATTTAGTTGAGATTGTATCTATGTCGCCCTAAGTCACACGCACTATGCGTTTTTAGCAAAGCTTTAGACACTATTAAATTCCATTAACCTCATAGAAATAAGGGGTAATTTCAATGAAAGAAACTAGGTTCAAGTTAATTAACAAATTGGTAAATTTATCTTATCGTTTAGATAATAGTATTGAAACCTCAGTTCGAGTAGAACGATTTGGGTTATAAGATAACGGCGGTTATTTACGTATCTAACATATGCAGACAGTATCACAGTACAGGTAAGCTCAGATTGCTTTTCGAAAATGTCAGGCGTACTTTGGCAGTGTCATTATTAGCAGAGAGTTTGATAAAGCTAAGTGAGTTTGGTTCCGAGTAGTGGGTATAATGCACTGTTACGGTAGAGAAGGTTCACAAGCCGATTTAGATGACATTTGTACTTAGCAACTCCAGAGCAATTGAGCATGTCATTGATGACGTTATGACAAGTACTTTTATGTGAAAGTGCTTTGTGTATGACGGTGTTATTGCTAGTGATTTAAGTAAAAGGTGGTATAGTTTACGAGTGATAGGTTAGAGCGCACGTATGAGCTGTGTCTTAGAGTACTTTTGGCAGAGATTGTAGTGCTTGATGGCTACCCACTTAATTTGCAAGGTAAATCTACAGAATTATAAGGGTTTGCAGGGAAACATGATATCGCTAAAAGTGATGATGCAAGAGAGTTGATTGGTGATTATTTTGCTATTACGATAAGCCAAATGTCATCAGTTTGTGGCGCAGATTGTGGTTTGCAGAAGGCATCGTGGTGCGACCTGTGGTATTTGGGGGTAAGTTGTATGCTCCATTTTAGAAACCTCAGATTAGACAGAGCAGAACTATGACGAGAGTGGGTAGAATACATTTTGTCCTTTACGGTTGTTGGATAAAGAGTTTCTTCTGACCAGTATAGATACTTAATGATGCTTTACCACGAACTACAGGGTGCTTTTATATTGTTTGAGATAAGGGAGGTTGAGACATATGGTATTAGGAGTTCAAAAGAGGAAAAAGTAAATTAATTATAAGCTAAATACAAGTTGGTTGACGTATTTATCCAAATAAAATTCTCAATAAGTTTATTGAAGATGACATCTGTTTTGTACTAGTGGAATTCTTTATGATGCAGTTTCTATCGTCTACCTTTACCCTTTTGAAGAATACAATATTGTTGGTTGATTTAAACTTTGATGTGTATCGAAAACATGGCATCGCAGCTTAATCAAACGTTGCGAAGGTGGCATCTTCAAGCACACAGGTAATGGCAACGATCGAATTTATTGTGGGTTATATCTTTGTTATACGATAATGACTTCAACAAAGAATAGAAGAGCTTAAGTGATTATTTAGAGAATTTTCAATGCAAAGGGAGTAGAGTAATCGCAGGAATGAGGGGCGCTTTTAATACCCTGCTTATTTATGAATTTCGGTTCTTATGAGACGGTTCTGAAATTGAACTTGTTTTGTAATTTCTACAATGGTGTAGGAGAACACGTAGTTTAAACTTATCCTGAAGACATTATGTTTATTGTCGAAGTATCTCGTAAAAGGGCATACCAGGCATGCGGAATTAAGTTCGATTTAAGTACATGAGATTAAAGAATTTAAGACCTAACTGAGTAGATTTATTGAGTTTATTAGTTCAGACTATACAGATGAATTCTAACCGGACAAAGAAGTAAATAGATTCAGAGCGAAAAGGGTGAATACAGAGTGAGCACAAAACTTGTTTTCACAGATTTTCAAGTAGAGCAGTTGCTTTAGCTACTTAGGTTGCAAAATGAAAACAAAGACAACAACTCCAACAAGCCTTGAGAAAGCCTTGACAAGGTAATTGGTTTACAGATGACAAATGAGAACAATTGAAGTTTCTCAAGCAGCAATTGGGTTATGTAGAACTGCAAAAGATCTCTGATTTATCTATCTTTAGAGAACAAGAAGTCGGGTAAGAGAGAGTCCATGAATTGCATATTTTGTATCGAAGAATTAGATGTTTTCCTCAGGTGAGGCTGGTGGGTCTTTCAGTTCTTACCACTTAAACTCTAGAGCCACAGTATGCTGCAAAAGGACCTCCACTTACACGTGGTTTTGAGATTTGGTAGAGTCACTGATTTCAAGTAGCTTACTTCGAGTGCTTTAGAAGGTTTGGTTTAGTTAAGAGGTAAACACGGTGTAGCAAAACAAAAACAGACAGTAGTAAATTATGGCAGCACTACTCTAAGACAAGTGGTTTTAGTTAGAAATTATGAATCCTGATGAGAAACTGTTTACTGGTGAAGTCAGTAAAATCAAGTTTCTCCTAAGTATGTGTTTATTGAGTGGGTGTGTCATAAGATTATTGAAACACACTGGAACCAACTTAGATACAGTAGATTTAGTCCATGAAATTGAGCTTATTACGATAGAGTATTAGGTATTCTTTTTAAGAGTGTTTCTTGTAAACCAAAAGACAGAAAAACGGAATGGGGTGTCTCTTCGCACAAAGCTATTTTGCCTAGTTTAAATGAGTACTTTTTAAACAGATTTTAACCGACTTGGTTGAAATGTATCGACAATTAAGCAAGCGGGAGTACTTAAACTTAGGTGCACCGCTAACTTATCGGGTCTTGGTTTTGATGTGATTATGTTAATAAAATGAGTAAATACAAATGTCTTCGCAGAAGACGAATCTCGACTTAGAGAGAACAGCCACCCTTTCTAAAAATACGGTCAGCCTCACTTATGGGAAAATACCCTACGGGTATCTTTCACCCAACGGTGGGGAATTATTGACAGGATGTCTGGGTGGGTGGTGGTTGCATTTTACAAGACATACAAAGGTGTTGACTATCACAACATCAAATGGATAATGGCACCATTTCGATCAGTTTTAGACTTAGCAAGTAGACCCTTGAAGAAACAGGAGTTGTTAAGGTCTGAGCAACATAATGTTGTGATGCAGCATCAATCGAGTTCAATCCGCCTTTTCTTTTTTAAACAATTACTTCCCAAAATTAGAAGAAAGACCAAGTTTTGCTCTCTCTTACTAGAATGTATTATAAGAGTCTAATAATTAAAGTGAGGGTGTCGGGCCAGACAAAATATTTTAAGAACAGATAAACAAAGCGGTTAGAAGAATTAGTGGTTTGTGTTCATGGCGAATGAGTCTTATTAGAGTAAGGTTCGGTATAGCTTATGGTGTTCTAAGGCGATTTACTTGTCACGAGCAGACCAGTTCAATAACGACTTGATTTGGATTTGATTAAACTCCACCAGAGAGCCTTCCTTTGCAACCTTTTAGTTTACAAGTAATGAACGAGAGAGTATCTTTGGTACATTTTTGTTATGTAGTGATTCTAATTAAAACACGTAAAGAGGATGCGTTCCATTGTCTGAGTTGAACAAAAGTTTATACACTTGGTTTTTGTGGCATTAAGACTACAGGCAGAGTGAGCGCTTTTCACATGCTCTAAAAGGAATTTATGGTTATGTTTATCTTAAGTGGTTGGTGAGGTGTTAGTTTGAAGAAAGATTAGTGGGTTCAAGAGCTGAGTTAGGTTCTTAGCAGATAAATTGAATCTTGCTTTTGTTACTTGAAAGACCAGACAATTTATCCTCGGTAGGTACCTATTTTTCACAGGTATTAAAGTATAAAACTATGAGGAATTAGTTCTACGTTTGTTTGCTGGGGCTAGGGATTTATTCAACTTGAACTACTAGGGTTGGATGGTTCGATTTGCAATGTATCAATTTGAGATTAGTGTCTGTAGAACTGTGTCTGGATGTTCGCTAAAGTTTTTAGAGGGTTCAATATTGTATAATGAGAGAAGTATGAGTTACACCCTCTGCGCTCAGACGATAGAAATTGGGCAGTGGTATCTTTGTGATTTGGTCTGTAAATATTCGTAAGCGCGCGAGAATATGTTGGTAGCTTTTTTGTTGGGTAAAGATTTAAATTAAACGATAAAGGGAGATTAATACATGCTTAAAGGTTCAGATATAGTACAACAAATGGTAAATACATTATGTTCAACCTGTGATTTACTCAATGGTAAGTGTATTCTATAACATGGAATGCTAATTTAGTGCATCTATACGTGCGATTGCAGAAATTGATTTGAAAAGAGAGCTAGTGATTGGAATATGTTACAACCGGGGCTTGTAGGTATACACAAGGGTTACACATAAAGCAAAATGTAGCTTACGATTGGGCTGAGAGATGAAGTTCAGACTATTTGAAGATTAAATGGGTTTATTATGGTTTTCAAAGTAAAGAAGAATTATTTTCAAGAGCTGGAGACAGCTTATTTTGGTATCATTATGGATCATCAAAAGAAACAGATTGCATCTGCGATAGGGTTTGGTAATCAGGTCGCAAGGATAAAACATATATTTCATCAGTAGACAGTGATAATATTATATTAACTTAGGGTTTTGTTTATGAACGGTTACATTGATTATATGGATAAAGATGGTTGGGTTCGAACATTTGTTTGGAAACATGGTATCCCTTCATTCGATTAAGTTTATCTTTGCTGATGAAGCAATTATTTGAGCACTTTAAAAATAGTATTCGTATTTTTGGTTAACATAAATATAGAAAGCAGGTAACTTTTCATGAAAACAAAGTAATTTCAACAAGAGGTGCCTGTTAACGCCATAAGGGTATGGTGTAGACTATGTTCAAGCAGTTGTTTCACCCGATGGACGTGTGTTGTTATTGGTGTTTGGTATGGTGCACCAATCTCGCATTATCTGGTTGAAGTCACGTAAGCTGACTTAAAATGGACGATTAGATTTGGTAATGGTATCGCCAGCGCGGTTCTTAAGTATTACGATGAGCTACGTGAGTTTGATAAACTTATGCCTACGGTGAGCACTTAATTAGGTACAAAGAAAATAGGTGATAACATTGATGAATAATATTGCTTTTAACATTTAAAACAACATGGGGTTGAATAGCAATTTTCAGGGGATTTTAACAGACGGTCGTCACAGCAATTCAAGGGCAGACAGCAGGTTCAGGTTGGGGTATCGCTCCTTATACAATCATTGATGTCAAGAAAAGTCTGGATACAGGCTGCTATTTTTAACAAGCAGTTAATCGGTTGTTATTTTGAAAGACAACTATAACGACAGATTAGAGCTTCAAGAGTGCGAGAAAATTGCTTGTGCGTTCATGTAAAGGTATGTGTAATCACGAAAAAAATTGCTTTATAACCAAGCAACGACCAGTAGGCGTTTCTTGCACCACAATCGTAAACCAAGACTTATGATAATAGCATGCTAGCATTTACGCGATTCGGTTTGAATTCGTTCGGCGTCAGGAAGTCAGCCTCAACGTGTACAAAGGACTCGGAATCAATGTTGCCCAAAGCGTACATGAGTTGAAATAATAGGTATCTGATTAGTACCTCTTTTAAACCACACCTGAAAGCTCAACTCAGAAATTTCATTGGTAAACTATTTCTACATAACTTTTGAAAGGTAATAGTTTGAAAACATTAGTCACCATTCACATGGGTCACTTAGGTGTAGAACAGGTTTTGAGAGTAGTCAACAAACCAGAATGCACTTAACAACCATAGTATATTTTCTGCATACAGACAAAGTCCTCAAACTGCGAACCATAAGTCTAGGCTTAGGAGCTTGGTTTCAATTTTTAAAGCATTGCGTGAAGTTTTATTTGCGTGCTTGCGCAGAGAAACCTGGATACTTTATAATTATGAAGTAATCATTCATCTGACGCTTACGCTGCTTTTGCATGAGCTGATTAAGTTTCATTATTAAGACCCAAATTCCATGTGGACATTACACCAGACAGCTGAGGGTGGACAATGTCAAGAAACAAACAGGCACTAGACACACCAGATGATGAGGCATAGAGAGACAGCACGAACTAACACTGGCGATGAACATCTTTCCACCTGTGTAGATGAGAATTCCCGTTTATATTCAAGTGTCGTATCGTTATATATATATCTTCTCATTTTGGGAGTACAAGTGCTTTGATTTTGCTCTAAGTATTATGTAGAAAGGCTTGAGAGCCGGTATAACTAGATGTTTATGTGTCTCTCAAGAGGATTTCGATCCAGAAGTTCCTGAATTTGGTGGTTGTCCCACAATGTTAAGTATTGTGGGTTTACACCCAGTGTGCCTTAGAGAAAATACATGATGGCATCTTCTCAACCTCTGGTAGGGGAGAGAGACAGCCAGCCAACGTTGTTGAAGCCACAGCTTAGTTTACAGTGTGTGTGAATAGTGACCATCTCATCTTAAGCTTTTTATAGTAAGGGTACAGCCTGTCAGTCACAACTATGTAGATGATCATGGCTACTATATTAATAGTTCCCTTGTGATTCATTGTTTGACTCTACTATTCAACAAAACAAACGCTATGTTTATTTGTGGGTTCCGGAGATTGAACTTACAATACAATAGAAGAAAATATTTTTTATGAACCTTAAAATTGGAAAAACAGATTTTTCATACCGTTATGTCACGGTCAAAGCAGTTATCGCCTTCATATAGCACGTAGTTTCTGCCGATGTTGTAACAACGTCACCAGATGGTACTAAAACTACTTTATCTAACGATAAAGCTTTCGGTAACAGTTGACTCTAAACATTTTAAGGGAGTCTCAATGATAAAACCGCTGAAAGAACTTTATGAAGCTAAAGAATATAAAGCTGATAACGTGACTACTGGTGAGATACACGGTAACTGTGATGAGTCTCAAACAGTTGAAATTCTTTATGAAACCGAAAGCTGGACCGTTGCGCAGATGTTACCAAAACTGTTACCGAGGATGTAAAGAAACTTAATTATAAAGCTGAGGGAACTTGCTGGTAAAGAGTACACAGGCACAGAGATACTACTACAAGTACTGTTGATGCTAATTTAGAAAAAGCAAGTAAAACCATCGAAAAAGATGGTGAAAATATAACATGTGCGTACTGAAACCACACAAGGTAAAGAGAGACTACTAACTCGAGACCTCACTTTAACGATGTTGTCGTAAAGGTATCAGTTGAGGGAGATGCAACAACGAATGGGTCATCTATCAACACGATAAAATCGCATGGTTCTAGAGTTTCAATTCTGAAGAAAAAGAAGACGGAAAACCTACGGGAAACTATGTTTAATTGAAAACGCTCAAGGCTTATCTGATGAAAAGATTCAAGAAGTTGCTGAAACGCCTACTACCGAAATTACACGAACAAGAATATACTGATGTAACATTAAACATTGTTCGCGTAGGTTATCTCAACTTATAAATAAGTCGTCTGCCCGAATGTAAGCAATAAAGAACTACGAACTAAATTTGGAGATTCTGTTTTGAGATTGTGGGTAACACACAGGAAGACCCAGACTCATCAATAGTAAAAAAATACGTAATTAATGGTGATGGTTCGCAATATCTTCGAAACTCACTTGCGCGTGACCGAAAACACATTGCAACGCATTTATCATGACGTGGTAACACCACCGTGCGTATCGTTAATCGTTGATAACTTCTAGTTCGTCAACATTTCAGATGAACGTTAAGCTGCGGGTTCAGTTGTTGCAAACGTACTGCATCTAGAAGAGTGGCAACAAATCCCAGATGATGTGAACGTCAAGACCACGAGTAGAAGCTAAGAAGATTACAACATTGCTAAAGATTCGACCAATCTATAAATACGGAAACTGCAATGGTTCAACCGAAGACCACAACCACAAACTTATGAGTTGATTAAACCGATAACGCAAATGGTAAAGAAGGTTGAACTAACACAGTACCACGTATCGTAAAAGTTGTGACCGTCGATATTAAAGTTCAGTAATTGTTACCGGCACAAAGATGCTTATTAGCGAACAATTTTGATCTGAAGAGAAAGTCATTACAAATCAAAACGCAATATATGCTGCCGCATTGCAGAACGCGGATAATCTCGCACCAAACGTAGACGCTTATAATACTTCTGCTAAAGAAATCCCAGAAAAGTTGAAAAACAGATAAAACAGCAAGAGCCATCAAGAGTTACAACTACCGTTACGAACTAGTTGAAACCCATTCAACAAAAAAGACGGAAACGTTAGGTGGAGAAACTATCACGTTCCCGGCAAGTTCACACAAACCGTTAAGCCGTTCAAATTAACGGTTCAGTTAAGGCTGTTAATACAGAATCCGAGACGGTGAAAAACTTGCAGATGATGTAGTAGTTAAAACAGATGCACCGGTGGAAGTTTATACAACCGAACGCGCAAGATAGTGTAACTAAAGAAGAAGATGTGAACGGGTTCACACGTACTTACCACTCGCGGTTAATCGAAAACCCCAACAAATGCTGATGGTCAAGTTGAAGCTGACCAAAATCATTTATGTTCCTTATGTGTAATCGTAAAGTTGTAACTGTTGAACTTGGACGGTGGAGTTATTGCCACCCATAAGGATACAGATGGAATGAGCTTTCTCCAACAGAAGGTATAAATCGCACCCACCAGAGGGTGATGCCACAAAACTAAGGCAAATCATTTGACCCAGTTGGTACAACAGATACAGTAGATGGTTTAACAAGAACAACTACAACTACTTTTGCATGAGTTAGTAGAAACCCGGTTAATGCTACACGGTCAGGGCAGGTGGGAAACTATTAAAGTTCCTTACGTGTATCGTAAAGCTGTGAAACAAGAGATTAATGGGTCTCGTTGTGGTAACTCACCATGATGAAAATGGTGTCCAACTTCGTCTGTAGATGAGAGTCAAAAGACACGCTAGAAGCGTGAACCTTTATACAACCAGTCCAAAACAATTTGATAGTTCAATCACGTAAATGGATGATCTGAGCTGCGATCGCCATGCAATTGGTTCGTGGCCCAAAGCATGACTCGTGAAGTTAGAAGACACTTATTGTACCTTACATCTAATACACAGAGCAGAGTTATTTCAACTTATGGTTCCACAAAGGCACAGGCCAGCATCAGGCAGAGTGGCACCAGAACTGCGCCACAGGTTGACAAGTCAAGACAGATGTTGAACCCGGTCAAGCTATGGTATACGAGAGGTAAAACGCTCTGACCAAAACGTTATGAAAGTAAACCAACAGAGATGTTGTTAAGGTAGCACGAATATAGACTGTTAAACACCAGAACAACCAGGTAAAAGTCAAAGACGGTCAAGTGATTGGTAGGTACCTTAAGGTTACATTTAGTGGCATTGTCTGACATTATGAGAAGAAGGATACTTTTGAAACCTAAGTTTGGAGATTCCTAAAGACGCTCCACAAAAGTAGACAAAGAAGAAGTTAAATTTACATATCGCTTCATGCTAGGAATCGTAGAACCACACACAGTTGTGAAGATATATGGAAGATGGTTTCTGTGGGACCTGATGACGTGTAATGGTAGTTAAGGCACATACAGGTGTAACTGACTCTGATGAGGGTGGTAGTTATCACCATATTCACAGACAACTTAAACCGTGTTCGATACCTACATTCCCAAATGAATTACCACAACCAGAACCGTAGGGATTGGCTCCTAATGATAATGGCCTCCAATCCAGAGCTATATCATTTAGATTAGAAGATGGAGTTACTGAGGTCTGGTGTCCGCAAGGTTTAAAGTGGACGTAACTCACTTTGATTGGTAAATATGTGTTTGTTGGTGCAAAACTGTTAGATGCTAGTGCAAAGTGTGGGCACACATTGCTGTTGGTCGAGGGCCCACCTGAACGATCTTATTTGCAAAAACCAGAGCTGCACTCCGAGGCAGCACCCACACCAGAGGTTCTAGCACCAGAAATACCAGTTGCAGAGGTAGAGAAACCTTCGCAAACCAGTAGCGCAAAATTCAAGAGAAGCTTGCACCAAAGAGTTGTCAAACACAGGAACTGAGGTACTTCAGAGTTCGCTTTTTAAGGTATCTTATAGGTTTAGTTTTCAAGTTTAGGGTATTACTTGGTTCTATGAACAAACGTAAAGACAAGAAAAGATAGTGAATAGTTTATCTTTAGTGATTCTTACGATAAATTTGACAATAATATGAAGTTTCAAGACTACTAGGTCAGGAAGGGAAAACTTGGTTAATAGGCTTACAACCCCACTGGTTGTGTATTCGTAATCCAAGCTAGTTTACACTATTTTATTCTGCCCACACTACCCCTTTTGTGTCATATTATTTTTGCTTTAAAGGAGGATTTATCATCAGATGGATAAATCGTCAACAGTACATTTTACGGTTTTCACAATCATCGCCTTTACTCTGAAATTAACGACTATTCGTAAGTCTCGACTTTGAAGATAGTTTAGCTCAACCTGGCTTCAGGATGGTGTTTATCCCAAATACAAACATAATCCTGGCGAAGCGAAACCAGTTTATGCGG